>Ga0209906_100131_pt1 | contig 98707 bp, 92 predicted proteins | sample FECB24metaG_FD_188303 | JGI IMG/M metagenome (GOLD analysis project Ga0209906, IMG submission 188303) | Cyanobacterial communities from the Joint Genome Institute, California, USA from Joint Genome Institute, California, USA - FECB-24 metaG... ... | reverse complement strand
TCATCCCGGGGCAGTGCTTCTCCAGCCCCTCCTTCAGCCGCGCGAAGCGCTCGGGGTCCGACGAGGGCGTGCCGTCGTCGTTGCGCACGTGGCAGTGCACGATCGAGGCCCCGGCCTCGAACGCCTCCTGCGTGCTCTCGACCTGCTCGGAAACCGTGATCGGAACCGCCGGGTTGTTCGCCTTCGTCGGCAGGGAACCCGTGATCGCAACACAGATGATGCAGGGTTTGGTCATGGGGAGGCCCTCAGATGTCGAAGAACACGGTCTCGTCCTCGCCCTGGAGGCGGATCTCGAACCGGTAGACGGGGATGCCGCCCTGCATCCGGCGCGGCGCGATCAGGGTGGCGCGGCGGCGCTCCCACTCGATCAGGTTCAGCACGGGGTCCTTGGCGTTGGCCTCGGCCTCGTCGCCGAAGTACATCCGCGTGTTGAGCCCGATGTTGATGCCGCGGGCCACGAGCCAGAGGTTGAGGTGCGGCGCCTGGGTGCCGCCGGTGCGGCCGCGCGTCGGCCCCGGCTTCACCGTGTCGAAGCCCCAGGCGCCGGTCTCGAAGTCGGTGATCACGCGGCCCCAGCCGCGGAAGCCCTCCTCCACCGGGCCGCCGCCCTCGGGGTGGGCGTAATGCCCTTCGGCGTTCGCCTGCCAGACCTCGATCAGCACGTCCTTCACGGGCGATCCGGTGCCGTCGATCACGATGCCCTCGACCCGGATCCTTTCTCCCAGGGCGTGCGGTCCCGCGATGTCGTGGCCGAGTTCCCGGGCGTAGATGTCGAACCCTGCCGCGCCGGGCGCGAGCCCGATGTGCACGTAGGGCCCGGCGGTCTGCGACGGCGTTTCCCTGAGATAGTGCAGCTCCTGCGGCATGGCTCAGTTCCCCTCGAGACGGTTCTCGAACAGCGTCGAGCGGCGCCCGCGCAGCACGATGTCGAACTTGTAGGCGATCGTGTCGAGCGGAATCGTCGCCTTGAGGTCGAGCGCGGCGGTGAGCTGCTCGATGGCGCGCGGGTCGGGAATCGTCTGCACGATGGGGCAGTGGCGGATCAGCGGGTCGCCCTCGAAGTAGCACTGGGTCACGAGGCGCTGCGCGAAGGCCGAGCCGAACACCGAGACGTGGATGTGCGACGGCCGCCAGCTGTTGACCCAGTTGCGCCAGGGATAGGCGCCGGGCTTGATCGTGCGGAAGAAGTAGTAGCCGTTCGCGTCGGTGAGCGTGCGGCCGCAGCCGCCGAAGTTCGGGTCGATGGGCGCGAGGTAGGTATCCTTGCTGTGGCGGTAGCGCCCGCCGGCATTGGCCTGCCAGATCTCGACGAGGGTGTCGGGCACGGGCCGCGCGTTCTCGTCTAGCACGCGCCCTTGCAGGATGATCCGCTGCCCGATCGCGGCCTCGCCCGGCCGGGCGTAGTTGTGGATGAGGTCGCGGTCCAGGGGGTCGATGTCGCCGTGGCCGAACACCGGGCCGGTGATCTCGGAGACCGAGTTCTCGAGGCTGACGAGCGCGTAGCGCGGCGAGCGGGCGACCGAGCTCTTGTAGTCGGGCGTCAGCGCCGGCGGGTGCCAGGCGCGGTCGCGCGGGTAGTAGTCTCCGGGAGCGGTCATGCGCCTTCCTCCATCTCGGCGTAGGTCTCCCTCGCGAGCCGGATCGCGTGGTTCGCCTTCGGCACGCCGGCATAGATGGCGACATGCAGGAAGGCCTGCATCACGTCCTCGGGCGTGGCGCCGGTGTTGCGGGTGGCGCGGATGTGCATCGGGATCTCGTCGAAATTGCCCGTCGCCGCGAGGAGCGCGAGCGTGAGCATCGAGCGTTCCCGCCGGCTGATCGTGCCGTCGGCCCAGACGGTGCCCCAGGCGGCCTCGGTGACGAGGCGCTGGAACGGGGCGTCGAAGTCGGTCTTGGCCGCCTCGGCGCGGTCGACATGGGCATCGCCCAGCACCCCGCGCCGCGTCTGCATCCCGATGGCGTAGCGATCCGTCATGAGCCGTCTCCTTCCGTCGCGCAGGAGGTAAGCATGTCCGACGCCTCGGGTGTATCGAGAAGTTCGGCCAGATGCATTACCCAGGGGTTGCGGATCTGGACCCCCGCCTGCGCCTGCGCCGCACCGGCTGCTTCCTCGAGACCGCGCAGCCGGGGTCTGTGGCCGCCGCGGCCGATGCGCTGGCGGTGACGCAGCCTGCCGTCTCGAAGACCCTGCTGGAGCTGGGGGGAGATCCCGGGCCGGAGGCTCTTCGATCGCGTGGGCCGGAGCCTGCGTCCCAATGCCGCCGGGATCCTGTTCCGGCAGGCGGCCGGGGCGGCGCTCGCCGAACTCGCGCGGGCGCAGGATGCGGTGCGCCGGGTCCGGCTCGACTCGGTGCGGAGTGCTGTGGGGGGGGTCGGCCCACGGCGGCGACCGACCCGATGCCGCGCGCGGCCATCGCCGTCCGCGAGACGCACCCGGACTGCGTGCTGCAAGTCTCGACCGGGCCGAACCGGCTGCTGGTCTCGCAGCTCCGCGAGGGCAGCCTCGATCTGGTGGCCGGGCGCATGTCCGAGGCCGACCTCATGGCAGGGCTGAGCTTCCGCCCGCTCTACCAGGAGGAGGTGGCCGCGGTCGTCCGGCCGGGCCACGCGCCGCTCGGCGGCACGGGTCCGCGGCGTCTGCCGGAGTTACCGCTGATCCTGCCGCCGCGCGGCCGCGCCGACCTCGGCCGAGGCAGACGCGCTGGTGGCGATGCCCGAGCGGGTGGCGCGCGACCTCGCGCCCGCGGGAGGAGGCGTCAGATGTTCTCGGAGGTGTAGATCTCGAAGGGCAGGGTCGTGCTCGGTGCCCCCGCCTCCGTCCCGGCCCGCCTTGCCCGGATCAGGGTGGACAGGGTCTGCCGGGCGAGGGCGTCGATCGGGTGGGCGATCACCAGCGTCAGCGTGCCGTCGATGAGCGCCGCGCGCGTCACGTCCATGTATTCGTAGCCGACGCTGACGAACCCCTCGGGGCGGGCTGCGTCGCGCAGGGCGGCCAGCGTGCCGGTGATGCCGCCCCCCGAGATGTAAAGGCCGCACATGTCGGGGTGCTCGGCGAAGAGCGCCTCGGTCATCTCCCGCGCAACGGCCGCGGATTCGAAGGTGGAGCGCGGCTCGAGCAGGGTGAAGCCGAGGCCGTGTTCGCGGAAGTAGGAACGGAAGCCGCTCTCGTTCTGGTCCTGGTTGCGGTAGCGGTGGTTGCCGACGAGGATGCCGATCTTGCCAGGCGCGCGGCAGATGTGGTGGAAGGCCCAGGCCGCCGTCCGCCCCACCCGGAAGTTGTCGAGCCCGACGTAGCCGACGTGCCCCCGCGCGGTGAGCGGCGTGATGAGCCCGGCGACCGGCACCCCCGCCGCGAGCAGGCGGTCGATCGCATCCGAGACGAGCGGGTGTTCGGCGGCGACGAGGGCGACCGAGTCGCAGCGTGCGCCCACCGCCTCGAGCCGTTCGGCCACGACATGGGGCGAGAGATCCTCGAGATGTTCCAGCGTCAGCTCGACCCGCCCCTCGGGAAACTCCGCGGCGGCGCGCCGGAAGGCGGCGGCGACGTCGCGGTAGAAGGGGCGGCGCTCCTGCAGGAGCAGGACGGCGGGCCGGTGCGTCTCGCGCGCCGCAAGCACGGAGTGCTCGATCGTGCGCAGCCCGTAGAACCCGATCTCCTGTGCGGCGGCCAGCACGCGGTCGCGCATCGCGGGGCGGACGGCGCCGGCATCCCTGAGCACGCGGTTCACGGTGGAGACCGACACGCCGGCCGCCTGCGCAAGATCGGGGATCGTCGGGCGCCGCATCTAGGGCGTCATGAGATGTTTCGTGTCATCATGGCTTCATGATGACATGGATTGACATGAAATCAATCGGAATCATGGAGAGCCAATTGATTTGATACATGTCAATCAGCGATGAGATGTCGCACCGGGGACGCGAGTCGGCGCTCCGGCAAGGGGAGGCACGGCGATGGATGACCTGCAGTTCGGCACGCGGGACAAGCGCGGCAACTGGTCCCCGAACCGCCCCGCGCAGCCGGCGCCGATCTGGCAGCGCCCCTTCGACCCGAGGAAGGTCATCGCCTGGATACCGGAGTATCTCTGGCCGTGGAATGCCTTCCATCTGGCGACGGCGCTTCTGTGGGTGAACGTGCTGATCCCGGACTGGGAGAGCCTCGCCACCCTATCCTTCGTCAACTGGCTCTGGCTCTACGGGCTGAACGCGGCCGGCATCTTCCTGTTCTTCGGCGCGTTCGAGCTGCGCTACTACGTCCAGCGCAGGCAGGGGACGCGGTTCAAGTACAACCCGAAGTTCCCCGCCGACCATCCCTCGGACGTGTTCTGGTTCAAGAGCCAGAACCTCGACAACTTCATCCGGTCGCTCTTCGTGACGGTGCCGCTCTGGACGGTGGTCGAGATCGTCCTGCTCTGGGCCTATGCCAACACCTGGGCGGTCTGGCTGCCGTGGAGCACGCACTGGCTCTGGCTGTCGTTCCTGATCCTGATCGCCCCGGCGGTGCACGAGGTCTACTTCTTCTGCCTGCACCGGCTGATCCACACGCCCTTCCTCTATCGCTGGGTGCACTCGGTCCACCACAACTCGATCAACCCGAGCCCCTGGTCGTCGCTGTCGATGCACCCGGTGGAGGGCTTCTTCTACATGGCCGAGGCCTGGCTGCACCTGCTGATCCCGTCGAACCCGGTCTGCGCCTACTTCACGCTGCACAGCGTCGGCTTCGGCGCGATCAACGGGCACCTCGGCTTCGAGAAGTTCGAGCTGACCGAGGAGCGGACCTTCGACAGCCATGCCTATGTCCACTACCTGCACCACAAGTACTTCGAGGTGAACTACGGCGGCGACGGCCTGGTGCCCCTCGATATGCTCTTCGGCACCTGGCACGACGGCTCGAAGGAAGCCGACGAGCGGATGAAGGAACGCTTCCGCCGCAAGAAGGAGCGTGCGAACGCCCGCCGGCCCGAGGCCAGACCCGCCGGATGACCCCGCGAGCGCCAGCCCCGGAGGAGGGGCAGGGGCCCGCCACCCGCCAACCGTTTCAAAGCGCCGTCACCGAACGGCACCAACCACCCGGGGAGGAGACCCGAATGAAGCTGACGTCCATCCTCAAGGCCACTGCCGTCGCGGTCGCCGCAGCCGCCGGCGCAACCGCGGCGCTTGCCGCCGACATCGCCGTCGTCGGCGGCAAGACCGACGACGCCTTCTGGAACAAGATCAAGAAAGGGCTCGACGACGCGGCCATGCCGATCGTGCGCGACGGCGGTTCGGTGAACTACCTCCAGCTCCAGACCTACGACAACCTGGGCCCCGACGCGGCGCAGCTGATCCGCACGGCGATCAGCCAGGGCGTGGACGGCATCGTGATCCCCAACTGGGTGCCCGAGGCGCAGGACGAGGCGATCCGGGCGGCCATCGATGCCGGGATCACCGTGATCCTGATGAATGCCGGCAACATCGACAAGGCACGCGAGCTCGGCGCCATCAACTATGTCGGCAACGACGAGTACGAGGCCGGTCTTGCGGCAGGCCGCTACTACGGCGACCAGGGCGTGATGAACGTCATCTGCGTGAACACTGTGCCCGGCGCCGCGAACCTCGAGGCGCGCTGCAAGGGCGTCGCCGACGGCATCGCCGAGAAGGGCGGCACGGCCGAGCAGCTGCCGCTGCCGGCAACCTCGTTCGGCGACCCGACGGCCGTGGCCGAGGCGATCAAGTCGACGCTCCTCGGCAACGATGAGATCAAGGGCCTGATCACCATTTCGGCGGGCGATGCCGACAGTGCGGCCATCGGCATCCAGCAGGCCGGCAAGACCGGCTCGGTCATGCTCGGGTCGTTCGACTTCAACCAGTCGGGCCTCGACCGCATCAAGGCGGGCGAGCAGGGCTTCGCGGTCGACCAGCAGCCCTACCTCCAGGGCTTCCTCGCGACCTCGCTGCTCAACGCCTACATCGAGTTCGGAAACAACCTTCCCGTCGCGCCGGTCGCCACCGGGCCGGGGATCGTGGACAGCTCGAACATCGACGCCACCCTCGCCGGGGTCGCCAAGGGCGCCCGCTGAGCGCGCGCTCCTCGCGGGTGTCCGGCGCCCCCCTCCCAGGGACCGGACACCCCCCCTTTCCGCAAGACCCGCCGCGCGGGCAGCTCCCGAGAGGAGAGCCTCCCATGACCGACCAGACCGCCTCCTCCTCCGCCCCCGCCGCCCGCCGCCCGGCCGGGCGGACATTCTCGCCCGGCGCCCACTTGCGCCGCCCCGAGGCGGGAGCGCTGCTCGGCCTCGTTGCCGTCACGGTGTTCTTCCTGATCTTCGGCGGCACCGGTTTCCTTCAGCCGGCCGGCGCTGCGAGCTGGCTGAACGTCGCCGCGAGCCTGGGCATCATCGCGATCCCCGTGGGGCTTCTGATGATCGCGGGCGAGCTCGACATCTCGGTCGGCGCGATGATCCCGGCGGGGTCGATGACGGTGGCGATCATCACCGGCTACTGGGACCAGCCGATCTGGCTCGGCATCGCGGCCGCGCTCGCGCTCGGGGTGGTCGTCGGCTACATCAACGGCACACTCGTCAACGTCACGCGCGTTCCCTCGCTCATCGTCACGCTTGGCACGCTCTTTGCGATGCAGGGCGTGGTGCTCGGCCTCTCCGTCCTCTTCACCGGGACGGTCAGCGTCGCGCTGCCGCCCGAGAAGTCCGGCCCCGTCGCCAAGTTCCTGTTCGGCCAGTTCATCGGCGGCACGTTCCAGGTCCTGATCGTCTGGTGGCTCGCGCTGACGGCGATCTACGTCTTCTACGTGCACTTCTCCAAGTGGGGAAACTGGCTCTTCGCCATGGGCGGCGACCGCGAGAGCGCGCGCAATGCCGGCATCCCGACACAGCGGCTGACGCTGATCCTCTACATCCTGTCGGCGACGAGCTGCACCTTCGTGGGGATGTGTCAGGCGATCCTGTTCAACTCCGCGCAGGTCTCGGCCGGCATGACCTTCATCTTCAACTCGATCATCGCGGTTGTCGTCGGGGGAGTGTTGCTGACCGGCGGCTTCGGATCGGTGATCGGCATCGTGTTCGGCACGCTTACCTTCGCGATCGTCAACCAGGGCATCTACTTCACCAGCTTCGACCGCAACTGGTCGTCGCTGATCATCGGGGTGATGCTTCTCGCGGCGGTCCTGATGAACAACACGTTCCGCAAGATGGCGCTGAGCTACAGCCCGAGGAAGAAGCGAGGCCCGAGATGACCGCCCCCACCCCAATCATCGAGCTGCGCAACGTCAGCAAGTCCTTCGGGCCGATCGACGTGCTGCACGACATCTCGCTCAAGGTCCACGCGGGCGAGGTGCTGTGCCTCCTGGGCGACAACGGCGCGGGGAAGTCCACGCTCATCAAGACGCTCGCCGGGGTGCACCAGCCCACGAGCGGCGAGATCCTGATGGACGGCGCGCCGGTCACCTTCACGGGTCCGCGGGACGCGCAGGACCGCGGCATCGCCACGGTGCACCAGTTCGGCGGAACCTTCCCGCTGATGTCGATCGGGCGGAGCTTCTTCGTGGGTGTCGAGCCCACGAAGGGCTGGGGGCCGTTCAAGGTGTTCGACCGCAGGAAGGCGAACGAGATCGCGGTGAAGGCGGTGCGCGACTTCGGCATCACCCGGATCGACGACGGCGACAGGCTGGTCGGCGGGCTCTCGGGGGGCGAGCGGCAGTCGCTCGCCATCGCGCGGGCGGTGCACTTCGGGGCGCGCGTCCTGATCCTCGACGAGCCCACCGCCGCGCTCGGCGTCAAGCAGGCGGCGCATGTGCTGCGCATCGTCAACGAGGCCAAGCGGCGGGGGCTCGCGGTGATCTTCATCACCCACCAGGTGATGCACGCCATGGCGGTCGGCGATCACTTCGCGGTGCTGATCCGCGGTGCCATCGCCGCCGACTTCCGCAAGGGCGAGAGGACACGCGAGGAGATCACCGACCTGATGGCCGGGGGCGAGACGATGGCGGACCTCGAGGCGGCGATCGAGGGCTACATGGAGACGCACGAGGGCCATGCCCCGCGTCCGGAAGCGCTGAGGCCGCGCGGCTGAGGCGGCGGCGGTCGGCGCCGGGAATGGACGGAGGGGCAGCGGTGACGACGCGAGTGGCCGTGATCGGCGCGGGCCTGATGGGGGCCGACCATGCGCGCATCCTCGCCGAGGAGGTGCAGGGCGCGCGCCTGCGCGTGGTCTGCGACCGCGACGGGGCGCGGGCCCGCTCCGTCGCCGAGGCATGTGGCGCCGACGATGCCACAACCGACCCCGAGGCGGTGATCGCCCGCGGCGACGTCGATGCCGTGGTCGTGGCGAGCCCCGATGCGACCCACGCACCCCTGTCGCTGGCCTGCATCCGCGCAGGCAAGCGCGTGCTCTGCGAGAAGCCGCTGTCGCAGTTCCCGGCCGAATGCCTGGGCGTGATGCAGGCCGAAGCCGCAGCCGGCACGCGCTTCGTGCAGGTCGGGTTCATGCGGCGTTTCGACCAGGCCTGCGTCGAGATGCGGGCGGCGCTCGCCGAGGGGCGGCTCGGCCGGGCGCTGGTGATGCACAACCACCACCGCAACGTCGAGACGCCGGCCGCCGACTTCACCGGCGCGATGGCGATCACCAATTCGGCCCCGCACGATTTCGACATGGCGCGCCACGTGCTCGGCACGGAATACGCCGCCATCGCCGCCTGGCAGCCGCGTCGGTCGGATGGCCGCGTGGCGCCCGTCGTCATGGTTCTGGAAACGGCCGGCGGCCAGCTCGTCACCGTCGAGGTCAACAACAACGCCGCCTACGGCTACGACGTGCGCGCGGAACTGGTCGGCGAGGCGGGCAGCATCGCCACGAACCACCTCGCCCATACCCGGACCGACGCGGCAGGCGCCGCGCGCCTGTCCCACGACGCCGACTGGCGACCCCGCTACGCCGAGGCCTACCGGCGCCAGATGCGGGCCTTCCTGCGCTTTGCCGCAACCGGCGTCTTCCCCGAGGCCGCCGCCTCGGCCTGGGACGGCTATGCGGCTGCGGCGGTGGCCGAGGCCGGGGTGCGGGCGCTGGCCGAGGGTCGCAGGGTTCCGGTGGAGATGATCGCGCGGCCGGAGCTCTACGCATGAAACTCGCCTTCGTCTCGGACAGTCTTGCGGCCCTCTCCCTCGAGGCCATGCTCGACGAGGCCGTGCGCCTCGGTGTCGGCGGGGTCGAGGTGAACACCTGCGGCTGGTCCACCGCGCCGCACCTCGACCTGAAGGGGCTGCTGGCCAGCGCCGGCCGACGCCGCGCCTTCCGCGATGCCTTCGAGGCGCGAGGGCTCGAGATCGTCGCGCTCAACGCCAACGGCAACCCGCTGCACCCGACCGACCCGGCGCAGGCCGAGGGGCTGCGCGACACGATCCGGCTTGCGGGCGAGATGGGGGTCGGCACCGTCTGCGCCATGTCGGGGCTGCCCGGAGGCTGCGCCGGTGACAGGATGCCCAACTGGGTCGTCTCGTCCTGGCCGCCGGAGACGCAGGCGATCCTGCGCTACCAGTGGGAGGAGGTCCTGATCCCGTTCTGGACAGAGACCGTCGCGCTGGCCCGCGAGCAGGGAGTCGCACGCATCGCGCTCGAGCTGCACGGCAACCAGTGCGTCTACAACGTCCCCTCGCTGAAGCGGCTGCGCGCGGCGGTCGGCCCCGTGGTGGGCGCGAACCTCGACCCCTCGCATCTGTTCTGGATGGGGGCCGATCCGCTCGCGGCCGCCGGGGCGCTGGGCGAGGCGCTCTTCCACGTCCATGCCAAGGACACGCTTCTGAACGCCCCGGTGCAGGCCACCACCTCCCTGCTCGAGAACGGCCCGCTGACGGACATCCCCGCCCGGAGCTGGAGCTACATCACGCTCGGCTTCGGCCATGGGGAGGAATGGTGGCGGCAGTTCTGCTACCGCCTGCGGATGACCGGCTACGACGGCTGGCTGTCGATCGAGCATGAGGACGTCCTGCTCAACGCGCGCGAGGGGCTGGAGAAATCCGTTGCCCTGCTCGGGGGCGTGATGCCGGTGGCCCCGTCCGACTACACGCCGCAACCGATATGAGGAGATCATCATGGCCGAATGGATTGATGCCTGCGCGACCGGCGACATCGGGGCCGAGGACGTGATCCGTTTCGATCACGGAGGGCGCACCTTCGTGATCGTGCGGAACCACCGCGACGAATACTTCTGCACCGACGGGCTGTGCACCCACGAGGAAGTGCATCTCTGCGACGGAATGGTGGTCGAGAACACGCTGGAATGCCCCAAGCATTCCTCGATCTTCGACGTCACCACCGGCGAGGTCGAGACCCCTCCCGCCTGCGAGAACCTCCGCACCTACCGCACGCGCGTCGAGGCCGGCCGCGTGCTTGTCGAGATCTGACATGGCCCGGCCGTTCCAGCTTTCCGCCTGCGCCGAAATGCTCTGGCGCGACCGGCCGATGGCGTGGCGCGCGTCGCGGCTCAGGGAAATGGGCTTCGGCGTGGGGCTCTGGAACTGGCCCGACTGGGACATCCCGGCGCTCGGGAAGACTGGTGCCACCTTCACCATCATGAACGGCTATCTCGAGGGCCGGCTCGCCGACGAGGACGGTGCAGAGATGCTGCTCGCCTCGGCGAAGGAAACGGTGCAGGTCGCAAAGCGGCTGGGCGTGCAGCGTCTGAACCTGCACGGCACGGGCCTCGGCGACCAGGGCATCCCCACGCCCCGGATCGGCGCCTTCGCCCCCGGCATGGAACTGCGCGCACGCGACACGCTGCACCGCCTGTGCGATCTGGCCGAGGCCGAGGGCGTGACCTTCACGCTCGAGAACCTCAACCCCATCGACCATCCGGGTTGCCCCTTCGGCAGCACGGCGGCGGTGCTTGGGCTGGTCAGCGCGGTCGATCGTCCGCAGCTGCGCATCAACCTCGACCTCTACCACACCCAGGTCGGCGAGGGCGACCTGATCCGGTGGTGCCGGGCCTGCCTGCCCTGGATCGGCGAGGTGCAGGTGGCCGACAACCCGGGCCGATGCGAACCGGGGACTGGAGAGATCAGCTACCCCGCCGTCGCCCGGGCGCTTGCCGCGATGGGCTATTGCGGCCCCGTGGGCATGGAAGCCTTCGCTTCGGGCGATGCCGAGGCCGCGCTGGAGGCCTTCCGGGCGGCGTTCACGATCTGACGGTTCGGGCGCGCGGGGCTGCCGCAGGCGCGGGCTGCGCGCCGCGCGGGCCGCCCTGGAGGCAAGGGCATATTCAGGGCGTATGGGGGGTATAGGACTTTGCTTCTTCCGCTCGCGGCGGCGCGGGGGACAATAGCAGGCAAGCCAGAACCCAGAAAACGCATCCAAGGGAGGAGACGACGATGAACGCAGCGATGCTGCGGATGGTTACGGTTTGCGCGCTGGCCCTCGCCGCCACTGGCGCGGCGGCCGGCGTCGACGAACTGCCGGACGACATCCGCGAGAAGCTCTACAACCCCGAGCTGATGGACCCCAACCAGCCGCTCGGCGACAGTGCCTACCGCGACTTCGTGGCCAAGAACCCGCCGCCCTGGACCATCGGCTACGCCTCGTCCTACGCCGGCAACACCTGGCGCGCCGCGGTGATGGACCGCCTCCAGAACGAGCTCGTCCCGAAGTGGAAGGAGCTCGGCATGATCGACGAGGTGATCGTCACCCAGTCGAACCTGAACGACGCGACGCAGATCCAGCAGATCCGCCAGCTCGTCGACCAGGGGGTGGACGCGATCATCGTCTGCTGCTCGAACCCGACGGCGCTCAACGCCTCGGTCGAGTACGCCTATTCGAAGGGGGTGCCGGTGTTCTCGGGCATCGGCTACCTCACAAGCCCCTATTCGGTGAACTCCTCGGCGAACTTCGTCGTCGGCGGCCGGATGATGGGCGAGTGGATGGCCAACGAGATCGGCGGCAAGGGCCGGGTGCTGAACGTCGAGGGCATTCCGGGCGCCTCGGCTTCCGACAGCCAGAACGTGGGCATCGAGGCGGCGATGGCCGAGTTCCCCGACATCAAGGTGGAGGGGCCGATCGCCGGAATGTGGACCGACCAGGTCGCGCAGGCCGAGATCCAGCGCTGGCTCGCCACCAACCCCGGCCAGCTCGACGGCATCATCATCCAGTCGGCCTCCGAGCTCGGCGCGCTGCGCGCCCTGAAGCAGTCCGGCCGTCCGATGATCCCGATCACGATCGGCTCGGAGATGGGCGCGCTCTGCTACTGGCGGAAGAACCCCGACTACGTCTCGGCCGCGATCCACACATGGCCGCCGGGCGACGACTTCGAGATGATCTGGAACATCATGATGCGGACGCTCCAGGGCCAGGGCCCGAAGATCCAGTCGATCCTCACCGCGCCGGTGGTGATGACGCGGGAGGAGATGATGGCCGCGATCCCCGAGGACTGCTCGGAGGACTCGGACCAGTGGTATCACCCCGGCATCGAGGCCTGGGCCGGCAAGGAGTTCCTCGACAACTTCTTCCTGCGTCCGGCCGATCCCGAAGCCTACGACCCCGCCTCTCACCCGGCGGCGAACTGACGCGCAAAGCCCGGCCGCCATGCAGGCGGCCGGGCCTCTCCCCCGACCCGTCACCCCTCATCGCGGCCGCCTTCCGCGACCGGACAGCCCCGGAGAGCCACGTGTCCACCGTCGCCGCCGACCTCGTCGATGTCAGGAAGACCTTCGGGCCGACGGTCGCGCTCGACCGCGTCTCGCTGCGGGCCTATACCGGCGAGGTCCACGCGATCATCGGCGGCAACGGCTCGGGCAAGTCGACGCTCGCCAAGGTGATCTCGGGCGTCCTGGTGCCCGACCGCGGGCAGGTCTCGATCTTCGGCAAGAACGCCACCACGCCCGCCGAGGCGAAGGCGCTCGGTATCTCGAACGTCTACCAGGAGGTGCTCGTCGCCGACGAGTGTTCGGTGATGGAGAACCTGTTTCTCGGCGCCGACCCGCTGTTCGGCAGTGCCGAGCCCCACGAGCAGCGCCACGACCGCGCGCGGGCGATCATGGCCGACCTTCTGGGCTTCGATCTCGACCCCGACACCACCGTCGGCGACCTGCCGCTTTCCGTGAAGCAGTGGATCACGATCGCGCGGTCGATGCTGACGAACCCGCGGCTGCTGATCCTGGACGAGAGCTCGGCCGCGCTCGACTTCGAGGCGACCGAGCGGCTGTTCCGCAAGATGCGCGAGCTGAAGTCGCGGGGCTGCGCGATCCTGATCGTCACCCACCGGATCGCGGAACTCGTGCGGATTGCCGACCGCGCCACCGTGCTGCGCGACGGCGTGTCGGTGGCAACGCTGGAGAAGGAGGACATCACGGAGGAGACCATCCTTCACCTGATCGCCGGCCCCGAGCGCGAACGCGCGCAGAGCGGGGCCGCGCCGGCCACTCGGACCGGCGACCGGCCGGTGCTCAGGATGGACGACATCCGCGTATGGCCCGACACGCATCCCTTCGACTTCACCCTCTACCCTGGCGAGATCGTGGGGATCACGGGGCTCGATGGCCAGGGTCAGGCCGATTTCGTGCAGGCGATCGCGGGCGTGAAGCCGCTGCTCGAGGGCCGCGTGCACGTCATCCACCAGGGCGTTGCCGAGCCCGTGACCGGGCTGGCGACCGCCCGCGAGAACGGCATCGCCTACGTCTCGGGCGACCGCAAGAAGGAGGGGATCTTCCCCAACCTCTCGATCTTCGAGAACATGTGCCTGTCGATCTACCCCGAGACCTCGACCGGCGGCTTCTTGCGGTTCATCGACCGGCGCAAGCTCGACCCCGTATTCGCGCACGAGACCGGGATGCTCGCGACGAAGATGGGCGACCCCGGCAACCTCATCACCTCGCTCTCGGGCGGCAACCAGCAGAAGATCCTGATCGCGCGGTCCTTTGCCGAGCGGCCGCGGATCCTGGTGCTGAACGACCCCGCGCGGGGCATCGACATCGGCGCAAAGCTCGACCTCTACCGAAACCTCCGCGAGTTCGCGGGGCGCGGCAACGCGGTCGTGTTCCTCTCGTCGGAGATCGAGGAGTTCCTCGACCTCTGCAACCGGGTGCTCGTATTCCGCGGGGGCATGGTGTCCTCGACCTTCGAGCCGCCGTTCGACACCCACGTCATCCTCAACGCCACCTTCGGGCGCAGGCCCGACGCGCGCCTGCCGGGTGAGGAGGCGCACGCCGCCCGTGTCGTCGAGCTCTGGCGGCCCCGCACGGACGAAGGCCGTCCCGTCGCGCGGCCCGTGCGCCCGCGCCCCGCCATCCCGAGGAGAATCGCCATGAACCAGTCGGGCTTCCTGCTGCTCGCCCCGGACATCCCGCAGGGCGGCACCGTGCCCGAGCGCTTCGCGGAGCGGAACCGCCGCTCGCCCGCGCTCGAGTGGGAAGGCGTGCCCGAGGGCACCCGGAGCTTCGCGCTCTCGGTCACCGACCCCGACCTTCCCGAGGCCTTCAACTTCCCGCGCAGCTTCGCGCACTGGCTGGTCTGCAACATCCCGGCGGACGTGCGCCACCTTCCCGAGGGCGCTTCGGGCACGGGCGCCATGCCGGGCGGCGCGGTGGAACTGAACTCCGATTTCGTGACCTTCGCCATTCCCGGCTTCGGGCGCGGCTGGGGCGGGCCGTGGCCGCCGGACCGGGCGCACCGCTACGTGTTCACGCTCTATGCGCTGAAGGTTCCCGCGCTCGACCTTGCCCCGGATGCCGACCTTCCGGCCTTCGCGGCGGCGGTCCTGCCCGTGACCATCGACCAGACCAGTTTCACCGCAACCTACGGCCCGGCCAAGGCCGCGCTGCCGGCCGCCTGAACGACAGGAGACAGACATGAGCAAGTATGCAAGAGGCGGGCTCGACCTCGACTGGGTGGAACGCTGGGCGCGACGGGTGAACGAGGACCGGGTGCTGCCCCGCATCGGGCGCTTCTTCAATGCGCGGTTCGTGCTGGGCATCGACGACACCGACTACCTCTGCGAGGTCCGCAAGGGCAAGATCGAGCGCATCGCCGAGGGGCTGGAGCCCTCCGACATGGGCTACGAGTTCGCGCTGCGCGCGCCTGCCTCGGCCTGGTCGAAGTTCAGCCAGAAGATGCCGCCGCCGATGTTCAACGACATCTGGGCGATGGCGCATCCGCTGCACCGCCAGCTCCGCATCGAGGGCAATCAGCTCACCTTCTGGCAGAACCTCCGGGCCCTGACCTGGATGCTCGCGCTGATGCGCGAAGTCTGAGGAGACCGCTTCCATGAACAGACACGACCCGATCATCGGCCGCTACGTCTACGTCACCTGTCAGGGCAAGACCTACCGCACCTATTACGAGGAGGCGGGCGAGGGCATCCCCATGGTCTGCCTGCACACCGCGGGCGCCGATGGCCGCGAGTACCGCCACCAGCTCTGCGACCCCGACATCACCGCGAACTTCCGCGTCATCGCCTTCGACCTGCCGCGGCACGGCAAGTCGATCCCGCCCGCGGGCTGGCACCTCGAGGAGGACGAGTACAAGCTGACCACCAGCTTCTATGCCGAGTTCATCCTGGAGTTCTGCCGCGCGCTGGACCTCAGGAAGCCGGTGATCATGGGCCAGTCGATGGGCGGCAACATCTGCCTGGAGCTGGCGCTGCGCTACGAGAACGAGTATTCGGCGCTGATCGCGCTCGAGGGCTGCGACCACAGTCCCGGCTGGTGGATCGACCCCCTGCACCACCCCCACATCCACGGCGGCGAGGCGGTGGCGACCTCGGTCTTCGGGCTGATGGCGCCGGACAGCCCGGACGAGTACCGCTGGGAGACCTGGTGGTACTACGCCCAGGGCGGCCCCGGCATCTTCAAGGGCGACCTCTATTTCTACTCGGTCGACAGCGACTTCCGCGACAAGGTGCACAAGATCTCCGGCCGGGTGCCGATCTACTTCCTGACCGGCGAGTACGACTTCGCCTGCACCCCCGAGATGACGATGCGCACCGCCGAGAAGGTGAAGAACAGCGAGTGCATCATCTTCAGCGGCGGCCATTTCCCGACCGCGGAGGATCCCGAGAAGTTCAAGGAGGTGATCACTCCGGTGCTGCGGAAGATCATCCAGAACGATCCCGAGCGCCGCGGCGCGGCGGGGCGCGAGTGGTCGGGCCGCGGCGAGGCTGCGGCGCGTTCGGGCCGGGGCGGGGGCGAACGCCCGCTGGAACGCCGGGTGATCGACCTCTGAGGCCGCAGGACCGGCAGGCCGCTTCCCGCGGGGTGCCGCGGGAAGCCCGAGCGCAAGAGAAGGACAGATGGCCGAGCGCGCCGCCTCATCCAACGCCTACCTGCTGGTGCCGATCGCGCTGATCGCCGTGCTCCTGTCGACGGCGGTCATCCGGGGGCCGAGCCTCGTCACTCCGGCGGGCATCGGCAGCGCGATCATCGTCGCCGCGCCGCTGATCCTGGCGACCTATGCGCTGATGGTGCTCGCCGTCGCCGGGCGCGGCACGGTGGACCTCGCCGTGGGGCCGCTCCTCGCCTTCATCAACGTCGTCGTCGTCAAGCTCAGCACGGCCGGCTACCTCGCGAGCCCGATCGCCACCTTCATCGTGGCGCTGGGGCTCGGGATGGCCTATCAGCTTGCCTTCGCGCTCATCGTGATCTGGGTCAGGGTGCAGCCGATCATCGTTGCGCTCTCGGGCTTCCTCGCGCTCACCGGCATCAACCTCGTGATCCTGCCCCGGCCGGGGGGCGTGGCGCCTGCCTTCATGCAGGACTGGGGGCTTGGCACCACGATCTTCTCGCCGGTGCTGCTGATCCTCGCGGTCGCCACGGCGGGCTGGTATCTCTTCACCGCCACGACCTTCTACGCCAACCTCAAGATGATGGGCTACGACGAGCGCGCCGCCTGGACCTCGGGCGTGCGCACCGACATCGTGCGGATCGGCGCCCATCTGATCGCCGGCATCTACGTCGGGCTCGGCGCGATCTGCTACACCGCGCTCATCTCCTCGGGCGACCCCACGCAGGGCCAGCGGATGACGCTGACGGCGGTCACCGCGCTCGTCCTCGGGGGCGTGGCGCTCTCGGGCGGCCGGGGCGGTGCAACGGGCGCGCTTCTCGGCGCGGTCAGCCTCTGGCTGATCGGCTACGTGCTCGCCACGTTCAACTTCGGCGCGATCCAGGCCTTCATGACGCAGCTGGTCTACGGGCTGATCCTCGTCCTGTCGCTGCTGCTGACGCTGCTGGTCCCCGTCATCGCGCGCTACATCCGCTTCGTCTCGCCCTGGAGCGCCTTCCTCGTTCTCGGTCTGGTCGTGGCCGGCATCATGCTCGAGGTCGGAACCCGCGGCGGGCTGGCCACGGGCGAGCCTGTTGCGGTCACCGGGGCTCTTGCCGAGCGCTATTTCCTCGTCCAGCCGGCCAGGGTCGGACCGGTGCTGACGCCGGCGCAGGGATTCGCGCTCCTGGCGGGGGTTGCGGCCGTGGCCTTCGTGTTCACTGCCCGGCTGGTCAATGCCGAGGCCGGCGCGCGGCGCATGAGCCTCTTCCTCTACCTGCTGGTCGCGGCGTTCATCCTCGCACTCTTCGCCGCGCTTGCCCTCCGGCCCGCCGGCGCGCTCTTCGGAGGCTGGCCATGAGCCTCGGCGAACGCATATCCCGATCGTCGATCCTGCCGGTCCCCAAGTCGGCCGCCATCGTCTGGCTGAACCTGCTGCTTGCGCTCGTCCTCGCGGCGGTCGCGCTCGGCGTCGGCTTCGCGCAAGGCCGGCTCGCCGCGCAGGAGGTGATCCTGTATACGGTGATCGTCGCGGCCGTCCTGTTCCTGCTTCTCAACTACATCGCGGTCGCCTTCGAGGCGCGGGCCGCCGCCCGGGAGGCAGGAGCGGATGCCGCGGAGGGCGCCGGGCTCGGCCAGGTGCGCGCGATCTGGCAGGCCAACCGCGTCCTCATCATCGCGATGGCGGGGCTTCTCGTCGTCTATCTCCTGATCACCGCGGGCGTTCCCGAGTTCCGCTCGGTGAAGAACCTGATCGCCTTCCTGGTGATCGAGCTGATCCTGCTCTTCGCCTTCAAGGTCTCGGGCTTCTTCGCGGCGGGCCGGAGCGCCTTCATCGGCCTCAGCGTGCTTGTCGCGCTCGTCGTGATCTCTGCCTTCTCGATCGAGGGGTTCCTCTCGGCCCCGAACATCCGCGCCATCCTGCTCTTTGCGGCCTTCCTCGGGATCGCAAGCGTCGGACAGACGATGGTCGCGCTCATGGGAGGGCTCGACCTCTCGATCCCCTTCGTGATCGGATCGGCCAACATCGCGCTGCTGTTCCTCATCACGCTGGGCGTTCCCTCCTACGTGGCCTTCGGCTTCGTTCTCGTGCTGGGCGGGATCGTCGGGCTCCTGAACGGGCTGGCGAGCTACCGGCTTCAGGGACAGGCGCTGATCGTCACGCTCGGCATGGGCTTCGCGCTCGCCGGGTTCACCCAGATCATGACCTCGATCGGCTCGCAGTTCGCCGGGAACGTGTTCGGCACCGTGCCGCCCTGGCTGCAGAACCTCGCGGCGATGAACGGCCGGTTCTTCGGACTGCCCTTCCCGCCGACCATCGTGATCTGGATCGTGATCGCCGTGGTGCTGATCGTCGGCCTGCGCACGACATCCTGGGGGCGCAACCTCTACGCGCTGGGCGGCAACCGCCGCTCGGCCGCACTGCTCGGCATCAGCGAGTTCCGCTACTGGGTCGGCTGCTACGTGATCTCCGGGGTCTTTGCCGCGCTCGCCGGCTCGCTGCTCCTCGGCTGGTCGGGCGGCGCCTTCATCGGGGTAGGGGATCCCTACCTCTTCACCACGCTCGCCGCCGTGGTGATCGGGGGCACCTCGCTCCTCGGCGGCAGGGGCGGCTATGGCTTCACGGTGATCGGCGTGCTCGTGCTCCAGGTGCTCACCTCGTTCCTGCTCGGCATCGGGCTCCAGTACGAGTGGCAGCAATTCATCTTCGGCCTGCTGATCCTGCCGATGGTCGCGCTCTACGGCCGATCTCCGCATATCCGCGCCACTGTCTAGGGAAACGCGATGTTCACGACGCTCTACACTTCGCAGGATGTGGTCTCGACGAGCCTCGTTGGCCTCGCCCTGATGAGCCTCGCGGCCGCCGTGATCGCCTTTCTCGGACTGAGCTGGTCGCACGAACGCTGGCGCGTGCCGGGTGCACTGGTCGGCGCTGCCTGCCTGGTGACATCGGTCTACTACGCGGGCGCCGCCGGCGCCTGGTTCAGCGACAGCGCGGCCGCCGCGGGGGTCCGCTTCTCGGCCTGGTACACGGTGCACCCGCTTCAGGTGGCGGCCGTGTTCTTCTACGCCCGCACGCAGGGGCCGGTGCCGGTCGGGGTGTTCTGGCGGATCACCGCTGCGGCGCTCCTGATGACGTTCGGGCGCTGGCTCGGCGACGCGGGCTTCTTCAACCCCACGCTGGGCGCGCTGATCTCGATCGGCTTCTGGCTCTACATCCTGGGCGAGATGTACTTCGGCGCCATGCCCGAGACGCTTCGGAAGTCGGACCGTGCCGTGCGGCTCGGCTTCTTCTGGATCCGGCTGATCCTGACCATCGGCTGGGCCGTCTATCCGATCCTGCACTTCGTGGACGTGGTGATCGGCGTCGGACAGGCGCCCGCCATCGTCGTCCTCTACTCGGCCTTCGACATCCTCAACCTCATCGTCCCCTCGCTCATCGTCGTGGCCGTGGCCGGCCAGGACCGCTACTGACCGCCCGCGGCTTGAAGGAAGGAACCCCGCCATGACCGGTGCCGACATCATCGCCGTCATCATCCTGATCACCATCCTGATCGCCGTCGGCGTCTACCTGCTGCACTGGCTCTACCGTCACTCCTCCAAGGACCAGAGTTTCGTGCGCACCGGCTCGGGCGGCGAACGGGTCGTCATGGGCGGCGGGGCGCTGGTGATCCCGATCATCCACGACATCACGGTCGTCAACATGAACGCCGTGCCGATCGAGGTGCGCCGCCAGGGCGAGCTGTCGCTGGTGACCAAGAACAAGATCCGCATCGACATCGTCACCGAGTTCTTCGTGCGGGTGGTGGCGACCGAGGAGGGCGTCTCTCTCGCCGCGCGCACCCTCGGGGCGCGCACGATGGACCCGATGCTGCTGAAGGAGGTGATCCAGGGCCGGCTCGTCGACGCGATGGCCTCGGTTGCCGCCTCGATGACCATGGACGAGATCCACCAGAACCGCGCCGGCTACGTGCGCCAGGTCTCGGACCTCGTGCGCCCGGTGCTCGCCTCGAACGGGCTGGAGCTCGAGACCGCCGCGCTCACCTTCCTCGACCAGGCGGACATCTCGGTGTTCGATCCCTCCAACCACTTCGATGCCGAGGGGCTCACGCTGATCGTCAAGGAGACCGAGGCGCGGCGCAAGCTGAGGAACCAGATCGAGAACGAGACGCGCGTTCAGATCCGCACCCGTGACTTCGAGGCCGAGCAGAGGGTGATCGAGATCGACCGCGACCTGGAGTATGTCCGCATCGACCAGGCGCGCGACATCGCCGCACGCAAGGCCCGCCAGCAGGCCGAGATCGAGGCAGAGAACGCCAGCGCGCGGATCGCCGTGACCCAGGCGCGGACGAGGGCCGAGGAGGAGGCCGAGCGCGTGGCCATCGCCAAGGTGCGCGCCGTCGAGGAGGCGCGGATCCGATCGGAGAACGAGGTCAGGGCGCTCGAGATCGAGCGCCAGCGCGACACCGAGCTGACCGAGATCACCTCGCGCACCCGGCTGGAGACCGAGCGGATCCAGACCCGCCAGCAGATCGAGGCAGAGCGCATCGCCCGCGAGCGCGAGGTCCGCGAGGCGGAGATCAAGTCGCGCCTCGAGATCGCGACGTTCGAGGCGAGGAGCGAGGGCGAGATCGAAACCGCCCGGACCCTTGCCCGGCAGGAGATGGAGAAGGTCCGGATCGACACCGAGCGCGCGCTCGAGCTGCTGGCCGTCGAGCGCGAGAAGGCCGTCCGCGTCTCCGAGGCGAAGGCCCAGGCCGAGAAGGAGCGCGCGGCGCTGGCGCGGCGCCTCGCCGTGGAGAGCGAGCGGCTCCAGACCGAGGAGGCGATCCAGGAGCGTGACATCGCCCGGCAGCACAAGGTGCAGCTTGCCGAGACGACGAGCCGGCGCGAGATCGAGGACGCCCGCATCGTCGCCGAGCGCGAGATCGAGGAGCTGCGCGTCGCCGCCGCCCGCTACATCGAGCGCTTCGAGATCGAGCAGAAGATGGAGATCGAGCTTGCCGACAAGCAGCGGCTGATCGCGGTCGTCAACAAGGCGATCGACGAGGCGGTGGCGCGCACCAAAGAGGCCGAGGCGAGGAAGAAGCTCGCGCTGAGCGAGGAGCAGATCGAATCCGCCCGCGCCGAGGAGAAGGCGAACCGCGCCCGCGCCGTCGAGATCATCGACGCCGAGGCGCGCGCCAAGCGCGAGACGATCCGCATGGTTCAGATTGCCGAGGCCGAGAGGGCCGCGAGCGAGAGCCGCGCCGAGGCCGAGATCGCCGAGGCGAAGGCCGCGGAGGTTCGCTACGAGGTCGATGCGGAGGGCCGCCGGAAGCTCAACGAGGCGGAGAACCTGCGCAGCGAGGAGGCCCGCCGCAGCGCGATCCTCGAAGGCGTCGTCACACGCCTGCCGGAGATCATCCGCGAGCAGGTCAAGCCGATGGAGCGGATCGACTCGATCAAGATCCTGCAGGTCGACGGCCTGCCGGGGCTCAACAGCCCGTCGGAGACCGCCTCGGGTGGCGGGGGCGGGGGCGGGAACATCCCCGACCAGGTGGTGAACTCGGCGATGAAGTACCGCACCCAGGTCGCCTTCGTGGACGGGCTGATGGAGGAGATCGGCCTGCCGCTCAAGAACCTCGGCGCGGCGGGCGGCATGTCGTTCAAGAACTTCCCGCCGAAGGCGGGCGGCGACGACGACTGAGGCTGACGCGCGATGGACGGCGAAGGGGCAACAGAACGGCTCGACCGCCATGTGCTCGTGATGGCGATCTGGGCGCCGGCACTGTTCGCTGCGGCCCTTCTGCTGCACCGGGGGATCGCGGCCGGCGGGGTCTGGTGGATCGCGGCGGGCTTTGCGGCGATCCTGGCCGCCTACGCCGGGCACATCGTCGCCAATGCCGTGCTCGGCACAGGCTTCTCCCAGGGCGAGGTGGCCCTCGGCGCGGTCGTCTTCGCCCTGGCGCTCGCCGCGCTCCTTCTCGCCGTGCTGGTCGCCCCGCCGGGCGTGGCGGCCTCGGTCTGGCTGGCGCTCGGGGTCGGAATGGGCGCACTGCTGGCAGCGGTCGTGGTCTATCTCGTGATCGCGCACGGGCCGCGGCGCGCCTTCGAGGCTTTCGACGTGATCCGCGACAACAATCCGCGGCCCGCCTCGCGGCTGCGCCATCGCGGAGGGCGGCGGTGACGACGCTTCTCGCCGCATGCCTGATCCTCGGCGCGGCGCTCGCGCTCTACGTGGCGGCGCGGGTGGCCCGGCTGGGCGGACCGCCGGCCGCGTTCCTCGACGCGGGCGGCACCCTGCCGGGCTGGACGGTGGTGTTCCTGCTGCCCCTGCTCGCACTCGCCGGGCCGGGGCTCGAACGTCACCTCGGCCTCGTGGCGCGCTACGGTCTCCAGGCTTCGCATGTTGCGGTCGGCCTCGTGCTCGTGGCCATGGCCGCGCTCCTGCTGTGGAACCGGCTCTGGTATGCGGCCCGCCTCGCCGGGCTCGGCTCGCCCGGAGAGGCGCTCGGCCGCTTCTACGGCTCGGTGACGCTGCGTGTCGCCGTGCTGGCGCTTGCACTCCTCTTCGCGCTGCCCTTCTCCGCCGACCTGCTCTCCTCGGCGGCGATGCTGGTCGAGGCGGTGACGGGAGGCGCCCTGCCGCGGACGGCGGGCGTCTGGATCCTCGCGCTGGCGCTGGCGGTTCCCGCCATCGTCGGCGGCTGGCGCGCGACGGTGCTGACAGCCGCGCTCCTGTCGCTGTTCCTGCTCGTCCTTCTGCCGGGTGTCACGGCCTTCGCCGAGATCGCCCTGCAGGGCCCCGGCTTTCCTGCCGCGCCGATCCCGGTCGCCGAGGGCGTCCTGTGGGACAGGTTGCCGGGGGTCGTCCGGCACGTGGCCGGGATCGGCAAGGCCGTCCCGGCGGAGGGCATCTTCACGACCGTCGCGGTCTCGTCCTCGGCGCTTGCGCTCGCTGGCATCGTGCTGAGCCCGGCGGCGCTGTATTTCGGCCAGACGCTGCGCGCAGGCGGCGCGCTCGGCCTCTCGGCGGTCTGGCTGACGGCCGGGCTCGCGGCGGGGCTTCTCATCCTCTGCGGGCCCGTGCTCGCCCTGCGGATGGCGGGCGGAGCGGCGGAGTTCGCGGCGGTGCTGCATGCCGCCGAGCCGCTGGCAGGGGCGGGCTTCCTGCTGCTTCTCCTGCTGCCGGGGCTTGTCGCGGCGGGCTTCCTCGTCACCGGCGGCGCCCTGATCTGGACGCGCGAACTGGTGCTCGCCTACCTCTTCCCCCGCCTCGATCCCCGCGCGCAGCGCTTCGCGGCCCGACTCGCCATAGCCTTCGGCTTCTTTCTCATGGCCTTCATGGCGGCCTTCCTGCCGCTTGTCTCGGCGGTCCTTGCATCCGTGGCACTGCCGCTGTCGGTGCAGCTCCTTCCGGCGCTCCTCGGGGTGACGTTCTTCCGCTGGATCGGACGCGGCGCGGTGATCGCGGGGCTGACGCTCGGCTGCCTGATCGTGGTCTTCACCGAGCCGCCGGGGCTGATCCTGTTCGAGGGGCTCTTCGTGGATCTGCCCTGGGGGCGATGGCCGCTCGGCATCCACTCCGCGGCCTGGGGGCTCGCGTTCAACCTGCTCCTCGTCCTGCTCTCCGCGGCGGTGACCCAGCGCGCCCCCGACCGGCTCGAGCGCGACCGTCTTCACGACGCCCTGCTCGGCGCAACGGGGCTGAAGGTGGGCGGGCGGGGTCTCCTGTGGGCGCTGGTGCTGATCTGGGGCTTCCTTGCCTACGGGCCGGGCGCGATCCTCGGCAACTTCTTCTTCAGCGATCCGATCTTCGCTTCCGGCCCGGCGGCGGCGCTGGGGATTCCCTCGCTCTGGGTCTGGCAGATCCTGTTCTGGCTTCTCGGCGTGGTGCTGGTGTGGTGGCTGGCCTACCGCCTGCGGTTCGGCCGCACCTCGGCCGTGGCGTTGCGGCCCATCGCGATCGGGCCGCCGCAGAGCCTGCGCACGCCGGACTGGCTGGCCGCCGGGATCGCCCGCGTGGCCGGGCGGGAGCCGCGCGCGCTGCCGCCCGAGGCTCCCGCGCGGCGAAGGGCCGGGCGCCGATGACCGCCGCTTCAGCCTTCGCCGTGCCGCCAGCGCAGCGTGAGCTGGGTCTGGGTCACGATCGCGGCGGGCTTGCCGTCCTGCCTGATCACCGTGGTCTGCCAGACGGTCGTCGTGCGGCCGCGGTGCAACGGCTCGCACCGGCCCGTGATGCGGCTGCCGAGCGGGATCGCGCGCAGGAAGTTCGACTTGCTCTCGAGCGTGGTCGTCGCCTCCCCCTCTGCGAGGTTGAGCGCGGCGGCGACCCCGCCCAGCGTGTCGGCGAAGGCAAGGATCGCACCCCCGTGCATCACGCCGTTGCGGTTGCCGTGCTGGTTCCCGGCATCGAGCACGCCGACCACGAGGTCGGGGCGGGCCTCCTCGAGCCGCACGCCAAGGCCGCGCGAGAAGGCAGGAAGGAGGCTCTGGTCCGGGGGGGCGGTCATCGGGCGGGCACTCCTGTCGGCATCCTGCTCCGACTTTCCGCGGCAGGAACGGAATGGCAAGACCGCCATCGGGCGGGCCTATGGCCGCCAGAGACGGGACGGCGGGCAGGACGCGACGGGGACCGGGAGGAGGAGGGACCGCGATGCCGCTGACCGGAGAGCTGATCGACCTGGCACTCTGCCCCGCGGCCGAACTGCCGGCGAATGCGCTGGCGTTCGCCCGCCTCTCGCTGCTCGACTGGATGGCCTGCGGCCTCGCGGGGGCGGCAGAGCCGGTGGCGGAAAAGCTCCGGCGTCTCGCCGCCGAAGAGGGCGGTCGCGGGGCGGCCTCGGTCATCGGTGGCGGTCTCGTGCCGCCGCGGATGGCCGCGCTCGCCAATGGCGCCGCGAGCCACGCGCTCGATTACGACGACACGCACTTCGCCCATGTCGGACACCTCTCGGTGGGGATCTACCCGGCCGCGCTCGCCGCGGGCGAGGAGACGGGCGCCGACCTCGATGCCGTCTTAGCGGCCTTCCTCGTGGGCGCGGAGGCCGCGATCCGTGTGGGCCTGGTGCTCGGTGCGGCGCACTACGATCTCGGCTTCCACCAGACGGCGACGGCCGGCGCCTTCGGCGCGACGATCGCCGCGGGGCGGCTCTACGGTCTTTCGGAAGCAGAGCTGCGGGCGGGCCTCGGGCTCTGTGCGACGCGCGCCTCGGGGCTGAAGTCGCAGTTCGGGACGATGGGCAAGCCTCTCAACGCAGGGATCGCCGCGGCGAACGGCGTGGAATGCGCGCGGCTCGCGGCGTTCGGCATGACGTCGGCCGACGACGGGCTGATGGGTCCGCAGGGCTTCGTTGCAACCCATGCCCCCGCGCCGGACCCCGGTGCCGGATCCGTCCCGCCGTGGCGCGAGCGCTTCCTGTTCGAGGACAACCGCTACAAGCTGCATGCCTGCTGCCACGGAACGCACGCGATGATCGAGGCCCTGCGCGGGGCCGGATCGCTGCGGGGACTGGGCCTCCACGAGATCGCCGGTTTCACGCTCAGGACCAACCCGCGCTGGCTCCGCGTCTGCGACATCAGGCGGCCGCGCACGGGGCTCGAGGTGAAGTTCAGCTATGTCTGGGTCGCCGGAATGGCGCTCCGCGGCGACCGCACGGACGATGGTGCGGCCTATACCGACGCGCTTGCCGCCGACGCGGACCTCGCCGCCTTCGCCGGGCGCGTCGAGGTGGTCGGCGACGACCGGCTCTCCGACATGCGGGCCGAGGGCGAGGTCGTGCTGCGCGACGGCTCCCGCATCGGGGTATCCCACGATCTCGCTGCGGCGATCCCGCCGGCCGTGCTTGCCGACAAGCTGAGGGCCAAGGCCGAGGCGATGCTCGGCGCCCGAGGCGCGATGCTGTGGGAGCGCTTCGCCGCGCCCGAGGGCCTTCCGGCCTCCGAGGCCGGCGCCGCGCTTCGGGCGGGGGCCTGAGCCGCGGGGAGGGGCGTCAGAGGCGCGCAAGCGTCGCCGTCATCGCCACCACGCCGTCCGACCGCTCGATCTGCCCGTGTCGCTCCGGACCCGGCAGGCCGAGCTGCAGGCGCACCGGTGTCGTGACGAACACAGGCGCCCTCGCGCGGTAGGCGAAGTGGAGCGGCCCCGCCGTCCCCTCGCGCATCGCGTCGCAGAGCTCGGTCGCCATCAGCGGGCCGTGCACCACGAGGTCGGGGTAGCCTTCGACCTCGCGGCAGAAGGCCCGGTCCCAGTGGATTCGGTGGCCGTTGTGGGTGACGGCGGAATAGAAGAAGAGCTGCCCGTCGGGATGGACGACGTAGCCCTCGGGCACGGGGTCGCCGGGCTCCCTCAGCCCCCGCTCGGGCGGGCCCCGGTCGCGGTAGACGATCGTCTGCACCTCGTCGATCGCCGGCGCACCCTCCTGCTCGATCGCATGTTCAACCGTCACGAAGCAGAGCGCGCCGCTTGCGCCCTGCTTGAATTCGACCCCGCGGATGGTCGAGACCCGCCGTGCGGGCACCCCGGGCCGGAGCGGCTGGAGCACGGTGACGCTGCCCCCAGCCCACATCCGCCTCGGGAGCGGCACGGGCGGCAGGAATCGCCCGGTGCGCTCGTGCAGGTCGGGGCCCTGGTCGGCCGCAGCAACGGGTCGGTTGAAGTAGGCCCAGTGCCAGGTGGGCGGCAACTCGTCCGGCGGCACTTCGAGCCCGAGGAGGACGGCGAGCTTCTCGGCCGCCTCGGGAGCGAGTGTGTCCTCCGCCTCGCGGCGCCGCCCGACGAAGGCCTCGCAGGCGCGGCGGACCTCGGGGGTTACGGATGCCTCGGCGTCGTCCGGCATGGCGTGCCCTCTCGCGGCGTTCTCCTGCCTCCCGGCGCCCCCTTCGGCGGGCGCCCGCTGGCCGAACCTAGCCCGGCACGCGGCCCGGAATCCAATAGCGCCGCCTCTGCCCGGCCATAGGCCGGGGCTATCCCTGTCCGGGGATGTCGGCCTGCCAGATGTTGCGCGCCACGAGGTCGGCCACGACCTCCCGGCAGGTCTCCTCGGTCCGCCGCCGCGCCAGCGTGGCCGGGCTCGCCGCCGACCGCACGAGGTAGATGTTGCGCCTGAGCGGCGGGTCGACGATCGGGCTGCCGACGAGCGTGCCGTCGCCCACCATGTCGCTGACGGCGGCGGGCGAAAGGATCGTGTAGCCGCTGCCGCGCGCGACGAGGGCCTTGATCTGGGTCATCGAGTCGATGGCGATCGATACCCGAAGCGACAGCCGCTCGGCCCGCGCCGCGCGCTCCACGAAGGCGCGCAGCCCGTGCCGCTCCGAGGGCAGGACGAGGTCGGTCCCCGCAACCTGGCGCAGCGTGACCGGCGCGCCGGGCGGATCCTCGAAGGGCCAGTCGTCCGGCGCGGCATAGACCCAGAGCGTTTCCGTCACGAGCAGGCTCGACGAGCAGTCACCGATGTTCGACACGTCGTAGAGCAGCGCGAGGTCCACCTCGCCCTTCATCACCCAGTCGCGCAGGTGGCCCGTCATCGCCTCGGTCACGCTGAACTGCACCTGCGGCATCTCGAGCCGGATCGTCTCGGCCATCGGGATCGAGAGCGCCATCGAGACCGACGGCGGCATTCCGAACACGACGGGCCCGGAGGGCTCCGAACCCACGCCCACCACGTCCGCCCTGGCTGCCGCGAGGATGCTCTCGATCCGGCAGGCGTGGTGATAGAGCCGCTCGCCCGCCTCGGTCGCGGTGATCCCGCGCGCGGTGCGGATCAGCAGCTCCACCCCGAGCGAGTCCTCGAGGTTGCGCACGAGCTGGGAGAGCGAGGGCTGGGCGATGCCGAGCGTGCGGGCCGCCCCGCTCATCGAGCCGCTTTCGATGATCTCGCGGAAGTATCTGAGCTGGCGCGAATCCAAGGCCCGCCCCCTGTCGTCCGGGCCGAGGATGCGCCCTGCGGGCGGGGCCGGACAAGTTGCCTGTTCGGCCGGTCCGGCGACCGCCAGGGAGAGGCGGGGGCCACGGCCCTCCACGCGCGCGCCTCAGTAGCTGCGCGGCATGCCGAGGACGTGCTCGGCGAGGAACGATAGGATCAGGTTGGTCGAGATCGGCGCGACCTGGTAGAGCCGGGTCTCGCGGAACTTGCGCTCGACGTCGTATTCCTCGGCGAAGGCGAAGCCGCCGAAGGTCTGCATCGCGGCCTCGGCGGCCTCCCAGCTCGCCTCGGCGGCGAGCATCTTGGCCATGTTGGCCTCGGCGCCGGGGTTCTCGCCCGCCTCGTAGCGGCGCACCGCCTCGTGCACCATCAGCTCCGCCGCCCGCATCCGGGCGTAGGCTGCCGCGATCGGGAACGCGATGCCCTGGTTCATGCCGATCGGGCGGCCGAAGACCTCGCGCTCGCCCGCATAGCGCGCGGCCCGGTCGATCAGCCACTTCGCGTCGCCGATGCATTCCGCGGCGATCAGGATGCGCTCGGCGTTCATGCCCGACAGGATGTAGCGGAAGCCCTTGCCCTCCTCGCCGATCAGGTTTTCCGCCGGCACCTCCACGTCGTCGAAGAAGACCTCGCAGGTGGAATGGTTCATCATCGTGCGGATCGGCGAGATCCTGAGGCCCTTGCCCCTGGCCGCGCGCATGTCGAGCAGGAAGACCGAGAGCCCGTCGGTCTTCTTCGCCACCTCGGCCGCCGGGGTCGTCCGCGCGAGCAGGATCATCAGGTCGGAATGTTCCGCGCGGGATGTCCAGATCTTCTGGCCGTTCACGATGTAGCGGTCGCCGTCCCTCCGGGCGAAGGTCTTGATCGCGGCGGTGTTGGTGCCGCTCGTGGGCTCGGTCACCCCGAAGGCCTGAAGCCGCAGGTCGCCCGAGGCGATGCCGGGCAGCCAGCGGCGCTTCTGCGCCTCGCTGCCGTGCCTGAGCAGCGTGCCCATCGTGTACATCTGCGCGTGGCAGGCGCTGGCGTTGCAGCCGGCGCGGTGGATCTCCTCGAGGATCGCCACGGCAGCGGAGAGCCCGAGCCCGATCCCGCCGTACTCCTCGGGGATCAGCGCGGAGAGGTAGCCCTGTGCGGTGAGCGCCCGGACGAACTCGGTCGGATAGGCGCGCTCGGCGTCGAGCCGGCGCCAGTAGGTGCCGGGGAAGTCGGCGCAGAGCTTGGCCACCGCCTCGCGGATGTCCTGGTGCATGTCCATCGCATTCCCCCTCCCGACGTCGGGAAGAATCCTAGCGCGGCGGCTCGGCTGCGGGCACTGCGCGGGGTCCGATCGCCGGCATAGGGCCTTTCTATGGCCGCCTCAGGCCCCCCGCGCACAGCTCAGCCCGCAGGGACGGGCGCGCGTCGCCACGCGGCGGGGCCCGTCCGGTGGATCGAGTTGCCCCGGCAGTCCACGGCGACCGTCACCGGCATGTCCTTCACCCTGAGGCGGTAGATCGCCTCCATCCCGAGGTCGCGGAAGGCAATCGGCTCGGCCTCGACGATCGCCTTCGAGACGAGGTAGGCCGCGCCGCCCACGGCGATCAGGTAGGCTGCGCCGTGACGGGCGATGGCCGCCACGGCCTCGGGCCCGCGCTCGGCCTTGCCGATCATCAGCTTCAGGCCCGTCGCGGCGAGGATGCGGTCGGTGAAGCGGTCCATCCGGGTTGCGGTGGTCGGGCCGGCGGGGCCGATGACCTCGTCGCCCACGGCGTCGACCGGGCCGACGTAGTAGATCGCCCGGCCCCGGAGATCGACCGGCAGCGCCTCGCCCCGGTCCAGCATCTCGACCATGCGCCGGTGCGCGGCATCGCGCCCGGTGTAGAGCGTGCCCGAGAGGAGGAGCGTCTGCCCCGGTTCGAGCGAGGCCACGGTCTCGTCGGTCAGCGCGTCGAGGTCGATCCTCCGCGCGCCCGCATCGGCCTGTTCGAGAAGGATGTCGGGCCAGTCGGCAAGGTCGGGCGGCGCAAGGCGCGCGGGCCCCGAGCCGTCGAGCGTGAAGCCGACGTGCCGCGTCGCCGCGCAGTTCGGGATCAGCCCCACGGGCAGGGAGGCGGCATGGGTCGGCAGGCTGCGGACCAGGACATCGAGCACGGTGGTCACGCCACCGAGGCCCTGCGCGCCGATGCCGAGCGCATTGACCCGCTCGTGGATCTCGAGCCGGAGTTCCTCGGTGCGGTCGCGCGGGCCGCGGCGCATCAGATCGGCCATGTCGAGCGGATCGCTCAGCGCCTTCTTGGCCAGCGCCATGGCCTTGTCGGCGCTGCCGCCCACCCCGATCCCGAGGATGCCGGGCGGGCACCAGCCGGCGCCGAGCGTCTCGACCGTGCCCACCACCCAGTCGGCGACCGAGGCCGAGGGGTCGAGCACGGCGAAGCGCGCCTTGTTCTCCGAACCCCCGCCCTTGGCCGAGACGTGGACCCGCACGGTGTCGCCCGCGACGATCTCGGTCGTCAGCATGGCCGGGGTGTTGTCGCCGGAGTTGCGGCGCGCGCCGAGGGGGTCGAGCACGACGGAGGGGCGGAGCGGGTTGGCATCGAGCCGCCAGGCGCGGCGCGTGGCCTCGTCCACCGCCTCCTGAAGGCTGCCCGAAAGCTCCAGCCGCGCCTGCGCGCCGACCTCGACCGTCACGTTTGCCGTGCCGGTATCCTGGCAGATCGGGCGGCGGCCGAGCGCGCACATCCGCGCGTTCACCAGGATCTGCGCCATCGCCTGCCTGGCGCCCGGGTTCTCCTCCCGCTCCCAGGCGGCGGCCATGGCGCGGATGAAGTCCGGCGGGTGGAAGTGGGAGATGTATTGCAGCGCCTCGGCGATGCTGTCTATCAGGTCTGCCTCGCGGATCACCCTCACGGCGCAGCCTCTCCGAAGGCCCGGACGACATCGGTCACCGTGCCGTCGCGGTATTCCGAGACCGCGACGATCCGGCCCGAGGGTGGCGGCGGGGCGGGGCGCTCCGCCGCGGCGGCGGCCCTGGCGGCGAGCGCCTCGATGGGCACGAGCGGAAGCGCCGCATGGCGCAGCCGGTCGGCCAGGTCGGGGCGGAGCGGATTGACCGCGATCCCGGCCTCCGTCACCACGACGTCGATCGTCTCGCCCGGCGTCGTCAGCGTGCCGACCCGCGGCACGATCTTGGCGTGGCCCGCCGCGGTGAGCCGCGTGGTCACGACCGTGAGGCGTGCCCCCTGCGCGGTGTCGGCATGCCCGCCCGAGCCGCCGATGATCGTGCCGTCGGCCCGTGTCGTGACGTTGACGTTGAAGCCCGTGTCCACCTCGGCCGCGCCGAGCACCACCGCCGAGAGCCGGTCCACCACGGCCCCCCCGACATGCGGGCCGGCATAGGCGGCGGCCGACATCGCCATGTGGCCCGCGTTGCGGCTGCGCGAGGCGACGGCGGCAAGGTCGAAGCACTGCACGTCCATCAGCGCGCGGAAGAGCCCCGCCTCGAGCATCTCCACGTGGAAGCCCGTGATCCCGCCGGAGGCGAAGCTGCCGGTCACGCCGCGCGCGGCCATCTCGCGGCCCACGGCGGCGGCGGTGGCAAGCGAGATGCCCCCCGCGCCGGTCTGGAACGAGAAACCCTCGGCGAGGAGCCCGCTCGCCGCGATAACCGCCGCGGTGTGCCCGGCGATGCCGAGGCTGAGCGGGTCCGTCGCGGGGCGGGTCGCGCCCGAGGCGATGCCCGACGGGTCGCCGATACTGGCGACCTCCACCACGAAATCGACCTTGGTCTGGGGGATGTCGACCGGCACGACCGGATAGGGCACGAGGCTGTCGGTCACGGCGACGACGTGGCTCGCCGTCTCGACATCGACCATCGGGTAGCCGAGCGTGCCGCAGGGCGCGCGCCCCGCCCGGCCCGAGAGGTTGCCCATCTCGTCGGCCGCCGGCGCCGCGACGAAGGCGGCGTCGACCGTGACCTCGCCGAGGTCGAGTGCGCGCGCCCGGCCGCCATGGGTGCGCAGCACCACCGGCTCGGCCAGGGCGCCGCGGCTGATCGCCTCGGCCACCGGGCCGGAGACGAAACCGGCCGAGATCCGCCCGACCACGCCCGAGCGGATGTGGCCGACGAGCGGGGCGTGGACCGGAAAGATCGAGGTCGCCGCGACGTGCAGGTCGCGCAGGCCCGCCCGGGCGAGCGCGTCCATCACCGTGTTGAGCACGGCGTCACCGTTCCTGAGATGGTGGTGGAACGAGACGGTCGCGCCGTCCTTGAGCCCGCAGGCGGCGATCGCGGCCTCGAGCGAGGGCAGCACCTTGTGCCGCACGGGGCCCCGCCGCGCGGGTGCGGTGCGCAGCGCGCCGTAGCCGGCGACGGCGGCGGGAAGGTCACGCATCGGACTGCCCCGCGCGGGCGAGGATCCGCCGGGCGGCCTCCTCGACGGGGCGGTCCACCATCCGCCCGTCGACCGATACCGCGCCCGCCGTGCCCTGGGCCACAGCCGCCAGGACCCGCTCGGCCCAGGCGCGCTCGGCCTCGGTCGGGGCGAAGGCGCGCGCGACCGGGGCGACCTGCGCGGGGTGGACGAGAAGCTTTCCGCCGAACCCCAGCCGCCGCGCGGCGTCTGCGTCGGCCCCGGCACGGGCGGGGTCCGAGAGATCCGGCGTGATGCTGTCCACGGGCGGCAGGGCGCCGGCCAGACGCGAGTGGAACACCAGCTGCGAGCGTGCGAGGAGCAGCGCTTCCCACTCCGGCGCGGCGCCGATGTCGAGCGCGAAGTCGAGATGCCCGAACGCCGCGCGGCTTGCCCCCGGCACGGAGAGGAGCGCGGGCAGCGCGGCGAGACCGCGCGCCGTCTCGACCTGCGCGACGAGTTCCAAGGGGCGCCCTGCCGCCTGGCGGACCTGCTCCAGCGCCGCGGGGGTCTCGGCCTTGGGCAACATCACCGCTGCGGCGGCGCAGCGGGCGAGGAAGGCGAGATCGTCGGCGAAGAACGGCGAGGCGGCGTCGTTGATCCGCACGACGATGCGCGACCAGTCGATGCCGGCCGCCATGATCGCCGCCCGGGCGGCCGCCTTTCCCTCGGGGCGGACGGCGTCCTCGAGATCGAGGATAACCCGGTCGGCACCCGAGGCGAGCGCCTTGCCGAAGCGGTCGGGCCGGTCGGCGGGCACGAAGAGGAAGGTGACGTCGGCGCTCATGGGGTCATCCTGCACGATCGGGGAAGCCTGTCGAGCGCCCTGCGCCCTGCGGGCGTGCGCCTCCGGCGGGGGCGCGGGTCCGCGCGCCGCCCGCCGGGTGCCGGCGCGGCACGGTGGCCGCCGGCGGCCTGCCCGGCGCCCTCCTCCCCGGGGGCGCCGGGCCGCGAGGGGTCAGAGCATCCCGATCTGGCTCTGGAGCCCGATGTTGTCGATCGCCGGCCACTGCTCGGCGATCTGCCCGTTCTCCATGCGGAAGAGGTCGAGCACCATCACGTCGAAGCGGCGGCCGCTCGCGGGGTAGTCGCCGAAGGGGCCGGAGTGGACCCCGCGGAAGCGCAGGTGCACGAGCACCTTGTCCGCCTCGGCGATCACCTCCTGGATGTCGAGCTCGACCTCGGAGAAGGCGCCGAGCAGGACGTCGCCGAGCTTCAGCACACCCTCGGGCCCGACGACCGCGAAGGGAAGGGTGGTGTCGCGCCTAACGTAGGTCGGCGCCACGTTCTTCTCCAGCCACGCGCGGTCCTGGGTGGCGAAGGCGCGGAAGTAGTCGCGCGCGCGCTCCTTGTTCGCGGCTATCGTGTCGGCGTCGGTGTCGGGCATGTCCTTCATCCTGTTGTGCTCCTTCTGGGGGGTCAGGCGGCGCGGCTCGCGCCGGCACCGGCGGCGGGGATCACCTCGAAGCCGGCGCGCGGGAAGTGCACGTGGAGCCGCCCGGCGACCGGGCTCTCGATGGCGACGACGGCTTCCTGTGCGTCGGCCGCGACGAGCGTCCCGGTGACGGGCACGCGGGCGTTGTCGTCGGGGGTGACGGTCACGCGGGTGCCGGCGGCAATGCCGCTCGGATCGTTGTCGCCGGGGGTCGGGGCGGCGGGTTCGGCCGCCGCCGCCGCGGCCAGCGCCTCCTCGGGCGTCATCTCCACGGGCCGGCCGTGGCCGAGAGCGGCGACCCGCGCCATCCAGTCGGTGATGTCGCCACCGAGGCCGATCTGGGCGTCGATGGTCCCGGCGCCGCAGTTCGCGCGCAGGAGCCAGAGCGAGTGGTAGCACGTGATGTCGGCCGCGCTGACCCGGTCGCCGGTCAGGAAGGGCCCGTTCTCGGCCAGCATCGAGGACAGCCACTGTGCCTGCGCCGCCAGCTGCTGCACATAGGCCGGCAGCATCGGCGCCATGGCCGCCTTGGAGATGTCGTAGCCGAGGTAGTTCTCCTTGCGGTCCTTCAGGAACGCCTCGGGGAGGTGCTCGCCGATGTGGTGGACGAGCACGCCGATCGCCGGCTTCCAGGTCGAGCGGTCCCACCAGAGCGAGAGCGCCTTCGCGATCCCCTCGCCGGCCGGGTAGAGCGTCGGCTCGGGCGAGATCCGCTCGAGCGCGCGGAAGATCACCTCGGTGTCGCAGAAGATGTCGGCGCCGACCTGCATGACCGGCACCCTCCGGTAGCCGCCTGTCAGCGCGTCGAGCGCCGGGCGCGGCGGCACGGGATCGACCTTGACTGACCGCCAGTCGAGGCCCTTCAGCCCGAGCGCCAGGCGGATCTTCTCCGAGAAGGGCGACAGGTCGTAGTGGTGCAGGATGATCTCGGCCATGGTCCGCGCGCTCCCTTCGCGATGGCTGTCCGGTGGATGCCGCAGGTCTACCAGCCTGCCGCCCGCCCGGGGAAAGACGGATTGCCTGCCGCTGCCATAGGTTTCCGTTCTAGGCCCGTGCCGGCACCAGGCAGCCCGCGCGAGGGGTCAGGCCCGCTGCCGGGCCGCCGATGGAGCCGAGAACTCGGCGCGCAGGCGCGTGTCGTCCTGCCCGAGGGCGGGCACCGGGCGGTAGCGCGGCGTCTCGCCGCGCACCGTCGCGCCGGGCGCGAGCATCTCGATCTCGCCCGCCCCGGCCCTGACCGAGATCAGCCGGTTCTGCGGATGGGCAAGCAGGTCGTCGAGGTCCGACAGCCGGCCGAAGGCGATGCCGGCCGCGGCGAGGCGCGCGATCATCGCCTCGCGCGTCGCGGCAGCGAACACGGGGGCCACCAGCGCCTCGAGCGCCGGGCGGTTGGCCACGCGCAGCGAGTTCGAGGCGAAGCGCGGGTCGGCGGCGAGTGAGGGATCGCCCAGCACCTCGGCGCAGAGCCGCGCCCATTCCCGCTCGTTCTGGACCGAGATCAGCACGGCCTTGCCATCGGCGCAGGCATAGGCCCCGTAGGGCGCGATCGTCGGGTGCCTGAGCCCGACGCGCCCCGGCGGACGGCCGCCGTAGCGCGTCTGGAGGTAGGGGACGTTCATCCAGTCGGCCATCGCGTGGAACAGCGACACGTCGATGATGCGCCCGCGTCCGGTGCGCTCGCGCGCGTAGAGCCCCTGGAGGATCGCCTGGAAGGCGGTCATGCCCGCCGCGATGTCGCAGACCGAGACGCCGACCCGCGAAGGCGCCTCCTCCGGCCCGGTGATCGCGCAGAGCCCGCTTTCGGCCTGGATCAGGAGGTCGTATGCCTTCTGGTCGCGGTAGGGCCCGTCCTCGCCGTAGCCCGAGATCGAGCAGCAGATGAGCCGGGGGTGCCGAGCAAGCAGCGCCTCCGCCCCGAAGCCGAGACGCGCCGCGGCGCCGGGGGCGAGGTTCTGGATGAAGATGTCGGCCGCGGCGATCATCCGGGCGAGAAGCGCGTTGTCGGCGGGATCCTTGACGTCGAGGCGGATCGACTCCTTGCCGCGGTTCAGCCAGACGAAATAGGCGCTCTCGCCCCTGACCAGCGTGTCGTAGCCGCGCGCGAAGTCGCCCTCGGGGCGTTCCACCTTGATGACCCTCGCGCCCGCGTCGGCGAGCCGCCCGGAGGCGTAGGGCGCGGCGACGGCCTGCTCCAGCGCCACGACGGTGAGCCCCTCGAGATCCTGCATGGCGCGTCCTCCGCGTTCCGGTCGGCAGCGGGTATCCCACGCCGCGGCCCGGGCGGACAAATACGCACTTCCTCGCCGTGCCATAGGAAATTACTATACGCGCGGGGAGGAAGGGGCGCTTGGACATCAGGCAGCTTCGCTACTTCATCGCGATCGCCGAGGAAGGTTCGCTCTCGGCCGCGGCGCAGCGGGTGAACGTGGCGCAGCCCTCGCTGTCGCAGCATGTCCTCTCGCTCGAGCGCGACCTCGACGTGAAGCTGCTGGAGCGTTCGCCGCGAGGCGTGTCGCTGACGCAGGCGGGCGAGGTGCTGCTCGGCCATGCCCGCGAGATCGTCCTCGCGCTCGAGACCGCCGCAGACGCGGTGCGCCGCTCGGGCGCCGAGCCGGTCGGCGATGTCAGCTTCGGCCTGCCGAGCTCGGTCTCCATGGTGCTGTCGGTGCCGCTGGCCGAGACGGTCCGGCTCGACCTGCCGAAGGTGCGGCTCCGCGCCATCGAGGCGATGAGCGGCTTCATCCAGACCTGGCTCGAGGACCAGTCGATCGACCTCGGCATCCTTTACGACGTCAGCGCCGTGCGCCACCTGCGGTTCCGCAAGCTGATGACGGAAGACCTGTTCTTCTTCTCCGCCGTCGATGCCTGGCCGTTTCCCACGGCGCCGGGCACGCCTGTCCGGCTGGCCGAGATCGCGCCGGTCGACCTCGTGCTGCCCTCGAAGCACCACGGGCTCAGGATCATGATCGACCGCATCACCCGGTCCCAGGGCGTCCGCCTCACCGTGGCGACGGAGATGGACGCGCTCGGCCAGATCAAGACGATGGTCGCGCGCGGGTCGGGCTACACGATCCTTGCGCCCGCCGCCGCCATCGACTTCGTGGATCGTGGCGAGCTCGTCATGGCGCCGATCGTCGAGCCGCGCATGACCCGGCCCGTCTACCTCGTCCGCAACCCCGCGAAGCCGGTCACGGCAGCGAGCCGCGAGGTGGAGCGGATCACCATCGACGTCATCCGCGACCTGATCGCCCGCGGCATCTGGACCGCCGAGGACGAGGGCGAGCTGGCGGCCTCCTGAGGCAGGGCTCGCGCGGCCCGCTATAGGCGATTGCTATCGCCCTCAGACCGGGAAGGTATTTGCGGATCGCCGCGTCCGGCGCGACCTTCCGGCCTGTATTGCGGCAGGAGCACGGAAGGCGCAGGGGCATGGGCGACAGGCTGAGGGACAAGGTGGTCTTCTTCTCGGGTGCGGGATCGGTCGGCCCCGGCTGGGGCAACGGCAAGGCGGCCGCCGTGGCGATGGCGCGCGAAGGCGCGAAGGTCTTCGCCCTCGACATCAGCCGCGATGCGGTCGAGGAGACCGCGGCGATCATCCGCGACGAGGGCGGCACGGTCGAGACCGCCGTCTGCGACGTCTCGAAGGCCGATCAGGTCGAGTCGGCCGTCGCCACCTGCATGAAGGCCTTCGGCCGGATCGACGTGCTCGACAACAACGTGGGCATCATCGACCCGGGCGGCCCCGAGGACCTGACCGAGGCGCAGTGGGACCAGCTGATGGCGATCAACGTCAAGTCGATGTTCCTGACCTGCAAGCACATCCTGCCGATCATGGTGCGCCAGGGCGGGGGCTCGATCATCAACATCTCGTCCATCGCCTCGACCCACAGCCTCGGCTATTCCTGCATCAGCTACTCGGCATCGAAGGGCGCGGTGAACGCCTTCACCCGCGACATCGCGCTGAACTACGGGCCGAAGGGCGTGCGCTGCAACGCGATCCTGCCGGGGCTGATGAACACGCCCTTGATCCATGCCGGGAACGTCACCGCCGTCTACGGCTCGACCGAGGCGATGGTGAAGGCGCGCGACGCGGTGGTGCCGCTCGGCAAGATGGGCGACGGCTGGGACGTGGCCTGGGCCTCGGTCTTCCTCGCCTCGGACGAGGCCAAGCACATCACCGGGATCGAGCTGGTGGTCGATGGCGGCATCACGCTGAAGGTGAAGTGAGGATGCACCTCTACGTCAACACGACCTCGCCCTTCGTGCGCCTCGTCCGGCTGGCCATTGCCGAAAAGGGCCTCGACGACCGTGTGACGACCGAGATCGTCGATCCCTGGGGCGACCCGCCCGCGTTCCTCGCCGCGAACCCGGCGGGCCGCGTGCCGTGCCTCACCACCGACGACGGCCACCACATCGCCGAGGCGCACCTGATCCTGCGCTACCTCGACCAGATCGCAGGGCCGTCCCTCTTTCCTGCCGAGGGGCTGGCCGAGACGCTCGCCACGGCCGCCATCGCGCTCGGCGCGACCGAGGCGGCCACGGCCATCATCATCGGGCGGAAGTCGTCGCCCTCGTTCGACAGCGACATGGTGGGAACGAAGCGCCATCGCACCATGGCCGAGGGCCTTCGGCGCCTCGACGCAGCGCCGCCGCGCGACTTCGCCGACCGCCCCGACATCGCCAACATGGCCGCCGTCACGGCGGTGGACTACATCACGTTCCGCTTCCCCGACCGCGACTGGCTGTCCGGTCTGCCCGCGCTCGCCGCCTGGCGCGAACGCCAGCGGGGCCGCCCCTCGGTCGAGGCGACCATGCCCTTCGTCTGAACCGCCCGTCCGCCCGCAACCCATGCCCGGAGCAACGCCATGACCTCGCAGACCACCATCGCCCGGGATGCCGCCGCCGGGCTTCCCAGGCTCGACCACTTCATCGACGGCGAAGCGGTGCCCTCGACGGGCCGCTACCTCGAGACCGTGAACCCGATGACCGGAGAGCCCGCGCTGCACGTGGCCGCGGGCGATCCGGGGGTCGTGGCGCGTGCCGTCGCGGCGGCAAAGCGGGCCTCGGACGGCTGGCGGCGCTTCGACGCGGCTGCGCGCGGGCGGCTGATGCTGGCGCTCGCCGCGAGGTTCCGCGAGGAGCGTGACCGTCTGGCCGCGATGGAGCGCGCCGATACCGGCAAGCCCGTGGCGCTGGCGCTCGCCGAGGTCGAGGGCAGCGCGGCCTACTTCGAGTTCTACGGAAGCCTCGTCTACCTGCCCGCGGGCGAGGTGCTCGACGTGGCGCCCGACCAGCATGTCTTCACCCGGCGCGAGCCCTACGGCGTCGTCGGCGTCATCACGCCGTGGAACCTGCCGCTCAACCAGGCCGCCCGCGCCATAGCGCCGGCACTCGTGGCGGGAAACACGGTTGTCGCCAAGCCCTCCGAGATCACCTCCTCGACCACCGTCGAGATGGCGCGGCTCGCCACCGAGGTCGGCTTCCCGAAGGGCGTGATCAACGTCGTCCTCGGCACCGGCAAGGAGGTCGGCGAGGCGATCGTCGGCCACCCCGACGTGCGGAAGGTCGCCTTCACCGGGTCGGTCGGCGTGGGCCGGGCGATCGGGCACATCGCCGCGGAACGGATCATCCCGCTCACGCTCGAGCTTGGCGGCAAGTCCGCCAACATCGTGTTCGAGGATGCCGATCTCGAGACCGCCGCCGTCGAGGCGGTGAAGGGCTTCACCCTCAACGCAGGCCAGGTCTGCTCGGCGGGAACCCGCATCCTCGTCCACCGGCCGGTCTACGACCGCTTCCTCGCACTGATGGCAAAGGCGATCGAGGCGGTGGTGCCGGGAGAGACGCTGGGCCCGATCATCACGCCTGCGCAGTTCGAGCGCGTGCAGGGCTACTTCCGCGTGGCGGCGCAGGACGGAGCGCGCCTCGTGGCAGGCGGCGGCGTGGCCGACCTCGGCGGGGGCTTCTACGTCCGGCCCACGCTCTATGCCGATGTCTCGAACGACATGCGCATCGCGCGGGAGGAGGTGTTCGGCCCCGTCGGCGTCGTGATTCCCTTCGACACCGAGGAGGAGGCCGTCGCCATCGCCAACGACAGCGAATATGGCCTGATCGGCAGCGTCTGGAGCCGCGATATCAGCCGCGCGCTGAGGGTGGCCGACCGGATCGAGGCCGGGCAGGTCTTCGTCAACGTCTGGAACACGATGTCGGTGCAGACCCCGTTCGGCGGCCACAAGAATTCCGGCTACGGCCGCGAGAAGGGGATCGAGGCGATCCACCACTATTCGCATGTCAAGACGGTCACGGTGAGGATCTGAGGCACGCGCCGCCCGGTAGACGGGCAATGGCCTCCGGGGTTCAGACTGCCGCGGCCCAGTCGCAGGAGAGACGTCCCCGATGACCCCGCAGCAGGTTCCCGACGCCGTCTTCCATACCCGCGTGCGCAACCCCGCGCTTGGCGGAGACAACCCCTTCGAATGGCGCGACCTCACCACCGACGACGTGTTCGCCGGAAGGCGCATCGTGCTCTTCGCGCTGCCCGGCGCCTTCACCCCGGCCTGCTCGGACAGCCACCTGCCGGGCTACGAGCGCCTGCACGACGACTTCCGCGCTGCGGGGATCGACCGCGTGGTGTGCCTCGCCGTCAACGACGCGTTCGTGATGTTCCAGTGGGCAAGGTCGCGCGGGATCGAGAAGGTGTTCATGCTCCCCGACGGCAACGGGGAGTTCACCCGCAAGATGGGCATGCTGGTGGACCGATCGGCCCAGGGGATGGGTATGCGGAGCTGGCGCTACTCGATGCTTGTCGAGGACCGCGCCATCGTGCAGCTCTTCGCCGAGCCGGGGTTCCGGGACAACCCGCCCGGCGTGCCCGTCGAGGTTTCGGGCGCCGAGACCATGCTCGGCTACCTGCGCGGCGCCGCCCCGTAGGCCGGCCTACGCCGCCGCGAGCAGCGCCGCGGCGTGATCGGGGCCCGCCGGCACGATGCCTGTGGGGTTCAGCGCCCGGATCGAATAGTACCCCGCCTTGATGTGGTCGAGATCGACCGTCCCGCGCACGCCCGGCAGGCCGAGGACACGCGCCATGAAGGCCGACAGCCGCGGGTAGTCGGCGATCCTGCGGCGGTTGGTCTTGAACAGCCCGTGATAGGCCGCATCGAACCGGATGAGCGTGACGAAGAGCCGGATGTCGGTCTCGGTGAACCGCTCGCCGAAGAGGAAGGGGCCGGTCAGCCGCGCCTCCAGCCGGTCCAGCATGTCGAACACCCCCGCCACCGCCTCGTCGTAGGCGGCCTGGGTCGAGGCGAAGCCGGCCCGGTAGACGCCGTTGTTGAGCCGGTCGTAGATCTCGGCGTTGAGCGCGTCGATCTCCTCGCGCAGCCCTTCCGGGCACAGGAGCGGCCGCCCGGGCGCGAGCGCGGCGAAGGCCGTGTCGAACATGCGCAGGATGTCGGCGCTCTCGTTGTTCACGATCGTCCCGGTGCGTTCGTCCCACAGGACCGGAACGGTGGCGCGGCCGGTATGGTGGGGATCGGCGCGGGTGTAGATCTCGTGCAGGTAGGCCGCGCCGAAGATCGGGTCCTCGCCGGCGCCGGGATGGCCCCCGAAGGCCCAGCCCTGCGCGGTGAGCACGGGGTTCAGCACCGTCACCGGGATCAGCCCGTCGAGGCCCTTGACCGCCCGTGCGATCAGGGTGCGCGAGGCCCAGGGACAGATCAGCGCCACATAGAGCCGGTAGCGCCCGGCCACGGCCGCGAAGCCGCCCCTCCCGGTCGGGCCGGGAGCGCCGTCCGGGGTGATCCAGTTGCGGAAGGACGAGACCTGCCGCACGAAGCGTCCCTGCTCGTCCTTCGACTGGACCGGGTGCCAGTCGGTCGTCCAGATGCCATTCACGAGCACGGCGTCTCTCCTCTGCTGCACGTCCACCATGCACCTTGCGTGTGTCCGCTGAAATGGCGAATATGGCGCATCACTTTCCCTTTTTCGTTCCGAAAGGCCCTGCATGGATCTGGTCGACGGGCTCAGGGTCTTCGTCGCGGCGGTGGAGACGGGCTCGTTCTCCGCCGCCGGCCAGCGGCTCGGCCTCTCGCCAAAGCTCGCCTCGAAGTACATGGCCGCGCTCGAGGAGCGGCTGGGCGTGCAGCTCCTGCACCGCACCACCCGCCGGCTGGGCATGACGGTCGCCGGCGAGCGCCTGATGGCGCGCGCGCCCGACTGGCTTGACGAACTCGACGAGATGACGGCCGACCTGCGCGAGGCGGGAAGGGGGCTTTCCGGCACCCTGCGGGTCTCGGCGCCGGTCACCTTCGGCGAACTCTTCGTGCAGCCGATGCTCCGGCGTTTCCGCGCGCCGCACCCGGATCTCGCGATCGACCTGCGGCTGTCCGACCGCTTCGTGGACCTCGCCGCCGAGGGGATCGACCTCGCCATCCGCATCGGGCGGCTCGATGCCTCGGCGCTGGTCGCCCGCCGCCTGGGGCAGAGCGCGCTTGTGCTGGTGGCCGCACCTGCCTACCTCGACCGCCACGGCGTTCCGGGGCGCGTCGACGACCTCGCCGGACATGCCTGCATCCGCGACACCAACCTGCGCGGCGACGGCGCCTGGCCGCTGACGGAGGACGGTGCGCCGCGGCCCGTTCAGGTCTCGGGCAGCTTCCTCGTCAACAGCGCGCGCATCGCGCGCGACCTCGCGCTCGACGGCGAGGGGATCGCGCTCTGCCCCGACTACGTGGTGCAGGCCGACCTGGCGGATGGCCGGCTCGTCCGCGTCCTGCCGGGCGCCGAGGGCCCGAGCCTCGACATCCACGCCGTCTACCTGCGCCAGCGCCGCCTCGCCCGCCGCACCCGTGCGCTCCTCGACTTCCTGGCCCGGGACCGGTTCGGCGGCCGGCTCGGCTGACGACTTGCCACCGGAGCAGCGTCTGGGAGCTTGCCTCGGCGCGCGGGCCGCGCGTCGAGCACCCACGCCCGCGGCCGGCCATGGGCCCGGCAGACGGCATCCTCGTCGGACATCCCGTCGGCCCCGGTCACCACCCGCACCGCGGCGGGCGCCCCGTGGCGGAGATGGCCGGCCGCGCGGTCGGGCCGATGGACGGGGGGCGGCGCAGGCGACGAGCCGCACGGACCGAGTTCCCGCGGACCACGTCAGCCGCCCGGCGCCGGCGGCTGAACGCGTGCATCTCGATGCTGCGCATGGAGATCCGCCGGTGCCTCTCCGCCGTCGCTTCATCTCCGGCCTCCCGCCGGGCCGGGCGCAGGCGGCAGATGGGCGGGTCACGGGCGTCGCAGCATCCCCACCCGCACCTGCGGGAGCGACATGACAATGCTGGGAAGGGTGGCAGCCCGTAGGGGAATCGAACCCCTCTTTTCAGGTTGAAAACCTGACGTCCTAACCGATAGACGAACGGGCCATGCCGTGGCGTGCGGCGTTACTTAGGCAAAGGCCTGCTGACTCGCAAGCGGATTTTGCCGCATGACGGGAAGGGCGTTCCGGCCCTGGCTCAGGCCTCGGCCGCATCCTCGACCCTGAGCTGCACCCGGGCGCGGCCCTGCCAGTGGTTCACCTCGAGCCGGCCCGCCAGGTGGAGGCGCGCGCCGGTCCGCGCCTCGAGCGCGGGGCCGAGCGGGCCGCGGAAGGCGCCGAAGGCGATGGCGTCGAGGCCGGGGCCCGGCCCCTCCGCGAGTTCGAGCTTCAGGTGATCCTCGCCCACGCGGCGGGCGTGGCGCAGGAGCACCGAGGGCACCGCGAAGCGCGGGGCCGGTGCGGCGGCGCCGAAGGGGCCCGCGGAGTCCAGCGCCTCGACGAGTTCCGGCACGCAGGCCGAGGGCATCACGAGCGCGTCGATGCCGAGCGCGCGCGGCGCCGCGGCGCCGGCGCCCTGCCGGGCGAGAAGCTCGGCGAGCCGCTCCATCGCCGCGCCGAGCCGGTCGCGCGCAACGGTGAGGCCGGCAGCCATCCGGTGCCCGCCGCCACGCACCAGCAGCCCCTCGGCCGCAGCGCGCTGCACGGCATGGCCGAGGTCCACGCCCTCGACCGAGCGGCCCGAACCCTTGCCCTCTCCACCGTCGAGCCCGACGACCACGGCGGGCCGGCCGAAGGCCTCCTTGAGCCGGGCCGCAACGATGCCGATCACGCCGGGGTGCCAGCCCTCGCCGGCGGCCCAGACCAGCGGCCCCTCCGCGCCGCGGGCCTCGGCCTGGGCCAGCGCCTCCTCCAGCACCGCCGCCTCGATCCGCTTCCGCTCGGCGTTGAGCGCGTCGAGCCGGCGCGCCAGCGCCTCGGCCTCCCGCGGGTCGGCGGTGGCCAGCAGGCGCGCACCGAGATCGGCGGCCCCGACCCGGCCGCCCGCGTTCACGCGGGGGCCGAGGACGAAGCCGAGGTGATGCGCCGAGGGCGGCCGGTCGAGCCGCGCGACGTCGGCCAGCGCGACGAGGCCCGGCCGGCCGCGCCGGGCCATGACCGCCAGCCCCTGCCGGACGAAGGCCCGGTTGACCCCGACGAGGGGCGCCACGTCGGCCACGGTCGCCAGCGCCACGAGGTCGAGCATCGACATCAGGTCGGGCACGGCGGCGCCGCGCGCCCTCAGGCGCCGGTTCGCCTCGACGAGCAGCAGGAACACCACCCCCGCCGCGCAGAGGTGGCCGAGCTCGCCGCCCTCGTCCTGGCGGTTGGGGTTCACCACGGCGACCGCTGGGGGCAGCGTCTCGCCCCCGAGGTGATGGTCGAGCACCACCACGTCGCAGCCGGCTGCGGCCAGCGGCTCGTGGCTCAGCGTGCCGCAATCGACGCAGAGGATCAGGTCGTGGCCCTCTCCGAGCGCCCGCATCGCCGGCACGTTCGGGCCGTAGCCCTCCTCGATCCGGTCGGGGATGTAGAGCGTCGCCTCCCGCCCCATCGCGCGAAGCCAGGTGAAGACGAGCGCCGCCGAGGCGCCGCCATCCACGTCGTAGTCCGCGAAGACGGCGATCCGCTCCCCGCCGGAGACCGCCCGCAGCAGGCGGTCCGCCGCCGCGTCCATGTCCCGCAGCCGCAGCGGGTCGGGCAGGAGGTCGCGCAGGAGCGGCGCGAGATAGGCCGCCGCCGCCTCCGGCGGCACCCCGCGCCGCGCCAGCACGCCCGCCAGCGCGGGCGGGTGCCCGGCCTGCACCAGCGCCTCCGTCCGCCGCACCTCCTCCGGGCCGGGGCCGGTCCACCGCCGGCCGGTGAGCGAGCATGTGACGTTCAGGAAGGCGGGCGGCGTCGACATGCCTCCTTCATGCCCAAGCGGCGCGGCGAAGGCCAGTGCCGGGCGGCCGGCCTTCGATGTTGATCCGCATCAAGGTGCTGCGGTTTCGGCGGCCCATAGAGTTACGAGCGCGAACGAGTTGCCGCTAACGCGCCAACACCAGAGGAGGAGACGGAAGATGAGGACTTTTGCGTTTGCCGTTCCGTTGCTCGCCGCGGCGGCGTTCGCCGTTCCTGCGGTGGCCGAGGAGGACGAGTTCGCCGCCGGCCGCGCGGAGTATCTTGCCGCCTGCGCCGCCTGTCACGGCGAAGCGGGCGACGGCAATGGCGAGATCGCCACGATGTTCACGATGCCGGTGCCGGACCTCCGCAAGATCGCGGCGCGGAACGACGGCGTGTTCCCCTTCGCCGAGGTCTTCCGGATCATCGACGGGCGGACGGTCATCAAGGCGCACGGCGATCCGATGCCGCTCTTCGGTGCCCGCTACAAGCGCGAGATCGGCGACGCGGCGGGGCCCTTCGGCTCGGAGGCGCTGGCGCGCGCCCGTGTGCTGGAACTCGCGCTCTATCTCCAGTCGATCCAGGAGTAGCACGCAGCCGGGATGGCCGGGCGCGGGGTTCCCCCGCGTCCGTCCCGCCGCTCACCTCACCGGGTTGCGGTAGATCATCCGCCGGACCGAGCCGGTCTTCGAGCGCATCAGGATGGTCTCCGCGGTGAGGTAGCCGACCTCGCGCTTGATCCCCGACAGAAGCGAGCCGTCGGTCACCCCGGTTGCCGCGAAGATCACGTCCTTCGTCACCATGTCGTCGCGGGTATAGACCCGGTCCAGGTTGGTGATGCCCGCCTTTCGGGCCCGCGCCCGTTCGTCGTCGTTGCGGAAGAGCAGCCGCCCGAAGATCTGCCCGCCCATGCACTTCATCGCGGCTGCCGCCAGCACCCCTTCCGGCGCGCCGCCCGAGCCCATGTACATGTCGATCCCGGTCTTGTCGGGTTCGGCGCAGTGCATCACGCCCGCCACGTCGCCGTCGGTGATGAGACGGATCGCGGCGCCGGTCGAGCGGATCTCGGCGATCATCTCCTCGTGCCGGGGGCGCTCCAGCACGCAGACGGTGATGTCGGTGGTCGAGCAGCCCTTGGCGGCGGCCAGCGCGCTGACCCGCTCGGCCGGGCTCATCGCCAGGGTCACGACCCCCGGCTTGAACCCCGGTCCGACCGCGAGCTTGTCCATGTAGACGTCGGGCGCGTGCAGCAGCGAGCCCCGCGGTGCCATCGCGATCACGGTCAGCGCGTTCGGCATGTCCTTCGCCGTCAGCGTCGTGCCCTCGAGCGGGTCGAGCGCGATGTCCACCTCCGGCCCGTTGCCGGTGCCGACCTCCTCGCCGATGTAGAGCATCGGCGCCTCGTCGCGCTCGCCCTCGCCGATCACCACGACGCCGCGGATGTCGAGCAGGTTGAGCTGGTCGCGCATCGCGTTGACCGCCGCCTGGTCGGCCGCCTTCTCGTCGCCGCGCCCGATCAGCTTCGCCGAGGCGAGCGCGGCCGCCTCCGACACCCGGGCGAGGCCGAGCGACAGCATCCTGTCCTGAAACACGTCGGCCTGGCTCATGATCTCGTCCCTCGGGTTTGCGTTCGTTGCCCGAGGCTCTATCCCGGCATCCTGCCGGCGGGCAAGCCTGTGGGCGCTAACGGCCGCGCAGGATTCTCAGCTCCCGCCGTGGCCGCGCCACCGTTCCGGCAGGCGCCGGGGTGAAATCGCGGTGAAATCCTGCGGCCTGCCCGGGGCACGGACACCGGGCACCCCCTCGGCCATCGGCTGGTGCCTGCGCAAGACCTTGTCCCGTTGCGGTCAGCGGGAATCCGCGGTCCGCCGTCACGGGGCAAGGCGGCCAGGGCGTCGCGCGTCCGGACGCGCCGGCAATGATCCGGGAGACCCTCGCGCCGGCCGCGCGGCGCCGGGTCGAGTCCGCGCTGCTCCGGCGCACGAGGCGGGGCGGCAGACCCGTCGCCTCCGCCATCGGCGACGTGGCGATGCCGCTCGCGCCGGCGCGGCCGTCCTGCTAGGTCTGCCCTCGCGGGCAGAAGGGGCCCGGCGACCGGACGGACCGATGACCCGCGACACCCTCGAGCGCCACCAGGTCTGGCTGTATCTCGCCGCGATCGCGGCGGGGCTCGCCGCCGGCGCCTCTGCCCCGGGGGTCGCGGGGCCCATGGAGGCCGCGCTCTGGCCGGCGCTTGCGGCGCTGCTCTATGCCACCTTCACGCAGGTGCCGCTCAACCACCTGCCTGAGGCGTTCCGCGACGCGCGATTCATGGCGGCGGTGCTGGTTGCCAACTTCGTGCTGGTGCCGCTTCTGGTCTGGGCGCTGCTGCCGGCCGTCCCGGAGGATCCGGCCGTGCGGCTCGGCGTGCTTCTCGTTCTCCTCGTGCCCTGCACGGACTGGTTCATCACCTTCACCCATCTCGCCCGAGGCGACACGCGGCGCGCCATCGCGGTGACCCCGGTGAACCTGCTCCTGCAGCTCGCGCTCCTGCCCGTGTGGCTCTGGCTGTTCCTCGGCCGCAGCTTCGCCGAGATCCTCGCGCCGGGCCGGGTCGGACTGGTGTTCCTGCTCCTGATCCTCGCGCCCCTTGCGGCAGCCTGGGCGACGGAGGTTCTCGCCGAGCGGTCGGGCACGCGCCACGCCGTGGTCGGGCGCCTCGCCTGGCTGCCGGTGCCGCTCCTTGCGCTCGTCGTGTTCTTGATCGCGGGGTCGCAGGTCGAGACGGCGGCGGCCGCGCTGCCTCTCCTCAGCCAGGTGCTGCTGGCCTTCCTGCTGTTCCTTGCCGGTGCGCTCGCCATCGGGGTCGGGGTGGCACGGGTCTTCGCGCTTGCGGCCGCGCCCGCAAGGACGCTGGTATTCTCCGTCGCAACCCGCAATTCCTTCGTCGTGCTGCCGTTCGCGCTCGCGCTGCCTCCCTCCTGGCAGGCGGCGGTCGTGGTCGTCGTGTTCCAGTCCCTGGTCGAGCTCTTCGGGATGATCGCCTTCCTCCGGCTCGTGCCACGCTGGGTCCGCTAGCGGGGAGGGGCGCGCCGCGCGCTCAGACCTGCTCGATGCGGATCGCCACCGGCTCCCCGATGACGACGCCGGTTGTCCCGAAGGCGCGCAGCGCATGGTCGAGGGCGTCGCGCGTCGTCTTGTGCGTCACGATCAGCACCGGCGCGGCAGGCGCATCGGCGTGCCCGTATTGCCGCATCCGGTCGATCGACACGCCCGCCTCGCCGAGCGCGGCGGCGACCTTGGCGAGCGCGCCGGGCTTGTCGACCAGCGTCATGCGCAGGTAGTAGGGCGCCGGCGCCGCGGCCCGCGCGGGCACGGGGTCGGCCAGCGTCGCGGCGGGCCGGCCGAAGGTGCTGACGCGGAACCCGCGGGCAAGGTCGATCACGTCCGCCATCACCGCGCTCGCGGTCGGCCCCTGGCCCGCGCCGGCGCCGCGCAGCACCACCTGGCCCACGCTGTCGCCCTCGATCACCACCATGTTGGTCCCGCCCTGGAGCTGGCCGAGGGGGCTGTCGGCCGGCACCAGGCATGGGCTCATCCGCTGCTCGAGCCCCCGCCCGGTCATCTGCGCCACGCCGAGAAGCTTGATGCGGTAGCCCATGTCGGCGGCCTGGCGGATGTCCTCGATGCCGATCCGCCCGATCCCCTCGAGCTCCACCGCATCGAAGCTCACCTTCGTCCCGAAGGCGATCGCGGCCAGCAGCGAGAGCTTGTGGCCCGCGTCGATCCCGCCCACGTCGAGCTGCGGGTCGGCCTCGAGATAGCCCAGCGCGTCGGCCTCGGCGAAGACCTCCTCGTAGGGCAGCCCGGCCGACTCCATCCGCGTGAGGATGTAGTTGCAGGTGCCGTTCATCACGCCCATGACGCGGAGGATCTCGTTTCCGGCAAGCCCTTCGGTCAGCGCCTTCACCACGGGGATGCCGCCGGCAACCGCCGCCTCGAACCGGATCACCGCGCCGGCGGCCTCGGCCGCCTCGGCCAGCCGGTGCCCGTGGTGCGCGAGCATCGCCTTGTTGGCCGTCACCACATCCTTGCCGCAGGCGATCGCGGCCTGCGTCGCAGCCAGCGCCGGGCCGGCGTCGCCGCCCATCAGCTCGACGAAGACATCGACATCGGGCCGCCGGGCCAGCGCCACGGGGTCGTCCTCCCAGGCGAAGCCGGAGAGGTCCACGCCGCGGTCCTTCCCGCGCGACCGCGCCGAGACGGCGGTGATCGCGATCGGCCGCCCGGCCCGTTGGGCCAGAAGGTTGTGGTGCTTGGCAACGATCTTCACGACACCTGCGCCCACGGTGCCGAGGCCGGCGATGCCGATGCGAAGGGGGGCGTTCATGGGCGCGGGCTCCGGCTGGGGCGGGAACGGGTCTCGCGTCCTGTTAGCGGCATCCGCGCCTGCCTGCAACGCGGGCGGCGCGGGCCTGCCGCGCGGGCCCCGGTCAGGTCCCGCCGGCGAGGAGGCGCGCCGCCCGCGCCCTCAGCGCGGCGGCCCGCGCCTCCTGCGCGCGGCGCGCGGCCTCGGGGTCGACCGCCGGCGGCCGCGCCGCTTCGGCGAGGAGCGGCTCCACCGGCACGAGCTCGGGGTAGGGCGCCGCTGCCGGCGCACTGTCCGGGGGCAGGAAGGCAGGGGCGCAGGCCGCGAGCAGACCCGCGGCCGCAAGGGCTGCGGCGCGTGTCCGCACCGCACGGGCGCGGGACGGGGCTGCGGGCAGGTAGGTGGGCATGGCGGCGGGCAGGGCTGGGGCTCCTCGGACCTCGGCCCTTCGTAAGCCGGGCGGCGCGCGCGGTAAAGCGCCGCTTGAACTGAACGTGCGTTCAGTTACGCTCGGCCCATGGCGCGCAAGCAGGGCTCGCATTCCGAGATCACCGGGCCGAAGGTCCGGGCGGCGGCGCTCCGCCTCTTCGCGCGCGACGGATATGCGGCCGTCTCGATGCGCAGGATCGCGGCCGAGGTCGGGGTGCAGGCGGGCGCGCTCTATCTCTACACGCCCGACAAGCAGACGCTGCTCTTCGAGCTGATGAAGACGCATCTCGACGAGCTCCTCGCCGCCTGGGCAGACGAACCGAAGCCCGCCGGCGCCACGGCGCGGCTCGAGGCCTTCGCGCGCTTCCATATCCGCTTCCACCTCGCCCGGCCCGACGCGGTGTTCCTCGCCTACATGGAGTTGCGCAACCTCGAGCCCGCGAACTTCGCCGCGATCGAGGCGCTGCGCCGCGCCTACGAGGACGAGCTTTCGGCGATCCTGCGCGACGGGGTGGGAGAAGGGGTCTTCTCGGTCCCCGACCTGAGGCTCGCCACCATGGCCATCATCGCCATGCTGACGGGGGTCAACACCTGGTATCGCGAGGGCGGGCGCCTCGACCGCGCGACGGTCGAGGCGATCTACTGCGACATGACGCGGCGCGCCGTCGCACGCTGATCCCGTGCTTCCCCTTTCCCCAAGTATCCTCGGGGGGAGCCGCCCGCAGGGCGGCGGGGGGCAGACGGCCCCCCGCCCCGGCCGCCGTCAGTGCGCGGGGCGGATGAAGGTGCCGTTCCTCAGCTCGGCCATCGCCTGCCGCAGCTCGGCCTCCGTGTTCATCACGATCGGCCCGTGCCAGGCCACCGGCTCCTCGATCGGGGCCCCGGCGATCAGCAGGAACCGCACGCCCTCGGGGCCCGCCGTCACGGCCACCTCGTCGCCGGTGCCGAAACGCACCAGCGTCCGGTTGCCGGAGAGGTCGCGGATGTTCACCTCCTGCCCCATGACCTCCTTCTCGAGGAGCACGCCGCGCGGCTCCGAGGCATCGGCGAAGCGGCCGGCGCCCTTGAACACGTAGGCGAAGGCGCGGCGGTAGGTGTCCACCCGGAACGACTTCCGCCGGCCCGGCGGCACGGAGATGTCGAGGTAAAGGGGGTCCGCGGCGATCCCGTCGACCGGCCCCCGGCGGCCCCAGAAGCTGCCGGTGATGATCCTGACCTTCGTGCCGTCGTCGTCGACGACCTCGGGGATGTCGGCCGACCTCACGTCCTGGTAGCGCGGCGCTGTCATCTTCAGGCTCGAGGGGAGGTTCGCCCAGAGCTGGAAGCCGTGCATCTGGCCAGCGATGTTGCCCTGCGGCATCTCCTGGTGGAGGATGCCCGACCCGGCCGTCATCCACTGCACGTCGCCCGCGCCGAGCGTGCCGCGGTTGCCGAGGCTGTCGCCGTGCTCCACCGTTCCGGCAAGGACATAGGTGATGGTCTCGATGCCGCGGTGCGGGTGCCAGGGAAAGCCGCGCAGGTAGTCCTCCGGGCGGTCGTTGCGGAAATCGTCGAACAGGAGGAAGGGGTCCATCAGCTCGGGCTCGCGGAAGCCGAAGGCGCGGTGCAGCCGCACGCCCGCACCCTCCAGCGTGGGCTGCGCGCGCAATTGCGACAGGACGGGTCGGATCGACATGTGCTGCTCCTCGTGGAACCCCCGGCCGCCCCGGACCTCCCCGGGCGGGGTCGGCGCAGAGATACGGGCGCCGCGCCGCGCCGGCAATCCGGCGCCAGCGCGCGGGGCGCCTGCGGCAGCGCGCATGTCGCTTATGGAACGGACCGGAGCCCGCACAACGCCGAGGCTCGGCGGAAACGCGGGAGGGGCGACGGCATGAAGGTCGGATTCATCGGGCTCGGCAGCGCGGGTGGCAGCCTCGCGGGAACGCTTCTGAGGAACGGCGTCGATCTGACCGTGCTCGACCTCGATCCCGCGCTGGTGGCGCGCTTCGCCGACCGCGGCGCGAAGGCCGGCACGACGCCGGCGGCGATGATGGCGGAGGCCGACGTGCTCATCACCTGCCTGCCGTCTCCCGCCGCCTCCGCGGCGGTGGCCGAGGGGCCGGGCGGGTTCCTCGAGAGCGTCGGCCCCGGCAAGGTCTGGGCGGAGATGTCCACCACCGACGCCGGGGAGGTCCGCCGCCTCGGCGCGATGGTGGAGGCGCGCGGCGGGGCGGTGGCCGACGTGCCGGTGTCGGGCGGGGTGCACCGGGCCGCCACCGGCAACATCTCGGTCTTCGCCGGCTGCGACCGGGCGACCTTCGAGCGGCTTCTGCCGCTCCTGACGATCCTCGGCCGCGACGTGCTGCACACCGGGCCGCTCGGCTCGGCCTCGATCCTGAAGGTGATGACGAACTACCTCGCCACCGCCAACCTCGTCACCCTCTGCGAGGCGCTTGCCACGATGGCGGCAGCGGGCATGGATCTCGCCACCACCTACGAGGCGATCCGCATCTCCTCGGGCAACTCCTTCACCCACGAGACCGAGAGCCAGCTGATCCTCTCGGGTTCGCGCGACGTGCACTTCACGATGGACCTGGTGCAGAAGGACATCGGGCTCTTCCAGAAGATCGCCGAGGCGCACGGCGTCCCGCTCGAGGTCTCGCCCCTGCTCATCCGGATCTTCCGCGACGGGCAGCGCCGCTACGGCGAACGCGCGCAGTCCGACCGCATCATCGAGCGGCTGGAGGAGGCGACGGGCCTCAGCATCCGCGCCGAGGGCTTCCCGCTCGACCTCGTGGACGAGGAGCCCGAGGGGCGCGGCGCCGAGGTCGTGCCGCGGGGCAGGGGGCTCGACCCCGGCCGCGCCGGAGGGTAAGCCGGCGCGGCATCCGACGGAGACCGCCGCCCATGTCCGATCCCGTCCTCGCCAGGCTCCACGCCTCGCCGCCCCGCCGCTGGACGGCGGTGGCGATGCTCGTGGTTCTCGGCGGGCTCCTGCTCTGGGTCGCGCTGGCCCGCCCGCCCGAGGCGCTTCACTGGCGCCTGTTCCTCCTTGCGCTCGGGGGACTCGCGCTCTGGCTGGCCGAGCGCCTCCGGCGCGCGACCGGGGCGCATCTCGAACTGACGCGCGAGGTGCTGCGCGACAGCGGGGGGCGGGTGCTGGCCGCCCTCGGGGAGGTCCGGGCCGTCCACAGCGGGGTCTTCGCGCTCAAGCCCTCCTCCGGCTTCACGCTCGAACTCCTGCGATCCGGCCCGGCCGCCTGGGAGCCGGGCCTCTGGTGGCGCCTCGGGCGGCGCGTCGGGGTCGGCGGCGTGACCGCGGGGCGCGAGGCCAGGTACATGGCCGAGGTGATGCAGGCGCTCATAGCCGAGCGGACAGCACAGCGCAGGGACGACCCCGCGGGCTGAGAAGTCCGCGCCGGGGCGGCTGCGGGGCCCCGGCGGCGGGGCGTCAGGTGCCCGCGTCCTCCAGGACGATCTCGCGCACGAAGCGGGGCCGCGTCACGATGAAGGCGTTGAAGTTGAACGCGTTCGGGAAGGGCATCTCGAGGTTGTCCTCGCTGATCGCCGCGGGGACGACGAGGAACGGGTTGAAGGGCGCGGTGTAGCCCGTGAACGTCTCGGTGATGACGACCGTTTCCTGGTCGGACATCACCGGGATGAAGTCCTTGATGTTCAGGTTGTTGAACGACTCCGGCCCGAATGCCTCGCGGCCGCGGGTGGCGACCGACCAGCGGACCTCGTACCATTCGTCGTCGCCCGTGTTCGGGTTGGCGGCATGGTACTTGACCGAGGTCGCGCGCAGCCAGGTCCGGCCGCGGCGGTTGATCAGGAAGTCGAAGACCTCGTTCGTCCCGTTGATGAAGTCGGTCGTGACCTCGGTCTGGCGCGAGATCATGTCGGCGACCGTGTAGGCCGCCTTCTCGTTGACCATGTTGACGCGGAAGGCATCGAAGAACACGAAGCTCGCCGTCAGCCACAGCGCGAGCAGCGGCAGCATCAGCACCAGCTCGACGCTGAGGGTGGCGCGCTCGTCGGCGGCGAAGCGGGCAGTCGCCGCACCGAGGCGGCCGCGCAGGGATCGCTGCTCTTGCCGGGTCATCGCGCGTCACCTCCTCGGCTCGTTCACGAAGGCCGACATCGAGACGAGCTGGTAGCCGCCGGTCGAGTCCTTCGGCAGGTGGAAGCCCACGCCGGTCAGCGGGAAGATCGGGTTCACCACGGCGCAGGCGCGCACCAGCATGAGCTCGTTCTCCGCGCCGAGCCGGAAGTCGGTGACGGGCTGGATCGCGCCGGGGTTGCGGTCGACGCAGGTCGGGCTGTTGTTGAGCGGCTGGAACGTTTCCGTATCGACCGGCCGCAGTTCCAGCATCATGATCTGCTCGCAGTTGCGCATGAGCCCGGTGTTCTTCAGCGCCGGGTCGGCACAGATCAGGGCCTTGAGCTGCGCATGCTGGATGCCGGGCAGGAGCCCGAGCCTGAGCGAGCGCACGGTCAGGTCCACGGCACGGTCGAGCATGACCGACCGCGCCAGCATGTAACCCGACTCGGCGGCGCAGATCAGCATGTAGAACAGCACCGGGAAGACGACCACGAACTCGACGCTCGCGTTGCCGTCCTCCCTTCCGAAGCGCCGGGCCGCACGGGCGAGGCGCGCGCGCAACCTCTTGGCGATCATTGCGTGAGCCTCAGGTCAAGGATCTGGCGCGCGATGCTGTCGAACGCGGTCTGCAGCGCCTGGGTGTTCTGCGCCCGGTAATGGTGCGTGAAGGTGGAGGCGCAGCTTGCAAGCGACCGGTCGCCCCGCGGCGCGGCGGCGAGCTGCTGCTCGTTCGACACCTCGGTCGCGTCGGAGCGGAACGAGATCGTGAACACGGTGACCAGCTCGTTGTCGCGGACCGTGTCGCAGATCGCCTTGAGCCGGTTGTCCTTCTCCGACGAGTTGACGCGCGTGATCATCGTGTTGATGTTGCCTGTCGTCGAGACTTCCTGCGCGTAGTTGCCCTGGATGTCCCGGTAGTTGGTGTTGTACCAGGCGGCCGGGTTCGACGGATTGATGCGCTTGGCATAGAGGTGGTAGGCCACCCACGACACGGTGAGCCGGTCCCACACCTGCGCCCAGGTCAGCTGCACGGCGGTGCCCGAGTTGCGGTCTGCCGCACCGTTCCACCCGCTCGTCCGGGGCCAGTAGTATTGCTGGCCGGCCGCCCGCGTGTTGTCGAAGAAGGAATACACCTTCCGGCCGTCGCGGATGCCCTCGAAGATCGGCGAGAGGCCGTCGCGGAACTGCCAGTTCGGCGTGTAGCTCGGCATGTTCTCGCCGTCGGTCATCAGGACGATGTACTTCTTCGTCCCCTCGTAGCCGTAGTCGTTCGGCAGGCGGAAGAAGGCCGACGGCGTATGGCCCGCGTCGATCATGTCCATGTTGACCGGCCGGTAGCTCGGGTCGATCATGTGGACGCCCCACTTCATCCCGATCTCGATCGAGGTGGAGCCGCCGGCGGTCATCGCGTTGATGTGGTTGATCAGATCCTGCTTGTCGTTGGTGTAGGGCAGCACCATCTGGCCGGTCTGGATCGTCTGGTTGCTGAAGTTGACGAACGACCGCCTCGGGCAGTCCCAGCTGTAGGACGGATACTGCGGGAGGGCCGGCGCCGCGGCGCGGTTCTCGGTGGTGTTGCCGTCGCGGTCCCAGTCGGTGCTGTCGGTCGCGGTCATGCTCTGATAGGCCCACGAATGCGAGTCCGAGTGGGGGAAGCGGCCGTAGGCCTGCGCGGGAAGGATCTGCTCCGTCTGGTAGTCCGCCATGCTGTCGAAGACGAGGCAGCCCGTGTCGGGCGCGCCGGCCGGCTTTCCGTAGCTGTTCCGCGCCAGGTCGAAGTTGACGTTCCAGGCGTAGGGAACGATCGCGATCGCGATGCGGTTCTCGTTCTGCGGCCTGCTATAGAGCGTGTTGATGAAGTTGGTCGCCGAGGACTTCAGCACCTCGAGCCGGGTCGCCGGAACCGTCTGCATGGTTCCGTCAGGATTGTAGATCGGGTTGCCGGAGGAGTTCAGCTTCGGCTTCTGCATGTCGGTGTTCTGGATCATCGAGCCCGACACGTCGAGAACGAGCACGACCTCCACCTGCGAGATCCCCTCGTCGGCGCGGCCGGCGGCGGGCGCGGGAAGCTGGTTGATGCCGACGCGGTTGAGGAACATCGTCGGCACGTAGGCCCAGGTGTAGGCGGTGACCGAGCGGAAGGTGATCTCGCGGTCGCTGCCGTTGTACTCCTCGTCGTCATCGACGATGATCCGGTCCTCGTTGATGTAGGCGCCGAGGCCGGCCTTCTGGAAGTAGCTCATCACCACCTCTTTCGGGTCGAGGACGTTCTCCTTGTCGGCGGCGGCGAGGATCGCCCGGTCGAGCGTGCCCTGCAGCTTGGTGCGCGCGTGCTCCGTGCGCACGACGTCGATCGCGACCCCGGTGATGAGCAGCATGGCGAGGAACAGGAAGAGCGTGAGCACGATGATCGCCCCGCGCTCGTCGCGCTGGTAGGAACGCAGGCGGGCGGCAATGTTTCCGAGCGCAGTGACCAGACCATCACGGAGCAGCATGTTCCGTCATCCCCTTGCAACGGTGCCGGACGCCGCCCCCCACCAATCGGGCACCCCGGCATGAAAATCCATTCATTTAGAGCTTATCGTTATGGCGAAATTGCGGCGTAGCGGCCAGCAGAATGTTGTGAAGGCAAGTCAGCGGGATCAATGCCTTACCTGGGCCGTGGATTGTTTCCCGCGAGCCGGGACAACCGCGCCCCGCTCGGCCTGAAGATGTGTCAGTCCCGCAACATTCCCGTTTGCTGCGAGCGATTCGGCGGACCGTCATTCCGCTGTGCGACGGTCTTGTTATGCGGGCGGGGCTGGGGATAGGCTTCCGGCGCAGGGTCGCCGAACGGCCCGCATCCAGGGGGGACCACGGGGGGGGAACCATGTCACAGCCGCCGAACGAACCGAGCTTCCGGCAGTCCGTCGACCTCATGTTCAACCGCGCGGTGGCGCTGATGGACCTCTCCCCCGGGCTCGAGGAGAAGATCCGCGTCTGCAACTCGACCTACACCGTGCGCTTCGGCGTCCGGCTCAGGGGTGCGATCCACACCTTCACCGGCTACCGGTCGGTCCATTCCGAGCACTTCGAGCCGGTGAAGGGCGGCATCCGCTACGCGCCCTCCGTCAACCAGGACGAGGTCGAGGCGCTGGCCGCGCTGATGACCTACAAGTGCGCCCTGGTGGAGACGCCGTTCGGCGGCTCGAAGGGCGGGCTCAGGATCGACCCACGGGAATGGACCGAGCACGAGCTCGAGCAGATCACCCGGCGCTTCGCCTACGAGCTCATCAAGCGCGACCTGATCCACCCCAGCCAGAACGTGCCGGCCCCCGACATGGGCACGGGCGAGCGCGAGATGGCCTGGATCGTCGACCAGTATGCGCGCATGAACACCACCGACATCAACGCGCGCGCCTGCGTCACCGGCAAGCCGCTGAATTCCGGCGGGATCGCCGGCCGCGTGGAGGCGACGGGACGCGGCGTGCAGTATGCCCTGCGCGAGTTCTTCCGCCACCCCGAGGACATGAAGGCCGCCCGCCAGACCGGCACGCTCGAGGGCAAGCGCATCGTGGTCCAGGGCCTCGGCAACGTCGGCTACCATGCCGCGAAGTTCCTCTCCGAGGACGACGGCGCGCTGATCGTGGGCATCGCCGAGCGCGACGGAGGGCTCTGGAACGACAAGGGCCTGAACGTCGAGGAGGTGCACCAGTGGATGCGCGCCAACGGCGGCGTCACCGGCTGCCCGGCGGGGCGCTTCGTGCCGGAGGCCGCAAGCCTCCTCGAGGCGGAGTGCGACATCCTCATCCCGGCGGCGATGGAAGGCGTGATCCACCTCGGAAACGCCGCCAACGTCAAGGCGCCCCTGATCGTCGAGGCCGCGAACGGCCCGGTGACCGCGGGCGCCGACGAGGTCCTGCGCCAGAAGGGCGTCGTCATCATCCCCGACATGTATGCGAACGCCGGCGGCGTCACGGTCAGCTACTTCGAATGGGTCAAGAACCTCAGCCACATCCGCTTCGGCCGGATGCAGCGCCGGCAGGAGGAGGCGCGCCACCAGCTGCTGATCGACGAGCTCGAGCGGCTCTCGGCCGACAAGGGCCTGGGCTGGACGCTCTCGCCCGGCTTCAAGGAGAAGTATCTCAGGGGCGCCGACGAGCTCGAGCTCGTCCGCTCGGGCCTCGACGACACCATGCGCATCGCCTACCAGTCGATGCGCGAGGTCTGGCACAGCCGGCAGGACGTGACCGACCTGCGCGTCGCCGCCTACCTCGTCGCCATCGACCGCGTGGCCAAGAGCTACCGCGCGAAGGGGCTGTAGCCGGGCTCTGCCGCCTGATCGGCCGGGTTCCGGCCCGACAACCCCGTTCCGGCGCGTGTCGGCGGAGCGGGCTTGCGGCAAAGTGATCGCCGCGTGATCTCCGCCGGTGAACCCGGCAGGGCAGGCCTCCGTAGTTCCGGCACGCCAAAGGACGGAGGAAAGCTCATGGCCAACGCATTCGACGTGATCGACCGGACGGCACGCGCCCTGCCGCGTGCGACTTCCGCGCACTGGTTTCTTCGCCTCGCCCTCGGGTGGGTGCTTCTGCAATACGGGTCGGGCAAGTTCCCGCTCGCCGCCGAGGATGCGGCAGGATTCGGGGTGCCCTTCGTCCTCTGGGCGCTCGCGGCGGTGGGCGAGATCGCGGTCGCGCTGCTGCTCGTGGCGGGCGGCCTCCTCCGCGGCGGTCTGGGCGACCTCGTCACACGCCTCGCCGGAGCCGGCGCGGCGGTGATCGTCGCGGGCGTCGTCTACGTCGCCTACTGGGCGCCGCCGCTGGATCTCCTGCTCTTCAACCAGTTCCACCTGCTGCTCTTCGCCTGCGGGCTGTTCTTCGCGCTTGCCGGCAACGCCTCGGCGGGCGGCGAGGGCCGCTGACGGGGGCAGCGCAGAAAACGACACCGCGCTTCGCTCCCGGTTCTTGCAGAGCCGGGAGCATCTTGGTTTGATCGCCCCCGCACGGGGGCAGCATGCGGCATTCCGGACTGAGGGTGATCGTCGAGGGCCTGACCGGCAACCGCGGTTGGAAGGCCATGTGGCGCGCGCCCGCGCCCAAGGCCGAGTACGACGTCGTCATCGTCGGCGGCGGCGGGCACGGCCTCTCGACGGCCTACTACCTGGCGAAGAACCACGGGATCACCAGCGTCGCGGTGCTGGAGAAGGGCTGGCTCGGCGGCGGCAACGTCGGCCGCAACACCACGATCGTGCGGGCCAACTACTTCCTGCCGGGCAACTCGGAGTTCTACAGCCATTCCCTGAAGCTGTGGGAGGGGCTGGAGCGCGAGCTCAACTACAACGTGATGCACTCGCAGCGCGGGCTCATCAACCTGTTCCACTCCGACGGCCAGCGCGACGCCTTCGTCCGGCGCGGCAACGCGATGATCAACCGCGGCGACGACGCGGTGCTGCTCGACCGCGACGGCGTGCGCCACCTGCTGCCATACCTCGACTACGAGAACACGCGCTTCCCGATCTACGGCGGGCTGCTGCACCCGCGCGGCGGCACCGCCCGGCACGACGCCGTGGCCTGGGGCTATGCGCGCGCCGCCGATTCCCGCGGCGTGGACCTGATCCAGAACTGCGAGGTCACCGGCTTCGACATCCGCCACGGCAAGGTGATGGGCGTGCGCACCACCCGCGGCGAGATCCGCGCGAAGCGGGTGGCGATCGTTGTCGCCGGCCGGTCGAGCCAGGTCGCCGCCATGGCCGGTCTCCGCCTGCCGATCGAAAGCCACATCCTCCAGGCCTTCGTGACCGAGGGGCTGAAGCCCGTGATCGACCATGTCGTGAGCTTCGGCATGGGACATTTCTACATCAGCCAGTCCGACAAGGGCGGTCTGGTGTTCGGCGGCGACCTCGACTTCTACGCCTCCTACGCCGCGCGGGGGAACCTGCCGATGGCCGAGCACGTCATGGAGGCGGCGATGACGCTGATGCCGGTGATCGGCAAGGCGCGCGTGCTGCGCAGCTGGGGCGGCATCATGGACATGTCCCCCGACGGCTCGCCGATCATCGACCGCACGCCGGTCGAGGGGCTCTTCGTCAACTGCGGCTGGAACTACGGAGGCTTCAAGGCCGTGCCGGCCTCGGGCTGGTGCCTCGCGCATCTGATCGCCACCGGCGAGCCACACGAGGTGGCGCGGCGGTTCCGGCTCGACCGGTTCCGCACCGGCCAGGGGATCATGGACGAGGAGGGGACCGGTGCCCAGCACAACCTTCACTGACCTGCGCGCCCTCTCGCTGGCGGCCGCCGTGTCGCTTGCGGCCTGCGTGGGCAGTGCGAGCGGCGCCCCCGATCCGGCGGAGGCAGCGTCGGCGCTCGCCCCCGGCCTGCCGCGCGAACTGGCGCCGGGGATCATGGCCCTCGAGGCGGCGGCCGAAGGCGGCGATCTGGTGCTGCGCATGAACGTGGCGGCCGACCTCGGCCTTCCCGATGCCGCACGGTTCGCGCGGCTGGTCTGCGCCTTGCAGCCGGCTGCCGAGCACGTGGCCGCAGGCGGCACCGTGCGGCTCGACCTGCGGGGCCGGACGCTCGCACGCATCGACCGCTGTCCGGGGGCGGACTGATGCGGCTCGCCTGCCCCCTCTGCGGCACCCGCGACCGGCGGGAGTTCACCTACCTCGGGCACGAGACCTTCCTCGACCGGCCCGCCCCCGACGCCGGGGCGGAGGCCTGGGACGCCTATCTGCACCTGCGCGACAACCCCGCGGGCGAGACGCGCGACCTGTGGTATCACGACCCGTGCCAGTCCTGGCTCGTCGTCACGCGCGATACCGTGACCCACGCCGTCCACGGCGCCGAACTCGCGGCCGCGAGGAAGCGGGGTGGCCGCCGATGAGGGTCGAGGGGAGGGGGCTCGTCAACCGCGCCCGGCCGATGGGCTTCACCTTCGACGGCCAGAGCCACATCGGCGCCGAGGGCGACACCCTCGCCTCGGCGCTCCTGGCCAACGGCGTCCGCCTCGTTGCCCGCTCCTTCAAGTATCACCGCCCGCGCGGCATCTGGGGCGCGGGGTCGGAGGAGCCGAACGCCCTCGTCACCGTGGGCGAGGGCGCGCGGCAGACCCCGAACGTGCGCGCCACCGTGCAGGAACTCCACGACGGGCTGGTGGCGCGCAGCCAGAACCGCTGGCCCTCGCTCGCCCGCGACTTCGGCGCGATCAACGACCTCTTCGCGCCGTTCCTCGGCGCCGGCTTCTACTACAAGACGTTCATGTGGCCGCCGGCCTTCTGGGAAAGGGTCTACGAGCCGCTGATCCGCCGCGCGGCCGGTCTCGGGGCGCTTTCCGGCCTGCCCGAGACCGGGCGCTACGACCGCGCCTGGGCGTTCTGCGACCTGCTCGTGATCGGCGCGGGGCCGGCGGGCCTGATGGCCGCCCTCGCCGCCGCCGAGGCCGGGGCCGACGTGATCCTCGCCGACGAGGACAGCCTGATGGGCGGCCGGCTCAACGGCGACACGGGCGAGGTGGACGGGATGCCGGGCCACCTCTGGGCGGCGCGGACGGTCGAGCGCCTGCGCGCCATGGAGAACGTCCGGCTGATGCCGCGCACCACCGTCACCGGGGTCTACGACGGGGGCACCTACGGGGCGCTGGAGCGCGTCGGCCTGCACCTTGCCGACCCGCACCCCGACGCACCGCTCGAGACCTTCTGGCGGATCGTGGCGCGGCGGACGGTCCTCGCGGCCGGGGCGATCGAGCGCCCGATCGCCTTTCCGTCGAACGACCGGCCCGGCATCATGTCGGCGGCGGCCGTGCGCACCTACCTCAACCGCTATGGCGTCGCACCGGGCAAGTCGGTCACGCTGTTCTGCAACAACGACGGCGCGCATGCGACGGCGCGCGACCTCGCCGCCGCCGGCGTCCGCATCGCGGGCGTGATCGACACGCGCGAGGACGCCCGGATCGAGGGCGATTTCCCGGTCTTTCCCGGCGGCCGGGTCGTCGCCACCGGCGGGCGGCACGGGCTTCAGGAGATCACCATCCGCCATGCCGGGGGCCAGCGGTCGCTCTGGACGGACTGCCTCGCCGTTTCCGGCGGCTGGAACCCGACCGTGCACCTGACCTGCCACATGAACGGCCGCCCCGTCTGGGACGAGGCCATCGCGGCCTTCGTCCCGGCGCCGGGGGCGGTGCCGGGCCTCTCGGCCGCCGGCGCGGCACGGGGCGTGTTCTCCACGGCCGGCTGCCTCGAGGACGGGCTCGCGGCCGCGCGGGCGGCGCTGGCAGACCTCGACCTGCGCGCGCCCCGCCTCGCCGCCCCCAGGGCGGAGGATGGCCGCTACGCCATCGCGCCCCTCTGGCATGTCGAGGGCACCGGCCGCGGGGGCGGTCGCGCCTGGCTCGACTTCCAGAACGACGTCACCGTGAAGGACGTGAGGCTCGCCGCACGGGAAGGCTTCGACTCGGTCGAGCACATGAAGCGCTACACCACGCAGGGCATGGCGCCCGACCAGGGCAAGACCTCGAATGTCGCCGCGCTCGCCGTGCTGGCCGACGCGACCGCGCGCGGCATCCCCGAGACCGGGACGACGACCTTCCGTCCGCCCTTCGTGCCCGTGACCATCGCCGCGATGGGGGCGGGGGCCCACGGCATGGGCTTCGCGCCGCAACGCTTCACCACCTCCCACCGCGCGGCGGTCGAGCGGCACGCGCCGATGCTGGAGGCGGGCCTGTGGTACCGACCCGCCTGGTTTCCGAAGCCGGGCGAATCGACCTGGCGCGAGAGCTGCGACCGCGAGGTCCTGATGGTGCGCGAGGCGGTCGGCGTGACCGACGTCTCGACGCTCGGCAAGATCGACATCCAGGGGAAGGACGCCGGCGCCTTCCTCGACCTCGTCTACACCAACACCTTCTCGACCCTGCCGGTCGGCCGCGTCCGCTATGGCCTCATGCTGCGCGAGGACGGCTTCGTGATGGACGACGGCACCTCGGCCCGGCTTGCCGAGAACCATTTCGTCATGACGACGACGACCGCCGCGGCCGGCCTCGTCATGCGCCATCTCGACTTCGTGCACCAGTGCCTCGTGCCGCAGATGGATGTCCGCCTCGTCTCGGTCACCGAGGCCTGGGCGCAGTTCGCCGTGGCCGGGCCGAAGGCGCGCACGCTTCTCGACACGGTGCTCGACGAGCCCCTCGGCGCGGACGAGTTTCCCTTCATGGCCTGCGGCGCGCGCCGGATCGCGGGGGTGGAGGGGCGGCTCTTCCGCATCTCCTTCTCGGGAGAACTGGGCTACGAGGTCGCGGTGCCCGCCCGCTACGGCGAAAGCCTGTTCCGGCTTCTGGTCGCGCAGGCCGAGAGCCTCGGCGGCGGGGCATACGGGCTCGAGGCGCTGAACGTGCTCAGGATCGAGAAGGGCTTCATCACCCACGCCGAGATCCACGGCCGCACCACCGCCTTCGACATCGGGCTCGAGCGCATGGTGAGCCCGGGGAAGGACTGCATCGGCAAGGCGATGGCCGCGCGCCCCGGCCTGACCGGCGAGCACCGCGAGCAGCTCGTCGGCCTGAGGCCGCTCAGGCCCGCAGACGGCATCACCGCCGGCGCCCACCTGTTCCGCGAGCACGCCGCCGCCGTCAGCGACAACGACGAGGGCTATGTCACCTCGGTCTGCTTCTCGCCGACGCTCGGCACCTGGCTCGGGCTCGGCTTCCTGGTGAACGGGCGGGCGCGGCACGGCGAGACGGTGCGCCTCGTCGATCACCTGCGCCACCTCGAGGTGCTCTGCGAGGTGACCGATCCCGTCTTCCTCGATCCGGGCGGAGGGCGGATGCGTGCCTAGGCTGATCGCGAAATCCCCGCTGGAGGATGTGCTCCCCGTCGCGGTCGACGGCGCGGTGCTGACCGAGGTCGCGGTGGAGCGCGCCACCTGCATCGCGCCCTTCCGCGGCAGGGAGCGGGCCGCCGGCGCGGTGCTCAGGGAGATCGGCCTTGCCTTTCCCGCGCCCGGCCGCAGCGCGCGGAACGGCGAGGCGCGCATCCTCTGGTGGGGGCGCGGGCAGGCGCTGCTGATCGGGGCCGAACCGCCGCCCGCGCTGGCCGCGATCGCCGCGCTGACCGCACAGGGCGACGGGCTCGCCGGCCTCCGGCTGGAGGGGCCGCTTGCGGAGGACGCGCTTGCCCGGCTGGTGCCGCTCGACCTCCGCGCAAGGGCCTTCCCGACGGGTGCCACCGCCCGGACCCTCCTCTTCCACATGACCTGCACGATCACCCGCCTCGGGCCGGAGGCGTTCGAGCTCCTCGTCATGCGCTCGATGGGGGCGACCGCCGTGCACGACCTGACGGTGGCGATGCGTTCGGTCGCGGCGCAGCGCGGCTGAGGCCTCCGCCACGCCGGCCGTGCAGGCCGAGGGGGGCGCTGCCCCCCGTCCCCGCCGATGGCGGGGACTCCCCCCGGCGTATTTGGCACAAGAGGAAGCCGCCCAGGCTTTGACTCGGAGGGCGGGCATCCCGATATTCCCTCCATGAGTCTTCCCCCCGCCTTCCTCGACGAGCTGAGATCGCGGCTGTCGCTCGGGCAGGTGGTCGGCCGCAAGGTGACGTGGGACGCGCGCCGGTCGAACCACGCCAAGGGCGATCTCTGGGCGCCATGCCCCTTCCACCAGGAGAAGACCGCGAGTTTCCACGTCGACGACCGCAAGGGCTACTACTACTGCTTCGGCTGCCACGCGAAGGGCGACGCGATCACCTTCGTGCAGGAGACCGAGAACGTCGGCTTCATGGAGGCGATCGAGATCCTCGCCCGCGAGGCCGGGATGGCGCTGCCCGCCCGCGACCCGCAGGCCCAGGCGAAGGCCGACCGGCGGACGCGGCTCTCGGAGGTGGTCGAGGCCGCGGTGCGCCACTACCGGCTTCAGCTCGCGACCGCGGCCGGGACGCAGGCGCGCGACTACCTCGCGCGGCGCGGTCTCTCCGGGGCGGCGCTCGAGCGCTTCGAGATCGGCTATGCGCCGGACGCCCGCCAGGGGCTCTACGAGGCGCTGCGCCAGAAGGGATTCGAGGACGACCTGATCGTGGCCTCCGGCATGTGCGCCCGGCCGGACGCCGACGAGGCGGGCGCCCGGCGCGGCGCCGGCACCCCCTACGACCGCTTCCGCGGGCGCATCGTGTTCCCGATCCGCGACGCGCGCGGGCGGGCCATCAGCCTCGGCGGGCGCGCGATGGACCCCGCGGCGCGCGCCAAGTACCTCAACGGCCCCGAGACCGCGGCCACGATCAAGGGCCGCAGCCTCTACAACCACGGGCCTGCGCGGGAGGCGGCGGGGAAGGGCCAGCCGCTGATCGTGGCCGAGGGCTACATGGACGTGATCGCCCTCGTCATGGCGGGGTTCGAGGCGGCGGTGGCGCCGCTCGGGACCGCCGTCACCGAGGACCAGTTGCGCCTCCTCTGGCGGATGCATCCCGAGCCGGTGGTCGCGCTCGACGGCGACCGGGCCGGGGTGCAGGCGGCGATGCGCCTGATGGACCTCGCGCTGCCGCTGATCGGGGCGGAGCAGTCCCTGCGCTTCGCGCTGATGCCCGAGGGGCGCGACCCCGACGACCTGATCCGCGAGGGCGGGGCGCCGGCGATGCGGGCGATCCTGGAGCGCGCCGAGCCCATGGTCCGGCTCCTGTGGCGGCGCGAGACCGAGGGCCAGGTGTTCGACAGCCCGGAGCGGCGCGCGGCGCTCGACCGGCGGCTGCGCGGGGCGCTGGGGCGGATCGCCGACCCCGACCTCAGGCGTCACTACGGCGACGAGATCGGCCGCCTGCGCCAGGAGCTGTTCGGCGGCGCCCGTCCGTCTGCCGCCCGGCGCGGCGGCAGGCCGCGCGGTGCGGCCCTCGCCCCCGGGCCGGCCGAGCCGCTGCCTGCGACGCGCGCCTCGCTCCTCGCGGCCGGAACCGGCGCGGTGGAGGAGAACCTGCGCGAGGCGGTGATCCTCGCGACCCTCCTCGCCCATCCCGCGCTGGTGCCCCAGTTCGAAGGCCCGCTCGAGGACCTCGACTGCCGCGATCCCGCCCACGGCGCGATCAGGGCCGCGATCCTCGCCCATGCCGGTGCGGGCGAGGGGCTCCGCCCCGCGGTCGAGGCGGAGGTTGGCACCGAGGCCCTTGAAAGGCTCCATGCGACGGGCCATGTCCGGCTCGCCCCCGCGCTCCGGCGGCCCGAGGACGGCGAGACCGCCCGGCTCTGCCTCGCCGAGGACTTCGCCCGCCTCGCCGCCCTGCGCGGTGCCCGCCGGGAGGTCGCGGAGGCGATGGACGACCTCGCCGGGCTCGCCGACGAGGGGCTGACCTGGCGCCTCAGGCAGGCCGCCGAGGCCGCCGCCCGCGCCGGGCGGAGCGAGACCGAGGACCGGACGGAGTACGAGGTCGCCGACAACGGACTGCGCCTCAGCCGCGCCGAGCGCGGGGCGTTCGGCGAACTACTTGCCCGGATCGGGCAGGGACGGGGCGTGGCGCAACAGGGTGAGGGAAAGGTAAAGAAATAGGGCTAGGCGGGTAGCATCCCGCCCGATTCGCGCTATGTGATTCGCCGTCGCCTGGGGCAGGGCGAATCGCACCCACCGCCGAGGAGCACAAATGGCCGCCAAGGACACCGACGAGCCGAAGACCGACGAGCAGGACGCCGAGACCATGCTCGACATGAGCCAGGCGCAGGTGAAGAAGATGATCGCCGACGCGCGCGAGCGCGGCTACATCACCTACGACCAGCTGAACCAGGTTCTCCCGCCCGACCAGGTGTCCTCCGAGCAGATCGAGGACGTGATGTCGATGCTCTCCGAGATGGGCATCAACGTCATCGAGGACGACGAGGCCGACGAGGGCGAGGAAGGCGGCGAAGTCGTCGAGGCCTCGACCGGCCGCGAGATCGCCATCGCCACCGCCCAGTCCGAGACGCTCGACCGCACCGACGATCCGGTGCGGATGTACCTGCGCGAGATGGGCTCGGTGGAGCTGCTCTCGCGCGAGGGCGAGATCGCCATCGCCAAGCGCATCGAGGCCGGCCGCAACACCATGATCGCGGGGCTCTGCGAGAGCCCGCTCACCTTCCAGGCGATCACCGTCTGGCGGGACGAGCTTCTGAACGAGGACATCCTGCTGCGCGACATCATCGACCTCGAGGCCACCTTCGGCCGCTCGATGGACGGCGACGAGGAGGGGATGGACGCGCTCGACGTCGATGCCGCCGCCAAGCCGCGCAAGGCCGACGAGCCCGAGCTCGACGCCGACGGCGAGCCGATCGTGCGGGCCGAGGAGGAGGATGACGAGGACGACGAGCAGGCGAACATGTCGCTCGCGGCGATGGAGGCGGCGCTGAAGCCCCGCGTGCTCGAGACGCTGGACCGCATCGCGCGCGACTACGCCAAGCTCGCCGAGATGCAGGACCTGCGCATGTCGGCCACGCTGAACGAGGACAACTCGTTCTCGGTCGCCGACGAGACCGCCTACCAGAAGCTGCGCTCCGAGATCGTGGAGCTGGTGAACGAGCTGCACCTCCACAACAACCGCATCGAGGCGCTGATCGACCAGCTCTACGGGATCAACCGCAAGATCATGTCGATCGACAGCAGCATGGTGAAGCTCGCCGACCAGGCGCGCATCAACCGGCGCGAGTTCATCGACGCCTACAAGGGCTACGAGCTCGACCCGACCTGGGCCGAGCGGATGGCGAAGAAGTCGGGCCGGGGCTGGGAGACGCTGTTCGAGAAGTTCGGCGACAAGGTCGAGGAGCTGCGCGCCGAGATGGCGCAGGTCGGCCAGTATGTCGGCGTCGACATCGGCGAGTTCCGCCGCATCGTGAACCAGGTCCAGAAGGGCGAGAAGGAGGCCCGCCAGGCCAAGAAGGAAATGGTCGAGGCGAACCTCAGGCTCGTCATCTCCATTGCCAAGAAGTACACGAACCGCGGCCTGCAATTCCTTGATCTCATTCAGGAAGGCAACATCGGTCTGATGAAGGCCGTGGACAAGTTCGAATACCGCCGCGGCTACAAGTTCTCGACCTACGCGACCTGGTGGATCCGCCAGGCGATCACCCGTTCCATCGCCGACCAGGCGCGCACCATCCGCATCCCCGTCCACATGATCGAGACGATCAACAAGCTGGTGCGGACGGGCCGGCAGATGCTGCACGAGATCGGCCGCGAGCCCACGCCCGAGGAACTGGCCGAGAAGCTGCAGATGCCGCTCGACAAGGTCCGCAAGGTGATGAAGATCGCCAAGGAGCCGATCAGCCTCGAGACCCCCATCGGGGACGAGGAGGACAGCCAGCTCGGCGACTTCATCGAGGACAAGAACGCCGTCCTGCCGCTCGACTCCGCGATCCAGGAGAACCTCAAGGAGACGACGACGCGGGTGCTGGCCTCGCTCACCCCGCGCGAGGAGCGGGTGCTGCGCATGCGCTTCGGCATCGGCATGAACACCGACCACACGCTGGAGGAAGTGGGCCAGCAGTTCAGCGTGACGCGGGAGCGCATCCGGCAGATCGAGGCGAAGGCCTTGAGGAAGCTCAAGCACCCGAGCCGGAGCCGGAAGCTCAGGAGCTTCCTGGATCAGTGAGGGGTAACGCGGCAAACCGGTTGAAGCGGTTCACGCTCGACTGGAACTGCGTGATCTCACTCGAGAAGGGCGACCCGCAGGCACCTTACGTTAGGGAACTCGTGGAGTCCCACCGCCGAGGCGTGGCGAACGTCGCACTGCTTCAAACCTCCGCATCCGAGAACATGCGCGGAACCAGAGGTTTTCCTGGGTCATACGAGCTGTTTGAAGAGCGTCTGCGGGCAGCTTCGATCGATGACTTGCCGCGCATACCCACTCCCGGCGTTTGGAGTCTCACCTTCTGTGACCAGTGTTATTGGGTGGACCAGTCAAGCTATGAGCGTGCGGTCGGCGAGCTATGGCAGATCATGGCGCCGAACATGGCCGACTTCGTAGAGAAGTGGTCGAGTGAGAACGGCGAACCAACTCCTGAGCAGTCTGCAGGGCCGCAGTTCGCGCGGTACCGGAACGCGTGGTGTGATGTTCATTCTGCGTTTTGTCACATAGCAGAGCGAAGGGATTTCTTTGTCACGAGCAACACGCAGGATTTCCGGAAGGAAGCTCTTGCCAATTTGCATCTCTTAGCCGTGACCCCCGAAGAAGCCGCGGCGCTTGTTCGCTCGTGAAGGGAAGCCTCGCCCCCGGCGCGGAACAAGGCCGAAGGCCGCCGCGCCATCGCCGGGCCGCCCCGTCACGCCAGAGGCGTGCCTTTGGCACGACGGCCCGGCGATACCTCGCCGGCAGCGCTGACCGTGGGCGTCTCGCGGGGCGCTGCCATAAAGCGCACCCGAACGGCCGGGGGATCGCCGCGCCGCGGCCCGTCGACGGCGCGGCTGTGGTTCGTGCCCCTCGGCAGACTGGACGGGCTTTGCCAGCCCCGGCCTCAACCCCGGCATGGTCGCGACTGGCCACAGAGCCCCCTTGCACACTCCCCCCTTTCGCGCGACGCTACCCCCATGCCCTTCTGGTCCCGCCTCTTCGGCTCGCCGTCGGACAGCCCGAAAGCCGCCCCGGCCGAGGCCGAGGACTACAAGGGTTTCCGCATCACGCCCGCGCCGATCCGCGAGGGGTCGCACTACCGCGTCGCGGCGCGGATCGAGAAGGAGGTAAGCGGCGAGACCCGCCGGCACGAGCTGATCCGCGCCGACACCGCCGCGGCGCTCGACGAGGCGGTGCGGCTCTCGACGCTGAAGGCCAGGCAGATGATCGACGAGCAGGGCGAGCGGCTCTTCGCCCCCCGCGCCCCGTAGCGGCCGGCGCCCCGCCTCGGAGGAGACACCGCGATGACCCATCTCGCGCTCACCCCCGACTCCGTCGCCGTCGTCACCGGGGGCGCCTCGGGCATCGGGCTTGCGGCGGCCGAGCGCTTCGCCGCCATCGGCATGGCGGTCGTCCTCGCCGACACACGCGCCGGGCTCCTCGACGCCGCCGCCGACCGCCTGCGCGCAGCGGGCGCGCGCAACGTCATGACCTCCGCCACCGACGTCTCCGACCGCGCGGCCGTCGAGGCGCTCGAATCCGCGGTCGCGGCCCGCTTCGGCGGCACCGACATCCTGATGGCCAACGCCGGCATCCAGCCCGGGTCATCCATGTTCGGCCCCGACGAGGCCTGGCACCGGGTGATCGACGTCAACTTCTGGGGCGTCGCCAACGCCGCCCGCGTCTTCGCCCCGCGGATGATCGGGCGCGGCCGGCCCGGCGCCATCGTCGCCACCGGCTCGAAGCAGGGGATCACGACGCCGCCCGGCGATCCGGCCTACAACGTCTCGAAGGCCGCGGTGAAGGCCTTCACCGAGGCGCTCGCGCACGAGCTTCGCAACACCCCCGGCGCGCGGATCACCGCGCACCTGCTGATCCCCGGCTTCGTCTTCACCGACCTCACCCGCCGCGAGCGGACGGAGAAGCCCGCCGGCGCCTGGACGCCGGAGGAAACCGCCGCCTTCTTCCTCGACAGCCTGAACCGGGGCGACTTCTACATCCTCTGTCCCGACAACGAGGTATCCCGCGCACTCGACGAAAAGCGCATCGCCTGGGCGGCAGGCGACATCGTCGAGAACCGCCCGGCGCTCTCGCGCTGGCACCCGGAATGGGCCGAGGCCTTCGCCGAGTTCGTCAAGCGCGCCTGAGGGGCCGGAACCGCCCGCGACCCGCGCCGCGCGGTCGGCGATCCCGACCGGCCTTGCGGGCCTGCGCATCTTCCGCATGGACGCGCGCCGGGCTAGGACAGCGCGATGCGCCCGGTCTTCACCCTTCTCGTCGTCGCCACCGCCGACGGCTTCATCGCCCGCCACCCGGCCCACACGCCGGCCGACTGGGCAAGCCCCGAGGAACAGGCGCTGTTCCTGGCCGAGGTCGATGCCGCCGACTGGGGGATCCTCGGCCGGCGCACCCACGAGGCCGCCGACAAGCCGTATCGGCGGCGGATCGTGTTCTCCGCCTCGGCCCCGTCGCCGCAGTGGCGCCGCCCGACGCAGCTCTGGCTCGACCCCGCGGGCCGCACCCCGGACGGCCTCGCTGCGCTGGTCGCACCCGTCCGCCCGTTGCGCCGGGCGGTGATCCTGGGCGGCACCGCGGTGCACGGCTGGTTCCACGACGCCGGCCGCATCGACCGCGTCCTGCTGACGGTCGAGCCCGTGACGTTCGGAGAGGGCCTGACGGTGTTTCCCGGCCGCTCCGGGCCCGCGGAGGCGGTGCTCGCCGCGCTGGGATACCGGCTGGAGGCGGAGCGCGCGCTCAACCCCCGCGGCACCCGGCTTCTGACCTACGCGGGCCCTGCGGCGCCGTAGCGTCTGTCCTCGTGCGGCAGGCGCGCTAGGACTCCGCCCATGGAGTGCCTGTCCGACCGCTTCCCCGTCCTGAGGGGCCGCAACGTGATCGTCTTCGACGGCGTCTGCGTGCTCTGTTCGGCCTTCTTCCGGTTCGTGCTCAGACACGACCGGGACCGGAGCTTCCACTTCGCCACCGCCCAGTCGGACCTCGGCGAGGCGCTCTACGCCGACCTCGGGCTCAAGCGGGGCGACTACGAGACGAACCTCGTCCTGATCGACGGACGGCTTTACGAGGAGCTCGACGCCTTCGCCGAGGTCATGCGCCGCCTCGGCTGGCCCTGGCGGGCCGGAGCGGCGGCCCGCTGGCTGCCGGGGCCCGTGAAGCGCTTCCTCTACCGGCGGATCGCGCGGAACCGCTACGCCATGTTCGGCCGGCGCGAGACCTGCTACGTGCCGACGCCCGAGCTTCGGGCGCGCTTCCTTGGCTAGGCCGATCCTCGTCCTCGGCGCGACCGGCCTCTTCGGCGGCCACCTCGCCCGGCGGCTGATCGGGGCAGGGCACGAGGTGGTGCTGGCGGGCCGGGACGAAGCCCGGCTGGCGGCCTTCGCCCGCGCCCATGGGGGTGTGCCCTGCGCGATGGACCGCGACGACCCCGCAGCGGTCGCGACGGCTCTGGCGCGCCATGCCCCCTTCGCGGTGATCGACGCGGCCGGGCCGTTCCAGGCCTACGGGGCCGACCCCTACCGCTTCGCACGGCAGGTGCTGGAGGCGGGCGCCCACTACCTTGACCTTGCCGATGCGTCGGGCTTCGTCGCGGGGATCGGCGCGCTCGACGGGCTGGCCCGCGCGCGGGGCCTCGCGGCGATCTCGGGCGCGTCGTCCACGCCCGCGCTGACGGCGGCGGCGGCCGATGCGCTGGCGGACGGCCTCGACCATGTCGAATCCGTCGAGGCCGCGATCCTGCCGGGCAACCGTACCGATCGCGGGATGTCGGTGATCCGCGCAATCCTGGCGCAGGTGGGCCAGCCCTACCGGCTCTGGCGCGGCGGGCGGTGGGAAAGGGTGCGCGGCTGGGACGACACGCGGCCCGTGCCCTTCGCGGCGGGCGGATACCGCCTGACCCGGCCCGGCGCCCTGAACGAGACCCCGGACGTCGCCCTCTTTCCCGCCCGCTACGATGCCCGTTCGGTCGTCTTCCGCGCGGGGCTGGAACTCGGGCTCCTGCACCACGGGCTGTCGGCGGCGCGCTGGCTGGTGCGCCTGGGGCTGGTGCGGAGCCTCGCCCCCCTCGCGCGGCCCGCGCACCGGGCGGCTTCGGCGCTGAAGGGCCTGGGCAGCGACCGGGGCGGGATGACCGTGGCGGTGCTGGGCTCGTCCGGGGGCGCGTGGCAGCGCCGGGTCTGGGACCTCGTCGCGCCGGACGGGATCGGGCCGCGCATCCCGGCCGAACCCGCGGCGCTTCTGGTCGGGAAACTGCTTGCCGGGGGCGTTGCCCCCGGCGCGCGGCCGGCCGCCGGCACGCTGACGCTGGCCGAGTGCGAGGCCGGGCTTCACGCGCTGGGCGTCGTGACCGAGCGCCGCGATACCGCCGTCGCGCCGATCTTCCCCAGCGCCGTCAGCGGCTTCGGGACGCTGCCGCCCGCGGTGCGGGCGCTGCACGACCGGCTGGGCGTGCGGCGCTTCGCGGGGCGGGCCGACATCGACGGGCCGGAAGGCCCGCTGGCCTGGATGCTCGGCCGGGTCGCGGGCTTCCCGCCGCCCGGCCGCGACGTGCCCGTGACCGTCGAGATCGACGCGGGCGAGAGCCGCGAGGTCTGGACCCGCACCTTCGGGCGCCACCGCTTCCGGTCGGTGCTGACGCCGGACGGCGACGGGGTCCGGGAACGCTTCGGCCCCGCGCAGTTCTCGCTGGGCCTTGCCGTGGAAGGACAGGCGCTCGCCTACCCGGTCCGCGGCGCTCGGGTTTTCGGCAGGGTCCCGCTGCCGGCGGTTCTGGTCCCTGTCAGCCACACGCTGGAGACCGAGGACGCCGAGGGCCGCTTCCGCTTCGACGTCCGCATCGCGCTGCGCTCGGGCGGGCGGATCGCGCACTGCCGGGGCTGGCTTGTCCCGGTGCCGGATGCGCGTCCATGATGGCGGCCGGTGCCCCGGGCGGGCGGTCGCCGGGGCCGGTCACCGGGCGGAAGGGGCAGGGCGGCATGCAGACCACCTTCACCATCGCGACCTCCGGGCCGGGACTCTACGAGTTCACCGGCGAGGTCGCGCGCTGGACCGCCGGCAGGGGCGATGGGGTGCTCACGCTCTTCGTGCGCCACACCTCGTGCTCGCTCCTCGTGCAGGAGAATGCCGATCCCTCGGTGCGCCACGACCTCGCGGCCTTCCTGCGGCGCCTCGTGCCGCGCGGCGACGACCCGGCGATGGGCTGGCTCACCCACACGCTCGAAGGCCCCGACGACATGCCCGCGCACATCCGGGCGATGCTGCTGCCGGTCTCGCTCTCGATTCCCGTGGCGGGCGGGCGGCCGCTCCTCGGCACCTGGCAGGGCATCTTCCTCGTCGAGCACCGCGACCGGCCGCACCGCCGCGAGGTCGCCGCGCATCTCGCCTGAGTCGCAACATATTGGCCGCGATTTCGCCCCTACCCAAATCCTAGCGGTCCGCCTATAGTCCTTGGAACGTCAGGCTTCGGGGCGACGAGGGGAAGGCGATGCGCTGTCCGTTTTGCGGGAACGTGGATACCCAGGTGAAGGATTCGCGCCCCGCCGAGGACCATGTCGCCATCCGCCGCCGCCGCTTCTGCCCCGCCTGCGGAGGCCGCTTCACCACCTACGAACGGGTGCAGCTCCGCGATCTCGTGGTCATCAAGTCGAACGGCCGGCGCGAGGAGTTCGACCGCGACAAGCTGGAACGTTCGGTGCGCATCGCCATGCAGAAGCGCCCGATCGAGCCCGAGCGGATCGACCAGATGGTGTCGGGCATCGTGCGGCGGCTCGAGAGCATGGGCGAGACCGACATCCCCTCGAAGGTCATCGGCGAGATCGTGATGGAGACGCTCGCCCGGATCGACACCGTGGCCTACGTCCGTTTCGCCAGCGTCTACAAGAACTTCCAGGCCGCCGACGATTTCGAGCGGTTCGTGGACGAGCTGCGCCCCGAGGCCGCGGCCGAGGAAAGCTGACGCCCTGGCCGGAGGGGCCGGCATGACCCGATCCGACCTGCGCTGGATGCGGCTCGCCATCGCGCTCGGCGCGCGGGGGCTGGGCCGGGTCTGGCCGAACCCGGCCGTGGGCTGCGTTCTGGTGCGGGATGGCCGGGTCGTCGGGCGCGGCTGGACGGCCGAGGGCGGCCGGCCCCACGCCGAGACGCGGGCGCTGGCACAGGCCGGCGCGGCGGCGCGCGGGGCCACGGCCTATGTCAGCCTCGAGCCCTGCGCCCACCAAGGACAGACGCCGCCCTGCGCCGGGGCGCTCGCGGCGGCCGGAGTGGCCCGCGTCGTCACCGCGCTGGAAGACCCCGACCCGCGCGTCTCCGGCCGCGGCCACGCGCTGCTGCGCGCGGCGGGGATCGCGGTCGAGACCGGCGTCCTCGAGGCCGAGGCGCGCGCGGTGCAGGCGGGGTTCCTCTCCCGCGTCAACTCCGGGCGACCCATGGTCACGCTGAAGCTCGCCGCCAGCCTCGACGGGCGCATCGCCACCGCCTCGGGCGAGAGCCGCTGGATCACCGGCCCCGAGGCGCGCCGGCTCGTCCACGCGATGCGCGCCCGCCACGATGCCGTGCTGGTCGGGGCGGGCACCGCGCGGGCCGACGACCCCGCGCTGACGGTGCGCGGACTCGGGGTCTCGCACCAGCCGGTCCGGGTGGTGGCCTCGCGCCGGCTCGACCTTCCGGCGGAGGGGGCGCTGGCGCGGACCGCGCGCGAGGTTCCGGTCTGGCTCCTTCACGGCCCCGAGGCCGAGAGCGCGCGCCGCGCCGCCTGGGAGGGCCTCGGCGCCCGGCTGATCGAGGTGCCCCCCGGCGCCGACCGCCAGCTCGACCCGGCGGCGATGCTGGCGGCGCTTGGGCAGGCGGGCCTCACCCGCGTGTTCTGCGAGGGCGGCGGAGCGCTCGCCGCGGCGCTGCTCGCCGCGGGCCTCGTGGACCGGCTCGCGCTCTTCACCGGGGGCGTGGCGCTCGGCGCCGAGGGCCGCCCGGCCATCGGCGCGCTCGGGCTCGACCGGCTGGCGGCCGCCCCGCGCTTCCGCCTGGCCGACACGCGCGCCGTGGGCCCCGACACCCTCCAGCTCTGGGAAGCGGCCTGACCCGCAGGGCCCGCCGCTACCGCCGCCAGAGCCGCGCCTGCCCGGCCAGCAGCCCCTGCGCCTTCGCCAGCAGCCTGAGCGCGGGTGCACGCCGGCCCGTGCGGCCCGTCGCCAGCCGCTCCACCACGACCTCGGGCGGGCAGGGCAGCCCGCTCACCGGGTCGAGGTAGCGCGGATAGGCGATCAGCGCCGCATGGGCCAGCGCCGTCACGTCGGGCCGGGCGGTCCGGCGGGCGGGCGCGGGGGCGAGATCGCGCGTCAGCCCCCAGCCCGCGTAGAACGGCACGCCGAGGCAGGTGACAGGCCGCCCGCGCAGGAGCGCCTCGAACCCCAGCAGCGAGGTCAGCGTCCAGACCTCGTCGCAGACCGCGATCAGCGCCGCCGGGTCGGCGCCGCGCACCACCGCATCGGCCAGCCGCGCCAGCGCCTCGGCCGGCACCTCCCCCGGCCTCAGGCCGGCCTCGACGTCGGGGTGCGGCTTGTAGACGATGACGGCGCCGGGGTTCTCGGCCCGGACCCGTTCGAGAAGGGCGAGGTTCGTGCGCTCCGCCGGGCAGGCGGTCAGGATCGAGGCGTCGTCCTCCACCTGCCCCGGCACCAGGATGCGCCGCCCCGCGGGCAGGGGCGGGATCGGCGCGCCGCCCGCCATGTACTTGCTGACGCCGCCCCCGGCGATCGCCGCGACCAGCGCCGCGGCCCGCGCGGTCTCGTCGGCGCGCAGGCTGCCGCAGGCGGCGATCAGCCGCTCCAGCCGGCTCTCCCGCGCGGGGTCGTAGTAGATCCCGAGGTCGTCGGCGACGAGCGACATCGGCGGCACCAGCCGGGCGCCCAGCCCGCGCGAGCGCAGGAACCCGTCCTCGACCCGCACGAGACCGATGCCGAGCGTGGCGGCCTCGGCCGCGCGGGCGGGCGTGCCGGGCGCGCTCGCCCAGGCGATGAGCCCGCGGCCGTCTCGTGCCGCCCGCACCGCGGGCGCCCGGTCGTCGAAGACGAGCGGCGTCCAGCGCCCGAAGAAGCGCTGGAGATGCGGGCGCTTCCAGAGCCGCATCCCCGTGGCGACGTGGCCCGCATGGTCCTCGCGCCAGGCGCGCACCTCGGCCTCGAGCTGCGCCAGCGCCTCCTCGAAGCTGCACAGCCGGTCGCGGCAGGGGTCGTACCAGGTGGGCGCGAGGATCATCGCCGCGGCGAAGAGCTGCGCGCGCGTCAGCCGCCGCGTCCGGCGGGGCGGCGGGCGCTCGTCCTGCGTCAGGCCCCACCCGGCGTAGAAGGGCTGCCCGAACACCCGCGGGGCGTGGCCCGCAAGGATCGCCTCGAAGCCCATCTGCGAGGAAACGGTATAGACCGCCCGCGCGCCCTCGATAAGCGCCCCGGGCGCGACCGGCGCTGTCAGGAGCCGCACCCGCGCGTCCTCGATCTCGGGGCCGTAGTGGCCGGGCCTGAGGCCGGCGCGCGTCTCGGGGTGGGTCTTGACGAAGACGGTGGTGCCAGGGTGCTCGGCACAGGCCGCCCTGAGCATCGCCGCGAAGGTCTCCCGCGTCGCGCCCGAGGCCAGCACCGAGGCGTCGCCGGCGGTCTGGTCGATCACGAGGACGTAGCCTGGCGCCGGCGGATCTACTGCGAGATCATGATTGTTGTATTTGGACAAGGATCCCGCAGCGATACGTGCCATTCCGGCCCGCGCGCGTTCGAGAAGTGCATGGTCATCGAGCGGGTGAGCGGAGAGGAGCCGCTCCAGCGCCGAGGGCCGCGCCGGGTCGAAGTGCACCCCCTCTTCGTCGAGCAGGAGCCCGAGAGGCGGGTCGCCGGCGCGCCCCGGCCGGACCGATCGCAGGAACGCATCCTCCACCGTGAGGATCCCCGCCCCGCGCCGGCGGGCGATGGCCCGGCCGCGCGCCGAGGCGGGCGTCGCGCCCCAGACGCCGACCAGGCCGCCCCGCCGCGGCAGTCCTAGGCGCAGGCGGTAGCCGGAAAGCTCGAGGATGCGCCGCACCCGTCCGCGCCGCAGGAACCCCGCGCTGTAGACGTGGAGCGGCCTGCCCGCCCCGTCGCCGGATGGCGCGCCGGTCACGGCGGATCAGTTGCCGCCGCCGTCGGCCAGGTTGGCGAGGTTGTTGGCCGACCCGGCCGTGCCGGTGATGGCGCCGATGATCTTCTGCCACTGCACGAACGGCGCCTCGGTGACATAGATCGTGTCCTCGTCGCGGATCTTGAAGCGGCGGGCGATGAAGATGCCCGAGGGCTTCGTCAGGTCGATCACGTAGGCGATGCGCTGGTTGCCGGTGAGGTCGCTCCGGCCGAGCACGCGGTTGGCGATCGCGGCGGATTCCTCGCGCAGCACGAAGATGCCGGTCGGGTCGGCGGTGCCGGGATTGAGCCCGCCGAACTCGGCGATGGCGTCGATCGCCGACAGCTCCTGGCGCTCGAACGGCACCCGGCGCTGCCCGCCGGTGGCGCCCAGCGCGATGAAGGCGCGGTCGTCCTCCTCCACGAGGATCTTGTCGCCCGCCCGCAGCGCGATGTCGTTCGCCGGGTTGGCGTAGAGGTCCGAAAGCCAGATCGTGCCCCGGTGCCGGCCCCGCGTGACGGTGATCTTCGCGACCTCGGGCTCCACCGAGATGCCGCCCGCCTGCGCCAGCATCGAGGTGAGCGTGCGGTTCGGCCGCTCCAGCGGGAACACGCCCTGCACCCCGGCATTGCCGATCACCGACACCGTCGCCCCGTCGCCCGCCTTGCGCGCCACCACCACCTGCGGATCGGGCGTCTGGTTCTCCAGAAGCCGCGTGATCGTCTGGCGAAGCGCCTCGGGGGAGTTGCCGGCGGCGCGGATGCGGCCTGCATAGGGCACGAAGATGAAGCCCTGACCATCGACCTGCGTCTCGGGAAGCTGCGTGGCGTTGTTGCCGCCGACGGCCAGCACGCCCTGGTCCACGTTCTCCCAGATGGTGATCGAGAGGATGTCGCCGGGGTAGATCGTGTCCGAAGCGACGACGCCGGCGTTGAGGAACTCGCGCGAGAAGCCGAGCCCCGAGGGCACCGCCGTCGCCGCGGCGACGGCATCGGTCACCTCCACGAAGTAGGCATCGCCCTTGCGGTCGACGGCGCTCGCGAGGAACTCCTGCTTGGTCGGGCCCGAGCGCGGAAGGCCGCAGCCTGAAAGCAGCGATGCGGCGGTTAGCACCGCGACGACTGATGCCGCCGGGGACCATCCGATCCTCACTGTCGCGCTCCTCGGTTCCTGAAGGCTGCTCTTCGTTTGGCGCGAGGGTATCCGCATGGGCATCCGTTTTCCAGCGATCAGCCCCGCCCGGTGGCAACAATGCGCAACTGTTGCCGCGGCGCCGCCGTGCCGGAGCGCAGGGCGTCGTAGGGATCCTCGGGCGCCAGCATCATGTCCACGACGTGGCGCAGCGCCGCGCGCCGGCCGCGCAGCGAGTAGAACCCCCCCGGCACCTGCGAGGTCTCGAGCAGGAACCGCCGGTAATCGCGGTAGGCACGCAGGTCCGGGCGTTCGGGTGCGGCGAAGAAGTCGGCCAGCGACTGCTGCGAGACGAACTCCGGCTTGGCATAGACCGCGCGGCCGAGGCACTTCACCGGCAGCCCCCGGAACAGCGCCTGCTGCGCCGCCGTGGAGTTGACCGTCACCGCTGAACGCGCCTCGGACAGGAGCCGGGCGAGCTTGCCCCCGGGCACGAAGCGCACCCGGCCGGCGATCCCGTGGGCGCGGGCGAGGCGCCGGATCGTGCCGCGGAGCGGCGCACGTCCGTCCTCGAGCGGATGCGCCTTGAACACCAGGAGGTGATGGCGCGGCGCGCCGCGGGCGAAGCCCTCGATCACCTGCGCCAGGAAGTCCTCCTGGCTTGCGACCCCGCCGTGGCTGCGAAGGCTCGCGTCGTGGGCAAGCTGCAGCAGGACGAGGTGGTAGGGCCGCCCGCTCCAGGCAACCCGGGCCGAGGTCAGCGCCCGCTCGGCCATCAGGAGCGGCGAGGCGAGAAGGCGCTTCAGATGCAGCGCGAACTCTCCCGCCACGCCGATCTCGCGGTGCGGCCGGAACCCGGGATAGCCGCGGTTCAGCGCAAGCACGAAGAAGTGGTAGAGCGCGCCGTAGAAGACGTGCTGGCGCATGTCGCCCCAGCGGGCGGGGGCCTCGGGCTGGTCGGCCCCGGCCCGCGCGAGTGCGCCGCGCATGTCCTCCACCCCGAGGTCCATGAGCCGCGAGTGGCCGTTCGAGCCGCCGCGCTCGTAGGTGATCCAGTAGGGCCGGAGATAGCCTTCCTCGAAGACGTGGAGCGTCAGCCCCAGCGCCTTCGCACGCGCCACCGCGGCGGCGTGGACCGGACGGGTGTCGCCGTAGAGCACGACGTCGGTGATCCCGTGCTCGGCCGCGATGCGGTCGAAGGCCTCCGGCCAGGCCTCGGGCGTGCCGCGATAGGGCAGGTAGCGCGCGCGGTCGCGCCAGAAGGCCGCGTCGCCCGCGTTGAAGCCGACGCGCCAGCACGCGGCCCCCGCGTCGGTTAGCATCCGGGCCAGTGCGGCGAAGAACGGGCCGTGCGGGCCCTGAAGGAAGAGAAACCTGCGCTCCAACTCGTCCCCGGCGTCGTCTCCCGCCCCCCGCGACGCTTCTACCGTCGCGCCGCCGCCCCTGTCACCGGGCAATCCTGCCCGCGGCGCCCTTTCCGCAGGGTTGATGCGCAGACGCCGCGCCGGCCTTGCGTGCCGGCCTTGCGTGGCGGGGGCGCGCGGGCTAGGTCGGACAGGTCTCAGGAGGGCAGGCGGATGTTCACCGGCATCGTCACCGACATCGGCGAAGTGCGCGCGGTCGAGCAGCGCGGCGACCTGCGCGCCCGCATCGGCACCTCCTACGACCCCGCCACGATCGACATCGGCGCCTCGATCGCCTGCGACGGGGTCTGCCTGACCGTGGTCGACCGCGGCCGCGACGCGCAGGGAGGCTGGTTCGACGTGCAGATCTCGGCCGAGACCGTCTCCAGGACCAACATCGGCGCATCCGGCGCGAATCCCGGCTGGGCGCCCGGCCGGCGCGTGAACCTCGAGCGCGCGCTGAAGGTCGGCGACGAGCTCGGCGGCCACATCGTCTCGGGCCATGTCGACGGCACCGCCGTCGTGGTCTCGGTGCGCGACGAGGGCGAGAGCACGCGCGTCCGTTTCCGCGCGCCCGAGGCGCTGGCGGGTTTCATCGCGCCGAAGGGGTCGGTCGCGCTCAACGGCACCTCGCTCACCGTCAACGAGGTCGAGGGGGCGGAGTTCGGGGTGAACTTTATCCCCCACACCAAGGCGGCGACGACCTGGGGGGCCGTGCGCGAGGGCGATCTCGTCAACCTCGAGGTGGACACCCTCGCCCGCTACGTCGCGCGCCTCAGGGAGTGGGGCTGAGGCCCGCGCGCCTCAGCCGGCGCGCCGCTCCTGCCAGCGCGCGAGCCGGAGGCCCGCCATCCACGCGGCGACGCCCACGAGGATCCCCGCATAGCTGTCGATCGCGTAGTGCCAGCCGAGGTGCACCGACCCGACCACGATCACCGCCGCAAACGCGGTCAGCAGCCAGCCCGCCCACCGGGCATGGCGGAACCCGTAGAGCGCGAGAAGCACCGAGCTCGCCACGTGCATGCTCGGCATCGCCGAGATGCCCTTCATCGCCCCGTCGGCGACGTAGCCCTCCCACAGCATGTCCTGCACGCCGAGCGCCCAGACCGGGCTCGCCTCGTGGAACGCCTCGAGCGTCGCGCGCAGCGCCGCGAAGTCGTCGCCGAGGCCGAGCGGGCCGAAGTAGACCGGGCCCGCCGACGAGAACACCGTGGCGAAGAGGTTGCCCCCCACCGCCCAGGCCAGGACCCAGCCGATCAGGAAGGCGTTGCGCCCGGTCCGGTCGCCGGTGGCGAAGCAGGCCAGTAGCACCACGAAATACATCAGGAACAGCCAGGCGTGATAGGCGGCGTTGATCGCCGTCGTGGCAACTGGCGTGCCGAAGAGGGCGAAGGTGATCCGCCAGGGGTCCACCCCGAAGTGCAGCGCGCGGTCCCACGCGGCGAAGGCCTCGTCCCACGCGAAGGGCTGAAGCGCCGGGATCGCCGCCTTGAGATGCGTGAAGGCCGCGATGAAGACCGAGAGCGCGGCCAGCGCGAGAAGCCCCCCCGCCACCCGGTCGGGGTCCGTGACCGCACCCGCCACGTCGGCCGCGAACCGGCGGATCGGGCGCTCGGGCCGCTCGCGCAGGGCCAGCACCAGAAGGTGCCGCACCGCAAGGACGGCCACGACGACCGGCGCCATCACCGCAAGGATTGCGCCGAGGCCCGCGACGACGCCCGGCTCGTAGGTCTGGCCGATGGCACGGGCGGTCGCCGCCGCCGCGGCGGCGTGGATCGCGACTAGCACGAGAAGCACCGCGTTCTCCCGCAGGATGCGGCGCAGCGGGCTCCCGCCCCGGTCGATTTCGGTTGCCGTCGTCATCCGCCAGCCTCAGGGTCGTCGCGGACGCAGCCCTAGGCCACGATCAAGGCCGGGATATGGCAATGGGACGGGATTCTTCATGGAACGCGGCCAGTCCGCCGCATTCGGGCCGATTGGCCGCGAATCCGGGGCAATGACCTGCGAAGGACGACCGACATGACCCGCGCCGCGATCGGACACAACGGCGGCCCGACGCTGGAGCCCGGAACCTCCTGGCGCCGGACGGCATGGAGCCGCGCCCGGGCCGGCCTCCTGCCGACCCTGCCGGTGGAGGTGGTGCGGCTGCGCGTCCGGCGGGCGGCGGAGCTCGGGCTCGACTACCGCGCCTATGCCTCGTTCCGCGCCGCCTCGGGGCACGACATCGTGGCGCTCCTGTTCTCGACGAATGCGCTGCGTCTCCTGCCGCCCCGTCCGGCGCTGCCCGAGGACCGCCGCGCCCGGCTCGGCGCCATCACCGGCGCCGAGCGCGCCGCGCTGGCCCGCGCGCCGCTCGCCCCCGAGGCCGTGGCGGCGCTGGCCGCGGGCGTGATCGACCGCGCCCACCCCGCGCCGCGCCCGTTCGCCGGCTGGGGCGAGGCACGCCGGGCGATGCTCGCCGCGCTCGCCTGCCCCGCCGACCGCGTGCTGATGGTCGGCGACACCGCCGAGGAACGCGGCTGGTCCGAGGCCGCGCGGCTCGGCGGATACCTCCCGGCCGACCGCTACTTCGCCCTGTGACGCCCGAGTGGGCCGGGTCGGGCCGTCTTTGGGGGCGGAACCCGCACCCTGGGCTCTGGCCAACGGGGGCGGCCTTGTGTATCCCGCGCCCGAGACCGGGGAGAGACGATGCCCGATACGACCGCGACAGACTATTCCGATGCCGTCTCCTCGATCGAGGACATCCTCGACGACGCGCGCAACGGCCGGATGTTCATCCTCATCGACCACGAGGACCGCGAGAACGAGGGCGACCTCGTCGTGCCGGCGCAGATGGCGACGCCCGAGAAGATCAACTTCATGGCGACCCACGGCCGCGGCCTGATCTGCCTTGCCATGACCGCCGAGCGGATCGACGCGCTCGGCCTGCCGCTGATGGCGCACGCCAACTCCTCGCGTCACGAGACGGCCTTCACCGTCTCGATCGAGGCGCGCGAGGGGGTGACGACGGGCATCTCCGCCTACGACCGGGCGCGGACCGTCGCGGTGGCCATCGACCCCACCAAGGGCGCGGCCGACATCGCCACGCCGGGCCACATCTTCCCGCTCCGCGCGCGCGACGGCGGCGTGCTCGTCCGCGCGGGCCACACCGAGGCGGCGGTGGACATCGCCCGGCTTGCGGGCCTCAACCCCTCCGGCGTGATCTGCGAGATCATGAACGAGGACGGCAGCATGGCGCGCCTGCCCGACCTCGTGGCCTTCGCCCAGCGGCACGGGCTGAAGATCGGCACCATCGCCGACCTGATCGCCTACCGCCGCCGCAACGACAACCTCGTGCGCGTCACCGACGAGCGCACCATCCGCTCCGAGTTCGGCGGCGAGTGGGCGATGAAGATCTTCACCGACGCGACGCAGGGCTCTGAGCACATCGCGCTCATCCGGGGCGACATCTCCGGGCCCGAGCCGGTGCTCGTCAGGATGCACACGCTCGACCCGCTGCTCGATGTCGTCGGCGTCGGCGGGCCGGGCCGGTCGCACGAGTTCGGCAATGCCATGAAGCTCATCGCCGCCGAGGGCAGGGGGGTGCTCGTCCTCCTGCGCGACACCCACATGAAGCTCGTGACCGAGGATTCGGCCTCGCCGCAGACGCTGCGCCAGTATGGCCTCGGCGCGCAGATCCTCACCGCGCTCGGGCTGCACGAGATCGTCCTCCTGACCAATTCCGCGAGGCCGAAGGTCGTCGGGCTCGAGGGCTACGGGCTCTCGATCGCCGGCACCCGGCCGATCCCGAAGGACTGACCCGATGGCCGGACACGAAAGCCACCACACGCTGCCGCTGCCGTTCTTCGACAGGCCGGTGAAGCTCCTCCTCGTCGTGGCTCCCTACTACAGGGAGATCGCCGATGCGCTCGTTGCCGGGGCGAAGGCAGTGGCCGCCGCGGCCGGCGCCGAGGTGGAGGTGGCCGAGGTGCCCGGCGCGCTGGAGATCCCGGTCGCCATCCGTCTCGCGCGCGCCCAGGGCGAGTATGACGGCTACGTCGCGCTCGGCTGCGTGATCCGCGGCGAGACGACGCATTACGACACCGTCTGCAACGACAGCTCGCGCGGGCTGATGCTGCTCGGGCTCGACGGGATGTGCATCGGCAACGGCATCCTCACGGTCGAGAACCGCGAGCAGGCCGTGGTGCGCGCCGATCCGGCGGGCCAGGACAAGGGCGGCGGGGCCGCCGCCGCCGCGCTGCACCTCGTCGCGCTCTCGCGCCGCTGGACCGGCCGCACCAGGGGCATCGGCTTCCGCCAGGGCGGGCGCGGCGAGCGGGCCCAATGACCGCGACCCGCCAGATGAAGTCGGCCGCGCGGCTCTACGCGCTCCAGGCCCTGTTCCAGATGGAGGTCTCGGGGCAGTCGGCCGACACGGTGCTGCGCGAGTTCGAGGACCACCGGCTCGGCGCCGTCTACGACGAGGGCGAGATGGCCGAGGGCGACGTGGACCTGTTCCGCAAGACGGTGGAGGATGCCGTCAACTGGCAGGCCCGGATCGACCAGATGACCGACCGGGCGCTGGTGGCGAAGTGGCCGATCGACCGGATCGACCCGACGCTGCGCGCGCTCTTCCGCGCGGCGGGCGCCGAGCTCGTCGAGGGCGAGGCCCCGCCGAAGGTGGTCATCAACGAATACGTCGAGATCGCCAAGGCCTTCTTCCCCGAAGGCCGCGAGGCGCGCTTCGTCAACGCCGTGCTCGACCACATGGCCCGCGAGGCGCGCCCCGAGGCGTTCTGACGCCTCGGCCCGGCCCCTCCACGAGGACGAGGCAGGGGGCCATCGCGTTCCTCAGCCACGGCACCAGCGCCGCGCACCATCCGGCCGGGGCGAGCCAGGGCGCCACGTCGGCATAGGTGCGCACGCTGACCCGCGCGCCCGGCACCAGGTCCGACACGAAGCCCGCGATCCGGTCGTGGTCGATGCCCCAGGGCATCGCCGGCGCGCGCCAGGCCGGGGTGATCCAGAGACCCGCGCGGGTCCGCGCCGCGAAGCCCTGCGGCACCGTGTCGAAGAACAGCGTCGCGGCCGGAAACCGCGCGAAGAGCGCGCGGATGATGCCCTCGACCTCGCGCGGCATGAGATACATGAAGAGCCCCGCGGCCTCCACGAAGGGCGGCGGGCCCTCGGGCACGGCGTCGAGCCAGGCGGGGTCGGCGGCCGATCCCGCGATGTCGCGCCGCCGCGGGTCGCCAGGCAGCAGGCGCCGCCGCAGCGCCACCACCTCGGGCAGCTCCACCGTGATCCAGCGCACCGCCGGCCCGGGGCCGATGCGCCAGAACTGGGTCTCGAGCCCGCCGCCGAGGATCACCACGGTCCCGTCGGGATGTCGCGCGAGGTAGCCGCCGATCTGCCGGTCGCCCTCCCGGGCGCGCAATGCGTGCCAGGGCCGGGGCGCCCCGAAATGCGCGCGGAACGGGTAGTCGATGCGGCGGACGAGGTCGGCCGCGAGCGGATCGGACAGGATGGCGAGGGGCCCCGCGGAATAGGCCGCCCGGTGCCACAGCGCCCAGAGCAGCGTCTCGGGCACCTCGGAAAGCTCAGGCCTCAGCCTGCCGGGCGGATCCGGCGCGCGTTCCAGCGGACCTCCCCCCGCGCGTCTCGCAGGGCAGTCTAGGCGAGATGCCTCTCCGGGTGAACCGCCGCGCGGCGCCGCGTCGCAGCGCCCCCGGGGCGCGGGGGGCTGGAACCGGGCGCGAGCGCGTCCTAATCTCCTGCCCCAGCAGGAGGTCGCCCCATGCCCGCACTCGTCCGCCTCTACATCCGCCACGTCGCCATCGGCTTCGCGCTCGCCGCCGCCTTCACCGCGATGCTCCTCTGGCTCGATGTCGCCGGTCTCTGGCACCTCGTCACGCACACCGCCGAAGGCCCGCTCGCGGTCGTCCTCCTCGTGGTGTTCAACGGCATCGTGTTCTCGGGCGTCCAGTTCGGCATCGCCGTCATGCGCATGGCCGAGCCGCCGCCCTCGGGCGGCAGCCGCCGTCCGGCAGGCATGGCGCTCGTGCCCGTCCGCGCGGAGGCGCGGCGCCCCCGCTGATCACTCGGCCGGAACGAGCTCCGTCGCCAGCGCGTAGTCGCTGAGCTCTGCCGGCAGGAGCACGTAGATCTCCTCCGGCGGCGTGGCCATGGCCGGACGCATCAGCAGCGGGCTCACCCCCATGTCGTCGAGGAACCCCATGACCTCGGCCTGGCCGCGCTGGATGTCGCCCACCGCGACGAAGGCGGGCAGCACCACGTTCTTGCCGAAGTAGTGCTGGTGCACGCCGACCCGGGCTTCCCGGTGGACCTGCCGCTCGACGCCGCCGGCAAGCATGTAGGGGCATGCCGAGAAGCAGATCGCGCCCTGCTCGACCGCCGTCGCCAGCCCCGCCACGCGGATCGCCCGGCCGATCGCGAGCGCGTCGGTCACCGAGCCGCCGGGGCTGAGGAAGGCGATGCGCGCGGGCGCCGCCTGAAGCCCGGCGAGGTGTTCGGCGAAGCGGTCCGCATCGCCCGGCGCGATCTCGCCGGTCAGGCGCAGCGTGTCGCCGTCGGCCTCGAAGGCAAGCCGCGTCGGCATCGCATCGGGCACCGCGAAAGGCAGGCCGGGGCGCCGTTCGGGCAGCTCGCGCGGGGCATAGCGGCGGGTCTGGTCGCCGGGGCTGACGGGGTCCGAGACCGGCGGCGCGGCGCTGGGCGAGAGCAGCGCGGGCAGCCGCCCGATCCCGTCCCCCGCGATCAGGAGGAGCGCCAGCACGACCTGGAGCCAGAGGATCCCGCGGATCGCGCCGCGGGTCGTCGTCGCGCGCAGGCGCGCGGACGGCATCAGCCGCCCCCGGCGCTGTCGCGGCCGGGCACCACCACATGCGGCGGCGCCGGGGCCGGGCGCGGCGCGGCGGGGCTCGGGGCGGCCGCGGGATGGGGCGGCATCGCCTCCAGCGCCTCCACGTCCTTCAGCGCGGCCAGCGCCGCGCGCAGCTCGCCGAGCGTGACCGAGTTCTCGACCGACACCGGCGCGCGGCCGGCGCGGATCGCGGCCTGCACCGCCATCAGGATGAAGACGAGCACCGCCGGCAGCAGGTCGATGGCGATCGCCCCCGCCCAGGAGGGCACGAAGTTGCGCGCGTAGCGGATCACCGCGTCGGCGGTCGAGATCGGCGTGTAGGTGATGTCCGCGGGCGGCGGCAGCGCCAGCACCTCCGCGGCGGCCGACCGCAGCGTCTCGGCCCGCTGGCCGAGCACGTCCAGGACCGAGCTGATCGTCGCCGCCTGCCCGTCGCGGATCGCGCCCGTCGTGCCGTCGAGTTCCGGCAGCACCACCGAGGCCGCGAGGTCCGATGCGGCGCGGTCCACGAAGGGCGCGGCCGAAAGCTGGCGCAGGCGGGTGATGACGCCGGCGAGCCGCACCGCCTCCTCCGAGAAGGCGACCGAGCGCGCCTCGACCGGGCCGCGCTCCACCGTGAGCGCGCGCATCCCGCTCAGGATCGCGTTGCCCTCGGCGAAGGCCGAGGCGATCGGCGCCTCGAGGGCGGCGATCTGGTCCTCCAGCGCGGCCAGTTCCTGCGCCTTCTGCGTCAGCACGCGGAACACCGCGCCGCGCCCGGCGAAGCCCGAAAGGTCGCCCGTCGCCTCCTGCTCCGACAGGTCCTGGAAGCTCTGGCGCACGCGGGCCACGTCCTGTCCCAGCGCCTGCGCCGAGAGCGCGTTGAAATGCGCCCGCTCCAGCGCCTCCTGGTAGTCCTGCACGGTGCGGGCGAGGTGCTGTTCCACCGCCGCCGCGCCCGCAAGCGCCGCGGCATTGAGCCAGGACGACATCGCCACGATGGCGAGCGAGCCGAGCGCCATCGACATCAGCAGCCCGACCCGCGCCGAGGCCGTGCGCACCGCCGGCAGGAGCCGCATCAGGTAGCTCCAGAAGACGAAGATCGCGACCGACACCGCGACGGAGTAGGCGACCGCCGCGAAGAAGCTGAGCGCCCCGGCGTCGTCGAGGAGCGAGGACACCCCGAGGTAGGTGTAGATCCCCGAGGCCACCGCCAGAACGCCGAGCGCGGCCGGCGTGAAGGCATCGAGCCAGGTCAGGTGCCCCTCGAGCTCGCGGGCATGGCGCAGGCCCTCGGCCTCGCTCCGGCTCAGCTTCGGATCCTCGGTCATGGCCGTCCCCCGCGTTCGCATCCGCGCAGATATAGCCACGGCGCGGCCGGGGGCCAAATGGCAACGGCGTGAAGGGGGAAGGCTGCGGCGGGACCGCCCGGACCGTGGAGGCGTCGATTTCCCGAGAGCCTGGTCCAGCCAGGTGGGCGCCGGATACCTGGACCACGGCCCAGGCAGAGCCAGCTCCCTCGAGAATGCGTATCGGCCACTGGAAAAAGGCCTCTGCACGCGAGGGGCAGTACCCGCCACCGCTCAACGTAGGATGCCCGCCCGCCGCGTGCAAGGGCGGCGGCGGCGCTTGCGCCCGGCGCGGGGGCGCGGCAGGCTCCGCGGCGCGAGGGCGGTCCCCGACGGGGCTGCGGGGAAGGGGGCGTGCATGATTCCGGTGAGGGGCTACGAGGGGCGGCGTGTCGCGGTGCTGGGCCTCGGCCGGTCGGGGCTGGCGACCGCACGGGCGCTTGCCGCGGGCGGGGCCGAGCCGCTCCTCTGGGACGACAGCCCCGAGGCGCGCGGCAAGGCCGAGGCCGAGGGCTTCGCGCTGCACGACCTCACGCGCGGCGAGGCCTTCGCGGGGGTTGCGCTCCTCGTCACCTCGCCGGGCATCCCGCACCTTTACCCGAAGCCGAACCCCGTCATCGCCCGCGCCTGGGACGCAGGCGTGCCGGTGGACAACGACATCGGGCTCTTCTTCCGCTCCTTCGGCTCGCGCGCCTGGGAGGAGTTCGACGTGGCGCCGCGGGTGATCGCGGTCACGGGGTCGAACGGCAAGTCCACCACCTCGGCGCTGATCCACCACATCCTTGCCGAGAACGGCACGCCGACCCAGCTTGCCGGGAACATCGGCCGGGGAGTGCTCGACCTCGACCCGCCGACCGACGGCATGGTGATCGTGCTGGAGCTGTCCAGCTACCAGACCGAGCTTGCCCGGGCGCTCACCCCCGACGTCGCGGTGTTCACCAACCTCTCTCCCGACCACCTCGACCGGCACGGCGGCATGGGCGGCTACTTCGCGGCCAAGCGTCGGCTCTTCGCCGAGGGCGGCCCCGACCGGGCGGTGATCGGGGTGGACGAGGACGAGGGGCGCTTCCTCGCCAACCAGCTGGCCGAGGGGGTGGAGGACGACCGGGTGATCCGCATCTCCTCGGGGCGCAAGCTCGACGGTCCGGGCTGGAGCGTCTTCGCCCGCAAGGGGTTCCTCGCCGAGTGGCGCAAGGGCCGCCAGGTCGCCTCGATCGACCTGCGGGGCATCGGCGGGCTGCCCGGCGCGCACAACCACCAGAACGCCTGCGCCGCCTACGCGGCGGCGCGGTGCCTCGGGCTGCCGCCGAAGGGGATCGAGGAATCCTTCAGGTCCTTCAAGGGCTTGCCGCACCGCAGCCAGCGCGTGGGCGAGCGCGGGGGCGTGGTCTTCGTCAACGACAGCAAGGCGACGAACGTGGACAGCGCGGCCAAGGCGCTGCAGGCCTTCCCGCGGATCCGCTGGATCGCGGGCGGGCTCGGCAAGGAGGGCGGGATCGCCGCGCTCGCGCCGCACCTCGGCGCGGTCGTCAAGGCCTACCTGATCGGCCACTCGGCCCGCGACTTCGCCCTGCAGCTGCCTGACACGCCGCACGAAATCTGCGAGACGATGGAGCGTGCGGTGGCCCGCGCGGCCGCGGAGGCGGAGCCCGGCGAGGTGGTCCTCCTCGCGCCGGCGGCGGCCTCGTTCGACCAGTATCCGAACTTCGAGAAGCGCGGCGAGCACTTCGCCGCGCTGGTGGCGGCGCTGACGGCGGGCGAATCGGGCGGCGCGGAGGTTGCGCAACGGTGAACCCCCCGCCCCGGCGGGTTAACGCGGCCCGCGGGGCCGACAACGGGTGTGCACAGCGCGTATGACATCCGTGCACCGGGCGTATGACACGGAGAGCCGCCGGCGGGAGCCGCGCAGCGGTTAACGTCCCTGCGGCGGCCCGGCGGAGGGCGGCCGCCGGCCGAGGCGTCGCGCCACCAGCGGCGCGGCGAGGATCACCACGAGGATGCGCAGCAGGTGGTGCGCCACGACGAAGGCCACGTCGGCCCCGGCGACGAGCGCGATCACCGCCATCTCGGCCTGCCCGCCCGGCAGGAAGGCAAGGATCACGTCGAGCGGCGCGGCGGGCGAGACCAGCAGCGCGGCCTCGATGAAGGCGAGGGAGAGCGCGGCGAGGATCAGGGCGAAGGCGAGGCCCCCGCCGACGACGACCCGAAGCTCGCGCGCCGTGATCCCGGCATACTTCGAGCCGACCGCGATGCCGATGAAGAACTGCGCGGCCCAGATCGCCTCGGCGGGAGGGCGGCTGTGGATCAGGCCGGAGAGGCTGAGGCCCGCGGCGGCGATCATCGGGCCGAGGATCGAGGCGCCGAAGAGGCCGACCCGCTCGGCCGTCTTCCAGCCGGCGAGCGCGGCGGCCGCCATCAGCGCGAGGTCCCCGGGCGGCAGCGCGGCGGCGGGCATGCCGGGCGGCCGGGTGAGGTCGATCCCGTGGGCGAGGGTGAGCGCGAGGGGCGCGAGCGTCACGATCACGAGGACGCGGGTGGCGTGCACGAGGCTCATGGCGCGGACGTCGCCGCCGGCCTCCTCGCCGAAGGCCAGCATGTCCTGAAGCCCGCCGGGCATGGCGCAGTAGAAGGCGGTCGGGTGGTCGAACCCCATCCAGCGGCGGAAGAACGGGTAGCCGACCGCCCCGATCGCCGCGACGAAGAGCGGGACGAGCGCGAGCGTCGCGCCGTGCGCCGGAAGGCCGCGCACCAGCTCGGGCGTGACCGTGGCGCCGATGGCGACGCCGAGCACGGTGCGCATCAGCGTTCCGAGCACGCCCATGCCCTGGAGCCGCGCGCCCCCGAGCGCGAAGGCGAGGCAGCCGAGCATCGGCCCGAGCAGCAGGGGCAGCGGCAGGCCGAGCGCCACGAAGGCCGCCGCGCCGAGCGTGGCGGCGGCGAGCGTGGTGCCGCGCGCCCGGGTCAGGACCGTCATGCCGCCACCCTGGGCTGCGACCAAAGTCGGCGCAAGGCCCGGCTTGACCCGCGCCCGGCGCCGTGCAGCATGGGGCCGTCCCCCCGGCGGCGAGGCCAACCCCCCGTGACCCAGATCCCCCCGACCATCGACGCCGTGCAGGAGATGCTTGCCGGCCAGTCCTACGTCTGCGGCCGGGCGCTCGCCACGGTCGTCTTCCTCGCGCTGAAGCTCGGGCGGCCGCTGTTCCTCGAGGGCGAGGCGGGCGTGGGAAAGACCGAGATCGCCAAGGCGCTCGCCCAGGGTCTCGGCCGGCGGCTGATCCGCCTCCAGTGCTACGAGGGGCTCGACGCGGCCTCGGCCGTCTACGAATGGAACTTCGCGGAGCAGATGATCGCGATCCGCACCGCCGAGGCCGCGGGCGGGGCCGACCGCGACGTGCTGAAGGCCGAGCTCTTCACCGAGGAATACCTGATCGAGCGCCCGCTGCTCCAGGCGATGCGCCCGCAGGTGGAGGGCCCGCCGGTCCTGCTGATCGACGAGCTCGACCGCACCGACGAGCCGTTCGAGGCCTTCCTGCTGGAGGCGCTGAGCGACTTCCAGGTGACGATTCCCGAACTGGGCACGGTGAAGGCGCCGGCGCCGCCCATCGTGATCCTGACCTCGAACCGCACACGGGAGGTGCACGACGCGCTGAAGCGCCGCTGCCTCTATCACTGGGTGGACTACCCTTCCTTCGAGCGCGAGATGGAGATCGTGCGCGCCCGCGCGCCCGAGGCTTCCGAGGCGCTCTCGCGCGAGATCGTGGCCTTCGTGCAGAAGCTCCGCACCGAGGACCTGTTCAAGAAGCCCGGCGTCGCCGAGACCATCGACTGGGCCAAGTGCCTGCTCGCGCTCGACGTGATCTCGCTCAGCCCCGAGGTGATCGCCGACACGCTGGGCGCGATCCTGAAATACCAGGACGACATCCAGAAGATCGAGGGCTCGGAGGCGCGGCGCATCCTGAACGAGGTGCGCAGCGAGCTTGCGACCGCCTGAGCGATGGCGGGGCTTCGGAAGAAACCGCGATTTCGCCACACTTTACGCCGCGTCAGGCGTATCCTGTCGGCCGACCGCCCGGCCCGCGGGCCGGGGCGGGATTCGTGCTGGAGAGGAACCCATGACTCGCACGCCCATCGCCGCCCTGGCGGCTGCCCTCATCGCGGCCGCCGCCCCGGCGCTCGCCTGCCCCGACTGGGAGGCACGGCCGCATTTCGGGGATATCGAGCTCAGCGCGGGCTTCGAGCCCGACCCCTGGCGCAAGCGCGTCACCGCGGGCGGCACGATCGACCTTTCGCGCTGCTTCTCGACGGGCGAATCGGGCTACGTCACGACGCGCCCGGACTTCGACCTCTACTGGAAGGGCAATTCCGACCAGCTGACCATCGCGGTCGAATCGAAGGCGGACGCGGTGCTGCTCGTCAACGCGCCCGACGGGAAGTGGTACTACAGCGACGACTACCGCGGGTCGGACCCGGCGATCACCTTCTACAACCCGCAGGAAGGGCTCTACGACATCTGGATCGGCAGCTACGACGGCTCGCGCCGGAACCCGGCGAACCTGGTGTTCACGGAATACGACTACTGAGCCGCGCGGCCGGGGGGCGGCGTGCCTGAATACGCGCCCCTCGACCTGCCCGACGAGGGCCGGCTGTCCGAGAACATCGTCCACTTCGCGCGGGCGCTGAGGAAGGCCGGCCTGCGCGTCGGCCCCGGCCGCGTCATCGAGGCGATCCGCGCGATCGAGGCGGCGGGCTTCACCTCGCGCACCGACTTCTACTGGGCGCTGCACGCGGTCTTCGTCTCGCGCCCCGAGGAGCGGCAGGTCTTCGCCCAGGTGTTCCGCCTGTTCTGGCGCGACCCGCGCTATCTCGAGCACATGATGGCGGCGATGCTGCCCGCGGTGCGCGGCGTGCAGGAGGAGCGCCCGGCCGAGGCCGCGGCCAAGCGCGCCGCCGAGGCGCTGCTCGACGGGGTGGCGCGCGACCTGCCGGACCTGCCGCCCGACGAGGGCGAGGGCAGCGAGATCGAGATCGACGCCTCGCTCACCATGTCGTCGGAGGAGCGGCTGAGGACGCTCGACTTCGAGCAGATGAGCGCGGCCGAGATGGCCGAGGCCAAGCGGATGCTGGCGCGGCTGTCGCTGCCGGTGCCGCCCATGGCCTCGCGGCGGACGCAGGCCGACCCGCGCGGCCGGGTGCCCGACTGGCGCGCGACGATGCGCGCGGCAATGCGGCGGGGCGGCGAGGTGACGGAGCTTGCCACCCGCTCGCGGCGGGAGCGCTGGCCGAACCTCGTGGTGCTCTGCGACATCTCGGGGTCGATGTCGTCCTACAGCCGGGTGGTGCTGCACTTCCTGCACGCGGTGGCGAACCGCAAGGGTGCGGGCTGGGCGAAGGTGCACGCCTTCACCTTCGGCACGCGGCTGACCAACATCACCCGGCACCTCGCCCGGCGCGACGTGGACGCGGCGCTGAAGGCGGCGGGCGCCGAGGCGCAGGACTGGGAGGGCGGCACGCGGATCGGGGCGTGCCTGCACGCCTTCAACCGCGACTGGTCGCGGCGGGTGATGGGGCAGGGGGCGGTGGTGCTCCTGATCTCGGACGGGCTCGACCGCGACGATCCGCTGGCGCTCGCGCGGGAGATGGAGCGGCTGCACCTCTCGGCGAGGCGGGTGATCTGGGTGAACCCGCTGCTGCGCTGGCAGAGCTTCGCGCCGAAGGCCCGCGGCATCGCGGCGATGCTGCCGCATGTGGACAGCTTCCGCGCCGGGCACTCCATCGCCTCGCTCGAGGCGCTGGCCGAGGCGCTGGGCCGGCGCGACGATCTGGGCGAAAAGACGCGCATGTTATTGGCTATCGGCCGCAAATGACCGCATGGTCTTCCGGAACCGGGCGCCTTGCGCTTCGTTATCGTCACGCCGCCGCTCGCCCGGAGCGGCCGAACGGAGAAGAGAAGAGATGACCAGATCGTTCCTCAAGGCTTCCACCGCGATGGTGCTGGCCCTGTCGCTCGCCCAGGCGCCGCTGCCGGTGCTGGCGCAGGTGGAGGGGGCCGGCGCGGTCTGCGCCGACGGCTCCGCCCCGCCCTGCGGCGACGGCTCGGGCACGACCGGGGCGGGAGCGGTGGACGGCGCGGGTGCCGCGGAAGGCGGTGCGGCGACCGACGGCGGCCCGGTCTTCGTGACCCCGCCCGCCGAGGGCGGCGGATCGGTCGAGGGCGGCGTCGCCACCCCCGATTCGGGCGAGCCCCCGCCGCCCGAGCCGCCGGCCGAGGAGGCCACGCCGGCCGAGGAGCCGCCCGCGGCGGAGCAGCCCGCGGCCGAGCCGCCTGCCGCCGAGGAGCCTGCGGCCGAGCAGCCTGCGGAGGAACAGCCGGCCGGCGAGGCCGCTCCGGAGGACGGTGCCGTGACGCCGCCCGAAGCCGCCCCCGAGGCCGCGCCCGAGGCCGGCGCCCAGCCGGATGCCGAGACCTTCGGCGTCGATCCGGGCGCCGTGGCGCCCGCCGACGAGGGCGGGGCGGTCGGGCTCGACCCCTCCATGGAGGCGCCGGCGGGCGAGAGCCTCGACCCCGGCTCTGCCCCCGGCGACGCGGGCGCGCCGATCCTGATGCCCGAGGAAGCGCCGCAGGGCGTGGGCGAGGCGCAGCCGACCCCCGAGCCCGTGACGCCCGAGCCCGTCGTGACGCCCGAGCCCGTGACGCCCGAGGCGGCGCCCGAACCCGCGACGCCCGAGGCTGCGGCGCCCGAAACGGCCCCCGAGGCGCCGCAGGCGACCGGCGAGGCCCCGGCCGCCGACACGGCAGCGACCGGCGCAGGGGCGCCGGAGACGGTGCCGCTCGTCGCCGAGGGCGCGGAGGAACTCCAGGAGCAGGCGCTCCAGGTGCTCGAGGCGCTCGACCTCGGCGGCGATCCCGCCGCGGAGGGCGCGGCCGCCCCGCCGGCCGCGGCCGCCGCCGCGGTGGACGACGCCGCGCCTGCGCCCGAGGCGACGGCCACGGTCGAGACCGAGATCACCGAGGCCGATTCCCGCCAGTCGAGCGAGGACTTCACCACGACGGCCTCGGGCGCGGCCCGCGAGGGCCGCCAGCGCGACCGGCTGTCGGACTTCGAGAAGGCCGCGCTGCTCGGCCTCGGGGCGCTGGCGGTGGGCGCTCTCCTGCGCAACAACGACCGCGTGGTCGCCAATACCGGCGACCGGGTCGTGGTCCAGCGCGGCGAGAACGACTACTACGTGCTGAAGGACGACGACGCGCTCCTGCGCCAGCCCGGCTCGAGGGTGCGCACCGAGACCTTCCAGGACGGCTCGACCCGCACCATCGTCACCCGCGACGACGGCTCGCGCATCATCACGATCCGCGACGCGGCGGGGCGGGTGATCCGCCGGGTGCGCGAGGACGCGGCCGGCAACCGGGTGACGCTGATCGACGACACGCTCGACTACGCGCCGGTGCAGCTCAACCTGCTGCCGCAGCCCGAACCGCGCGAGGTGCGCCTGATCGGCGACGACCCGCTGGCGCTGCGCCTCGCCATCGAGCGCGCCTCGGCGGCGAACATCGGCCGCGGCTTCTCGCTGAGGCAGATCCGCGAGATCGAGCAGGTCCGCAAGCTGGTGCCCGAGATCATGGTGGAGAACATCACCTTCGCCACCGGCTCGGCCGCGATCGACCCCTCGCAGGCGCGCACGCTCCTGCGGCTGGGCGACCTGATGAAGGCGCTGATCGACGACAACCCGGCGGAGATGTTCCTGATCGAGGGCCACACCGACGCCACCGGCCCGGCCTCGGTCAACCTCGCCCTGTCGGACCGCCGGGCGGAGTCGCTGGCGCTGGCGCTGACCGAATACTTCGGCGTGCCGCCGGAGAACATGATCGTTCAGGGCTACGGCGAGAGCGACCTCAAGATCGCCACGCAGGAGGCCGAGGTCAGGAACCGCCGGGTGACGGTGCGCCGGATCACCCCGCTGCTCGACCAGCGGCTGGCGCGGAACTGAAGCCGCCCCCCCGAGGGGTGCGGAGGACGGCGGCGGGAGCGATCCCGCCGCCGTTTCGCGTTCGTCCCTTCGACCTTCGTCGGCCTCGGGCGGGGCTGGAAAGTCGCGCGGCGGAGGTTCAAACTCACCCCACCGGTCCGCGAGGGGGAGGTGGCGCGCGATGGGCTTCGACGACATTCCCGAAACCGCGCTCGACTGGCACCGCACCGGCCGGGGCGCGGCGCTGGCCACCGTGGTCGAGACCTGGGGGTCCGCGCCCCGGCGGGTGGGCAGCCAGCTCGTCGTCTCGGCCGCGGGCGAGATCCAGGGTTCGGTCTCGGGCGGCTGCGTCGAGGGCGCGGTGGTGGCAGAGGCGGTCGAGGCGCTTTCGGACGGGCGGCCGCGGCTCCTGACCTTCGGGGTCTCGGACGACGAGGCCTTCGCGGTGGGCCTTGCCTGCGGCGGCACGATCCGGGTGCTGGTGGAGCCGGTCGGCGGCTCGCTGCCCGAGGCGCTTCTGGCCGACCTGGTCGATGCCCGCGCCCGGCGCCGGCCGGTGGCCTACGTGGTGAACCCCGAGACCGGGCAGGGGCGCCTTGCCGGCCCGGACGACGAGGGGCTGAGGGCGCGGTTCCGCGCGGATGCCTCGGGGATGGAGGGGGCGGAGTTCGTGGCGATCCACAACCCGCCGCTGCGCCTCGTCGTGGTCGGCGCGGTGCACATCGCCCAGCCGCTCCTCCAGATCGCGCGGCTTGCCGGTTACGACCCGTTCCTGATCGACCCGCGCGAGGCCTTCGGATCGGCGGCGCGCTTTCCCGGCGAGCGGATCAGCCACGACTGGCCCGACGAGGCGATGGCGGCGCACGGGCTCGACGCGCGCACCGCGGTCGTCACCCTGACGCACGACCCCAAGCTGGACGACCCCGCGATCCGCGCGGCGCTGGGATCGGAGGTGTTCTATCTGGGCTGCCTCGGCTCGACCCGGACCCATGCCAAGCGCGTCGCCCGGCTGGCGGAGGCGGGCCATTCCGAGGCGGAGATCGCGCGCATCCACGCGCCCGTCGGCCTCGACATCGGCGCGGCCACGCCGGCCGAGATCGCGGTGGCGATCATGGCCGAGATCACGCAGGTGCTGAGGCGCGGCTGATGGAGTTCGGGCCGGTCCCGCTGGCAGAGGCCGAGGGCGCGGTGCTCGCCCATTCGCTGGGGCTGGCGAAGGGGCGGCTGCGCAAGGGCCGGGTGCTGAGCGCCGGCGACATCGCGCTTCTGGCCGCGGAGGGGGTGGCGGAGGTCACCGTGGCGCGGCTCGGCCCCGACGACGTGGCCGAGGACGCGGCCGCCGCGGCGCTTGCGGCCGCGCTGGTGCCCGACCCCGAGGCGGCGGGGCTGAGGCTCACCCAGCCCTTCACCGGCCGGGTGAACCTGAACGCCACCGGGCCGGGGATCGTCGCGCTCGACGCGGGCGCGGTCCATGCGCTGAACCGGGTGGACCCGGCGATCACGCTCGCCACGCTGCCCGAGCACGCCCGCGTGGCGAAGGGCACGCTGGTCGGCACGGTGAAGATCATCGCCTACGGCGTGCCGCGGGCGGCGCTGGCGGCGGCCTGCGCCGCGGCGCGGGGCGCGATCCGGGTCCGGCCGGTGGTGCGCCGGTCGGCCGGGCTGATCGTGACGCAGGTGCCGGGGCAGGACGAGAAGCTCGCGCGGAAGGGCGAGGAGGCGGTGGCGGCGCGGCTCGCGGCGCTGGGGATGGACCTCGCCGGGACCGTCGTCGTGCCGCACGAGACCGCGGCGGTGGCCGGGGCGCTCGGCCGGCTGCCGGGGGAGATCGCGCTGATCCTGACCGGCTCGGCCACCTCCGACCTGCACGACACCGCGCCCGAGGCGGTGCGCCGCGCGGGCGGGCGGATCGAGCGCTTCGGGATGCCGGTCGATCCCGGCAACCTGCTGTTCCTGGGCGAGGCCGGGGGGCGGCCGGTGATCGGGCTGCCGGGCTGCGCGCGCAGCCCCGCGCTCAACGGCGCGGACTGGGTGCTGGAGCGCATCGCCTGCGGGCTGCAGGTGGATGCCGGCGACATCGCCGCGATGGGCGTCGGCGGGCTGCTCAAGGAGATCCCGATCCGGCCGCAGCCGCGCGAGCGCGGGCGGCAGGCGGGCGGCCGGGCCGGCGGGCGCTAGGTCGTGAACCCATAACTGGGGTTCCCGGTGCTTGGCTGTTGTGATTCACTTCCGGAAGGTGGAGGTGGGCATGACGGGCAGGCATGATCTGAGCGATGCGGAGTGGGCGGTGATCGGGCCGCTCCTGCCGAACAAGCCGC
>Ga0209906_100130_pt1 | contig 98915 bp, 83 predicted proteins | sample FECB24metaG_FD_188303 | JGI IMG/M metagenome (GOLD analysis project Ga0209906, IMG submission 188303) | Cyanobacterial communities from the Joint Genome Institute, California, USA from Joint Genome Institute, California, USA - FECB-24 metaG... ... | reverse complement strand
GCCGCCGATGCCGAAGCCGATCTGCGCACAACCGTCGATACCGCGCGGCTGACCGGCATCAATCCCTACAACACAATCCTCGGGGCTGTCTCCGCCGGATAGCTCACGGCAGGGGGTGGGTAATTACCCTGCAGTTCAAAGAAAAACTGGAAGGTGCTCAATCCGGACGGTACCTATAATATTTACAATCAAAAAGGGTTATTCAAGAGCAAACTTTCAAAATCGAAGGCTCGACTTGATAGTGCGGAAGATCAATCCGAAGATGGCGCATCCGACGATCCAGACGATTATTAAATCGCGGTCGAGCGGTTGCTTTAATGGCCGGGTTTGACAGGCTGATGGGCGCCTTTCTGGCTTTGGTCCTCACCGGCACGGCGCTTGCAGCACCGGCGCCCCAGCCCGTATTGCAACTCGGCCACAACACGCTGCCGTTGACGGCTGCATGGACGGGTCCCGGACAGCGCTATCTTGTGACCGCGGCTGCGAACGACATCATCACCTGGGACCCGGTTCCGGGTCATGTCATCAACTATCAGCCGATCACCCCGCCGGCGGCAAATGCGCAGTTGCAACCGCTGCGCTTTGCGGCGGGGGGCGGGCAATTGCAGGTCAAGATCATGACCGAGGACGAGGGCGAGACCAGTGAAACTTGCGCCGTCTACAATGTCGATCCGCTGGGCAGCGAAGCAACGGTGCAACAGCAAATCGCCGAGACAGCCTGTGATGCCCGCACCCTTGTGGCGGCGGCGGCGCGCAATCGCGACGGGCGAAGCTGGGCCATTGCCGGGCCTGATGTGATCATTTCCCCCGGCGCCGGGGGCGGCGCGACGGTGGTGCTGAAGAGTGCGCGCAACGACATCTTCTCTCATGGCGTGGTGTCCCCCGATGCCGGGCTGCTGGCGCAACTCGCGAGCCGGGGCAGCGGCAAAAGTGCCTCGACGCTGGTCGTCGCCCGCTCGCTTCGCACCGGTGCGGTTTTTCCCGAACGCCTGTTCAACGGCAGCTATGCCGAAATCCGCTGGATCGACGAGGCGCGGTTCGTCCTGATCCCCGAAATCGCCGATAGCCGATCGGCGAGTTTCTGCACGAAGAACCCGGCGCTGCCCGTGACGATCGTCGTCGATGCTGCATCGGGCAAGGTCCTCGATGAACTCCCAACGCTGCGCGAGACGACCTTGCTCGGCACATCCGGCACGCTTGTCGGGATCGGTCCCGATTGCGCCACCCCGGCGACGATGTTGGCAGATCACGTCTATCGGCGTGTGCCGGGGGGCAGCTGGCAGCCGCTGGCCTTTACACCGGAAGGCAGCCGCATCACCGAAAGGCTTTCGGCACAGCCCGACGGCGCTGGCATCGCACTGATGACGGCGCTCCCGGTGAAGGACAGCGTCCCCCGCCACTTGCGGGTCGAGATGATCAAGCTCGCCCCCGATGGCAGCATCGTGCGCCATTTCAAATCCGCTTACATGTTCGACCGGGGCGACGAAACCGGTCGCTCGCTCTGGGGTTTCGGCATCGGGCGCGACAGCGCGACACTGGCGGCGGCCTTCGACGAGCGGATTTTCTGTTTCGACATGATGACGGCAGCGCTGGCCTGCCGTATCGACGATGTGCCGGACGCGTTCCAGGCACCGACGTTTTTTTCGCACGACCGCGAGGCGCTGTTGATCGGCTCACCGTCGCTGTCGCAAATCTACATGCGCACGTTCAAGACCGGCCGCGTCGAAGCGCGTCCGGCAGACAATCTGCAAAGCGGCGGCGTGCTGCCGGGTCGCAATCTGATCTGGACGCTGTCGGGCAACGGGACGACACGCTTCTATGATCGTAAACGGGCCGAGCGTATCCTGACCAGCTTCCGGCTCGGCGACGGCGGCTATTTCAATCTCGATGCCAGCGGGCGTTACGATACCAACCAGGGCGCCGATTCCGGTACGATCCGCTGGCGGTTGAGCGACCGGCCGTGGGAAAGCCTGCCGCCGCAAATGTTCATGCGCGATCGCTATGAACCCGATTTGCTGCCGCGCCGGATCGATTGCACCAGCGCCAGCGATTGCGAAACGGTCTTCCCGCCGTTGAAAGCGCTTCGTCTCGACAATCGCGGGCTTCCCGTGGTGCGCATTGTCCGTGCGGTTCCAGGCCCCCGCCCGGGCACGGCGCGCATCGATGTGGAAGCGACAAGCAGGGGCGCAGAGGCCGCATCGGGCCTGAAGGACCTGCGTCTGCTGCGCGATGGGCGGCTGGTGGCGCAATGGCCGCCGCCGGGGGAGACGGATGACACCCCGCCTCTGCTGCCCGCCGGACGCGACGGCTTCGTCCAGCGCAGTTTTACCGTGGCACTGCCTGTCACACGCGGCGACACGCCGGTGGCATTTTCGGCCTATGGCTTCAACGCCGATGGTCGCAAGGGCGAAACATCGGACCGCAGCCGGCTGGTGCCGCCACGGCTCGAGCAGCACCCGCGCGCCTTTATCTTGTCGATCGGCATCGATCGCTATGCCGTTCCCGGCAAGAATCTCAGCTTTGCCGCAGCCGATGCGAGGGCTCTGACGAACGCGCTCGCGAAAATCGACGGCTACACGGTCCATGCCATGACGCTTGTCGCCGATGGCAGGAACAGCCATGCGACCCGCGCGCTGATCAGGGCGGCGTTCGGGTTGCTCGCCGGCACATCTGGCGGCTGGGCGCGCCAGCTTGAAAAAGCCGGAGTCGCTGTCGGCGGTTTCGAGGCGGCAACCCCCGACGATATCGTGGTCATCACCTGGTCGGGACATGGCATTGTCGACCCCCGCGGCGTCTTCGCCCTCGTGCCCTCCGATGTCCGTCTGGCGGGTGGCGGCGATCTCGACCCGGCCAGTCTTGTCGGCGCCGGTACCCTTGCGGATTGGTTGCGGCCGCTCGACGCTGGCGAAATCGCGCTGATCATCGATGCCTGCCATTCGGCCGCAAGCATTGTTGCCGGCGGCTTCAAGCCGGGGCCGATGGGTGACAAGGGACTGGGTCAGCTGGCCTTCGACAAGGGCATCCGCGTTCTCGCCGCCACCCAAGCCGACGATGTGGCGCTGGAAAGCCGGCAGGCGCGGCTGGGGCTGTTGACCGCAGCGCTGATCCGCGACGGACTCGGCGGCAACGCGCCGGGTACGAGCGATGGCTGGATAAGGCTCGATGCCCTGTTGCGCGACGCAGCGATCAGCCTGCCGCGGCAGATGCTTGCCGAGCGCGCCCGCATCGACGCCTACAACGCCGCTGCCTGGCCGCCGTTGCTCGTTTCCACGTCACCGCAGCCGCCGGCCCGGGTCCAGCTGCCGGCAGTCTTCGATTTCACCGGGGCGAGCAGCCCTGCGTGGCTGCAGGCGAGCGCCCAATGAAGCCGGGCGTGGCATCGGTCGTGCTGGCAGTCATATTCCTCGGTGTCGGGGCGCCGGCGCGTGCCATCGTCCGCTCGGTGTTTATCGGCATCAACAGCTATGCCAGCCTTCCGGGTGACAAGAATGCTGTACCGCCATTGGACGGGCCGGCCAATGATGTGGGCATCATAAAGACGGCGTTGGCGAAGTATTACCGGGTCGAAACCGGCCCGGCCGTTACCGACGGCTGCGTCGAAAGCCCGCTGGCAATCACCCTGATCGGCACGTGCGCGACACGGGACACGATCCTTGCGGCAATCGATGGCCAGATTGCCCGTGCCGCGAGCGGCGACACCATCATCGTGTTTTTCGCCGGCCACGGTGCCCATGTACCGAATACCTATCGCAAGGCCGGACAGGACGGCGACAACTCCACATTACTGCCTTACGATGCCCGTGCCGGCGTCTCGCGCGATATCTACGATGTCGAAATTCGTGACAGGCTTTTCACCGCCAACGCGCGCGGCATCAACGTTGTCACCATCTTCGACAGCTGCTCGAGCGGCACCGCCAACCGCGACTTGCGCAGCACCGCGACGGCGCGCGCTGCTCCCGAAACCGAAACGCCGCCCCCACCAGACGTCGGCCTTGTCCCGAATCGGCCCATCGACAACGCGTACCTCGTCCATTTCGCCGCGGTTGCCGACGGCGGCGTGGCGGTCGAGGCCCGCTTTGGAACCGATGACGCATTGGCACCAGCGCCCCAGACCAACGGCGTCTTTACCCGGGCACTGGCGATGGCGCTCGCCCAGAACCCGGGGCGATCGACCTATCGCGACATCGCCGAGCGGACGCGCTGGCGGATGGCGCAACTGGGCGCCGCAGCGCCGCCGGTGCTGAGCCGTGCCCCGCCGGGGCCTGCCGTCGCGCAACGGCTCGATCAAGTCGCACCCCCAATGCTGAAGGCGCAGGCGGCACGGGCGGAAGGCGCGCTCGATACCGTCTTCCTCGGCGGCGGAACGCCGGCGGCGCGAGTCTATGCCGCGCTGCTGACCAGCCCGGCGACGCTTTCGGTGCCCGCCGATGGCCTGCTCGCGGGGCTGACCCGCGGTTCGCGCTATGCAATCCATTGTTCGCTGGCGGCTGCCGGTGCCGCGCGCGATGCCCTGGCCGTCGAGGCCGTGGTCACGGCGGTAACGCCTTCGACGGCCGAACTTCAAGCAAGCGGGTCGGTACAAGGCTGTGATGCGTCAATGCCGTTGGGGATCCGCGAAACCCATCACAGCTTTGGCGGGTTACGGCTGGCCATCGGCCTGTCGGCAGGCGCGACCCCGGCCGAGACAGCGCTGTTTGCCACCGCGCTCGAAGGCGCCGATGCGCTGGTTCGCGACGATGCGGCGGCAGCCTATTATCTCGGCATCAGCGACGGCAGCGATCGCTGCAATCCCGGTGACGGCGCGCGGACGGGGGCGTTCCGCGCCGCCGGCGACGGTCGCTTGATCCTGTGCCTCGGTGCCACCGACACGCCGGTGTTCGAGCGGCGGCTTGGCGACATCGTCCGCGCGGCCGCCAATTATCACGCGGTTCTCGCCCTTGCGTCCGAACCCACGGCAACGCTGGGCGAGGTCATACTGCGTGATCCGGAGTGCGAAACCGCAGACAAGGCGTGCAACTTCATCACGGGCGGCGACAACCGGGTTGCCACGGGCGGCAGGGTCGCTGTCGATGTCGCCGCAACCGACCGGAAGATCCATGGCTATACGCTGCTCCTCGACGGCCGCAATTTTCGCGTTCAACCGCTCAACGGCGCCGACAATGCCGACTCCGTTCCGATCGAGCCCGACGGCAGCCGCACGCTGTTCGATGGCAAATTCGGTGCGGCAGGCGAACTGGCCCTGCTCGTCCTCGTCACGCCGACTCCGCTCAGCCTGGCGGCACTCCGCCAGCAGCCCGTGCGCGCGGCCGGCGGTCCTCCGCCTGGGGCGCTCGAGCGTCTGCTCGTGTCGGCGGGCCAGGGCCAGCGTAACGTGCCATCCCCTGCCCCCGAAGCCTGGGACGCGCGATTGACCCGCTTCACGATCGGAGACCGACGATGAAAAAATGCTGGTTGATCGCTGCCCTGGCGACAACCCTGGCAGGGTGTGCGGGGCAACCGGCGCCGCAGACCGCCCCGGCCCCAGCCCCGGCCCCAGCCCCAGCCCCAGCCCCGGCCCTTGCCCCGGCGAAGGATGATGGTGAGCGGATCATCAACGGCGAGGATGCCGATTACGGGACAGCGCCCTGGCAGGCGCTTCTCGTCGCCACATTTGGCGGCAACAAGAGCAAGTCATGCGGCGCTGTTGTCATCGACAGCGAATGGGTATTGACCGCCCGGCATCGTGTAACCCTGGATTACAAGGTCGTTGATGAAGCGAAGGCCATTGCCGTGATCACCGTCAGCGCCGGGCATCTGTTCGCCGGCAGAGGATGGTCGCCCGAGGACGATGCAGTGGTGCAGACACGCCGGATCGACAAGGTGCGGGTACCCAGGGAGTGGACCATATTACCCGACGATTTCAAGCTGGGTGATACTGCCCTGCTCCACGTCACCAAGCCATTCCAGCTCGGGCGCGGCACCGCTTCCGCAACGCTGCCGCGCGCCATAGCCTTGCCGCCCGACGACAGCAGTTTCCCCAAGAGCGGTGACGGCCAGATTTCGGGATGGGGACTCACAGAATGGGCCGACAGGAAGTCGCGGCCCGGCACGCCCCTCGCCACAAGGCTGCAATATGCACCGGTCAAGATCCTCGCTGCCGCTGATTGCTTGCGGGATGCCGGGATAGCGCCCCCCTTTCCCGCGACACTTGTCTGTGCCTGGTCAAAGCGCGACGGCCCCCGAGCCAACATCACCACATGTCAGGGCGACAGTGGCGGCCCGCTGGCGCTGATGGGCGCGAGGCCTGTCCTCGTCGGGTTGGTTTCCGGTGCCAAGGGCTGCGGTCCCAATGCGCCGGTGTTCACCCGCGTTAGCGCCTATCGTGCGTGGATCGACGCCGTCATGGCCGGCGGCGCATGAACCGGGCAAGGCTGTTCCCGCTGGGCACGCTGGCGCTGCTCGTTGCCGGATGTGCCGCAACACCGGCGCTCGATATTCACCCGCTTACCCCGGCGCTTGCCGCCGGCGGTGCGATGCCGTTCCGGCTGACCGACGCCGTCATCGCGCTTGGCCTGCCGGCCAAACCGGGTGCTGGCGACAAGCCGGCAGCCCCGGTGTCGTTCGCAACGGACTTCATCGTCTGTCCCGCCCGAAACGCCCCGGCGACCGACAGTTGCAGCCCGGCAATCTACCCGGTCGTCGCGCCAGCCGATTTTACCGGCGCAACCTATGCCTTGACGACGCGATCGCGCAAATTTGTCGAGACGCGGATCGCGCCGACCTACGCCCGCAATGCGCTTCGCCTTGCCGAGCTGGCTGTCGAGGTGAAGGATCACCGGATGGAGGTGATCAACGCCGTCGGCACGGTCGCAGCGGGCGTTGCCGGCCTCGCGGCTGACCAGTCGGGCAACGAGGATACACAAGACAAGCCCGTCATCACCTTGCCCGTCATCATCGACGCCGCCGATGCGCGAGCGCCTGATACGCCAGGGGCGCGCTGTCGCCCGGCGCCGACCGGCATCGTGGCTGGCGGCGCCGGCGGCTGCCACAAACTGCCCGGCAATCCCGACTGGAGCTATCGGCTGGTCGCGACCGACGATCCGGCGGCACAGGGCTTTGTCCCGCGCGCCGCAATCGCTTCACTTCGCGATGTGATGGTGGCCTCGATCTGCCGCCCGGCACGGCTGGAGATCGACCATGAAGACAGCGAGGGGGTGCGGCCGCTGCTGACGTTGCGCCTGACAATCGTCGATCCTGACTGGCTTTCGACGATGCCGCTTCCCGCCAAAGGCCAGCTCGTCTTTCACCCCTTGTGCGGGATGGACCTGAAACGCCAGCAGGTCACCGAAACCGGTATCGATGCGATGACACGGGCGGTGTTCGACCAGATCGCCGCGGTGCGCGCAGCGACCCAATGAGGGCGGCGCGTACCGGCAAGCCCAGGCTTGCGGATACGCGCCGCGTTACGATGATCAGTTCTTGCCGGTGGGCAGCGGGCCATTCTGGTCGCTGGCGCCTTCGGACGCTTTTGCTTCAGCAGCCGGTGCAGCAGCATCGGCCGCGGGAGCGGCCGCATCGGCGGCGGGCGCAGCTTCGGTCGCCATCGCGTCGGCCGGCGGCGTTTCGGTCACAACGGCTTCCGTGGTGGTGGTTTCAGACGCGGCAGGCGCGGCCGCTTCGGGCTTCTTGCAACCGGCAACGACAAGCAACGCGACTACGGCGGCGATCGTCTGGACTTTCATGATGGGGCTCCCTTTGCGGCGTGACGAGGTCAACGGAGACGCAACACGACACGACACGACATACGGGCCGCTCAGCCAGGCAAGCCTGCCAAGCCAAGCTTGGCCAATATCTGGCGGAACCGCCGGTCATTGGCAAGCGGGTCGATGAACGGATCGGCAAGCACCCCGTTGAGCCCCGAATCCCCCGCCGAATAGGCCGCTGACAGCGCTTCGAACGCCTGATCGAGCCTGCCCGACTGGGCATGGATCTGGGCCTGCTGATACCAGGTCGTGCCCGTCGGCAGCGCGCGGAGTGCCGCCAGCGCCGCCGCGGCGCGCGATGCATCGCCGAGCCTTGCGAACAGGATCGCCTCACCCGTCAAGCGTTCCCAGGCTTCGGGCTCGAGCGCATAGGCAGCCCGGGCTTCGCTGGTCCTGCCTTGCAGCAGCAGTGCCTTGCCGATTTCAGCATGGGCGCCGATGCTCCCAGGATTGAGTGCCAATGCGCGTTGCTGCGCAGCAATCGCTGCAGCATAATCGCCAGCGCGCAACGCCGCATACCCCAGGGCCCTGTGTGCCGTGGCATCGAGCGGATCGAGCCTTGCCGCTTTCGACAGTGCGTCCCGTGCTTCGCCTGTCTTGCCGACGCGAAGCGAGTAAAGGCCATAGCGCAGCAGCGTCGTCGCGCCGGGGGGTTCGGCGGCCAGCGCCTTGACAAAGGCAGCGCCGGCCCCGGCGAAATTTCGATCCGCCTCGATCAGTGCCACAGCCAGGCTTGTCTGCGCGTCGGCGAGCGTTGGCCCCAGCGCTACCGCGCGGCGGGCCGATGCCAGCGCTTCGTCATAGGTGCCGCGCATTTCGCCCGGTGCGACGAACTGGTTGGCAAGGCTGACAAGGACGATGGCGCGCTTCGCATGCGCTGCCGCGAAATCGGGATCGGCTGCGATGGCCGCATCGAAGCGTGCCAGCGCCGCGCGGTAAATCCTGGCACTGTCACCGCTTGCGAAAAGCGCCCGGCCCTGCAGAAAGGCATCCCATGCGGCGGGATCGATCGTGCCGCCGCGGTTCAGCGCCCCGCCATCGTCACCGAGCAGTTTCACCTGCAATGCTGCGGCGACTGCTTCGGCGATTTCCGCCTGCACATCGAAGATGTTCTTCAGCTCGCGGTCATAGGTTGCCCCCCAACGCTGGAACCCGCTTTGCGCATCGACCAGCTGTGCCGAAACGCGGACGACATTGCCGTCGCGGCGGACGCTGCCGTCGAGGAGATAATAGACCCCCAGGGCCTTGCCGATGGCAGCGCTGCTGTCCCGGCGATCGCGGAAGCGGAAGGACGAGGTGCGACCTGTCACCGCCAGTTGCGGAAAGCGCGTCAGCCGTGCCTGCATCTCCTCGGTCAATCCATCGGCAAAATAGGCCTGGTCGGCGGCGCCCGAGAGATTGGCGAAGGGCAATACGGCAATAGTGTTGCGCGTCGTGGCGGGACAGGCGACGCCTGCAATCCGGCAGGCATCGCCAGTCCACACGCCTGCCGCCATGATCGCCGCTGCGACCATGACGACGACAGCGGCAGCAGCAGATGCGCGTCTTTGCCGGAACCAGCGCCGCTGCGGGGACGGCCGCGACACCGGTGTTGCCGGCGGCTGCCCGGCCATGCGTTGCACGGCCGCGAGCAGCGCCTCGGCCGCCGGTGTATCGCGGCGACCATTCCAGCGCAGCAAATCGAACCACTGGATCTGCCGGAAGCCGAGCGGGACCTGCACATCACCGATCCGCAGCGGCAGCAGCCGGCCCCGGTCCCGGCCGCTGCCGGCTTCGTCCTTGACCCAGTCCGAGGCAACCGACGCAACCGACCAGGCGACGATGACGACATCGACAGCGTCGAGCGCCATCTCGGTCTCGCGCGCAAAGGTGGCGCCGGTGCGCAGGTCGCTGTCCCACCAGACGTCGATTCCGGCATCGCGCAGCATCGCCACGATCGGCTCGATCCGCGGCCGATCAGAACGCGCATAGCTGAAGAACACCCGGATGGTCTTGCCGTCGCTCAATTGCGCCTTCCCTGCACCGGCCGAAGATGGAGCGATGGCGTAACGAAGTCCATCCGGCAATCAAGATGCGTGTCCGGGCCTGAAAGTCACGCAATTGCGTCTCCCGCTATTTTCTGTGTATCCAGATTTATGGATAAGTCGGAAGCCGTCGATGCGCTCGGTGCCCTGTCGCAGGCCAGTCGGCTCGATGCCTTCACCTTGCTCGTGCGCCACGTGCCGGCTGGATTGCCCGCCGGCGAAGTGGCGCGGTTGCTCGACGTGCCGCAGAACACGATGTCCACCCACCTTGCGGTTCTGCAGCGCGCCGGGCTTGTGCAGACCGAGCGGCAAGGCCGCAGCATCATCTACCGTGCCGATCTTGACCGGCTGCGCGCGCTGATGCTGTTCCTGGTGAAGGACTGCTGCGGTGCCAGTGCCTATCTGGCGAGGCCACTCGTCGCCGATCTCGGTCTCTGCTGCTGAAAGCGCCGCACATGCCTGTCTTTGAACGCTATCTTTCGATCTGGGTGGCCCTTGCATTGATCGGCGGCATCGCGCTCGGCGAGATCGCACCCGGCCTGGTCACATTTCTCGCCGGGCTCGAATATGGTTCGGTCAATTTCGTCGTCGCGGTGCTGATCTGGTTCATGGTCTATCCGATGATGGTCGCGGTCGATTTCCGTGCGCTGGCGCGGGTCCATGAACGGCCCAAGGGCCTGATCATCACTTTGACGGTCAACTGGCTGATCAAGCCCTTCACCATGGCCGCGCTGGGCGTGCTGTTCTTCGAGCTTGTTTTCGCAGCCTTCATCCGGCCCGGCACATCCGACCAATATATCGCCGGCCTGATCCTGCTCGGCGCCGCGCCTTGCACCGCGATGGTGTTCGTCTGGTCGCAGATGACCCGCGGTGACCCCAATTACACCCTCGCCCAGGTGGCGCTCAACGATGCCATCATGGTCTTTGCCTATGCCCCCATCGTGGCGCTCCTGCTCGGCGTCACCGACATTGCGGTCCCCTGGGGAACGTTGCTGCTGTCGGTCGGGCTTTATGTCGTCGTGCCGCTGACCGCGGGGATCATCACGCGCGTGCTGATGATCCGCGATGCCAGCAACCCGGCGCAAGCCGAAACCAGGGTGGCATCATTCACCGCCGCCGTGAAACCCCTGTCGATCCTCGGCCTGCTGGCAACGGTGGTGCTGCTGTTCGGCTTTCAGGGCGAGATCATCCTCGGGCAACCGCTCGTCATTGCCATGATCGCGGTGCCGCTGCTCATCCAGTCCTACGGCATTTTCGGCCTGTCCTACTGGGCCGCACGGGCATGGCGCGTGCCCCATGATGTGGCAGCGCCGTGCGCGATGATCGGCACATCGAACTTCTTCGAGCTCGCCGTCGCCGTTGCCATCGGGTTGTTCGGGCTCAACTCGATCGCGGCACTGGTCACGGTCGTCGGTGTTCTCGTCGAGGTGCCGGTGATGCTGTCGCTGGTCTGGTTTGCCAATCGCACGACCCATTGGTTCCCGAGGACCGAAACCCCGCTCCGTTCGTCGGAACGCAAAAAGGGCCTGAAATGATGACGTCCCTGCCGCCCTTTGGTATCCAATCGGCGCGATGCCGGATTCCCGGCGACCGTGTCGCTGCTGCAGAGCGGGTCGCATGAGCTCACGGTTGCTGACCCTCAAGGATCCTGCGCATCTGCCGGCGCTCGACCCCCGATTTGTCCGTCCCCGGCTTGGCGAAGGCTCGCTTTCACGGCTTGGTCCGCTCGACCCGCCGCCGCGCATCCTGCTGCTTTACGGGTCGCTGCGCGAACGAAGCTATTCGCGGCTTGTCGTCGAGGAAGCCGCGCGGCTGCTGCAATTCTTCGGTGCCGAAACGCGGATCTTCAACCCGTCCGACCTGCCGCTTCCCGACCAGGTGGCTGGTGACGATCATCCGGCGGTCGCCGAGCTGAGGGCCCATTCGATGTGGTCCGAAGGCCATGTCTGGTGCAGCCCGGAACGCCACGGCCAGATCACCGGAATCATCAAGACGCAGATCGATCACCTGCCGCTCGAAATGCAGGGCCAGCGCCCGACCCAGGGGCGCACCCTTGCCGTGATGCAGGTCAGCGCCGGCTCGCAGTCGTTCAACAGCGTCAACACATTGCGTATCCTCGGGCGGTGGATGCGAATGTTCACCATCCCCAACCAGTCGAGCGTCGCCAAGGCCTTTGCCGAATTCGACGACGCCGGGCGCATGAAGCCATCGGCCTATTACGACCGGATCGTCGATGTGATGGAGGAGCTGGTGCGGTTCACCGTCCTGCTCCGCCCGCATGCGGCGGCGCTCGTCGATCGCTATTCGGAGCGCAAGGCCGCCGGCACCGCCGTTGACCCCGCCACCGATTTGTCCGCGATCGCAACGGCACCGCAAGCCGCCCGATCGTGATGGCCATCGAAAAGGATATCGTCGTCATCGGTGGCGGGCAGGCCGGGCTCGCTGCGGGCTGGTATCTGCTCCGCGCAGCACAGGACTTTGTCATCCTCGACGACGGTCATGGCCCTGGCGGCGCCTGGCGCCACGGCTGGGATTCACTTCGGCTGTTCTCGCCGGCCGGCTATAGTTCGTTGCCGGGCTGGCAGATGCCGCAACCGGACCATGCCGGTTTTCCGACGCGCGACGACGTCATTGCCTATCTGACGGCCTATGAAGCCCGTTATGCGCTGCCGGTCGAGCGGCCGGTCACGGTTCGCACCATCAGTCGCGCCGAGGATGGCCGGCTGCACGTCGAGAGCGACCGGGGCAGCTGGCTCGCCGGGACGGTCATTGCTGCCACCGGCACCTGGCGCAACCCCTTCATCCCCGCCATCCCCGGCCGCGAAAGCTTTGGCGGCGTGCAGCTGCATTCAGCACATTATGTCAGTGCCGACACGCTGGCGGGCAAGAATGTCCTCGTCGTCGGCGGGGGCAATTCGGGTGCCCAGATTCACGCCGAAGTCTCGCTGGTGGCAAATTCGACCTGGGTGACCCAGACCCCGCCGGCGTTCCTTCCCGACGATGTCGATGGGCGCGTGCTGTTCGAGCGCGCCACCGCGCACCATCGCGGCAATGCGACCGACGTGCCAGCCGGCGGGTTCGGCAGTATCGTGATGGTGCCACCGGTTCGCGACGCGCGAGACCGGGGGGCGCTGGCCAGCGTTCCGATGTTCGAGCGGATGACCCTGGAGGGCGTGATCTGGCCGGATGGCCGCCGCGCCAGCGTCGATGCCATCATCTGGTGCACGGGATTTCGGGCCGCGCTCGACTGTCTCGATGGCCTGCAGGTCGTCGGCATTGACGGCAAGGTGGCTGTCGATGCCCGCGGCATGGCACTTGCAGAACCACGCCTCTGGCTGCTGGGCTATGGCGACTGGACCGGCTTTGCCTCGGCAACATTGATCGGCTGCGGACGCATGGCGCGCGAGACTGTCCGGGCCATCGCCGCGTAACGCCCGGCATCGGGAAGCTCGGCCGTCAACGTCACACGGGCTCGACCCAAGCCCTGCAATGCCCTGGCCTGCCCCGTCCTGCCCTGCGGCGCGTCCCGAACATCGCACGGGGCACCGCATGGGGAATGTTGCTCCGCCGTATTTTCTCTAGCAACCGAAGACGCTGCCGATGCGTTCTACCGAAACGTTTGTCGTTCAGACATTCGCGCAGCGCGGTGAAGCGTGTGATTTGATTGGGCCGGGCTGGGGATGATATTGACAGGCGAGACCATCGAAACGCCCGCTCTGGTCGACCCGAACCGCGACGCCCTGTTTCTCGATCTCGATGGTACGCTGGCGCCGCTGTTCCCGCGCCCGGACGATACGATCATGGGTGTCACGATGCGGCGCCTGCTCATCCGCATGAAGACGCTGCTCGGCGGTCGGATCGCTGTCGTAAGCGGGCGCAGCATTGCCACCATCGACAGGATCGTCGGCATCCCGGGACTTGCCGTTGCCGGCATCCACGGCCTCGAGCGCCGCAGCGGCGCCGGTGCCGTGACCGGCGTCAATGCCGGTGCCGGGGTTGTTGCAGCCCGCCGCGAGCTTTCCGGCCTTGCTGAACGAAACCCGCATCTGCTGCTGGAGGACAAGGGCGCCAGCCTCGCCCTGCATTTCCGCGAAGCACCCGAGCTTGAAGGTATCGCGCACGAAGCGGCGATGCGCGCGGCCGAACGGCACGGCCTCGTCCTGCAGGCGGGCAAGATGGTCGTCGAAATCCGCGAACCCGGCCCCGACAAGGGCGCTGCCGTCATCGAATTCATGGACGAAGCGCCGTTCGCGGGCGCCACGCCAGTCTTCGTCGGCGATGACATCACCGACGAAGCCGGTTTCGTCGCGGCCGCCCGGCTTGGCGGCCATGGCATATTGGTCGGCCAACCGCGGCCGACGGCGGCAGGCTTTCGCCTTGCCGACACAATGGCTGTCGAGGCGTGGCTGCTGGCAAGTGTCCGCGCCATGGAGGCGTCATGAGCGGCAACGAACCCAGCGCAAGCCTCGATCTGGCACCGATCGGCAATTGCGCCGTTACCGCTCTTGTCGACCGCCGCGGCCGCCATGTCTGGACCTGCCTGCCGCGTGTCGATGGCGACCCGTTCTTTTCGGCGCTGCTCGCCAACCGCGATCCTGATGCCGAAGATGCAGCCGGTCTGTGGGCGATCGATATCGAGAATCTGGCCTCGGCGACCCAGGGCTACCGCCGCAACACCGCCATCCTGCACACGATCCTGACCGACACCGATGGCAACCGCATCGAGATCATCGATTTTGCGCCGCGTTTCGCCCGTCAGGGCCGCACCTATCGGCCGACTGCCTTCGCGCGCCAGGTGAGAACCCTTGTCGGTACACCGCGGATCCGGGTTCGCCTTCGCCCGACGATCGGCTGGGGCGCCGCCGGGCCCGATCGAACATCGGGTTCCAACCACATCCGCTATCTTGTGCCCGGCGAGCCGATGCGCCTGACGACCGATGCGCCGATTGGCCATATCCTCGACGAGCGCTGGTTCCGGCTCGAGCAGGAAGCCAATTTCTTTCTGGGGCCCGACGAGCCTTTTGCCGGCAATCTGCGATCGACGGTTCGCGACATGCACGATTCCACCCTTGCCGACTGGCAGCAATGGGCTCGCGGGCTCGCGACACCACTGGAATGGCAGAGTGTCGTCATCCGCGCGGCGATTGCCCTGAAGCTGTGTGTCCATGAAGAAACCGGTGCCATTGTCGCGGCGTTGACCACGTCGATCCCCGAAGCGCCGAACAGCGGACGCAACTGGGATTACCGCTACTGCTGGCTGCGGGACGCCTATTACACCGTGCAGGCGCTCAACCGCCTGGGGGCGCTCGATGTTCTCGAAAATTATCTCGGCTTTCTGCGCAATATCGTCGATGAAACGGCCGGCGGGCATATCCAGCCGCTCTATGGCGTCGGTTTCGAAGCGCTGCTGACCGAGCGCATTGCAACCGACCTGCCGGGCTATCGCGGCATGGGGCCGGTGCGGGTCGGCAACCAGGCACAGGAACATATCCAGCATGATGTGTATGGCCAGGTCGTGCTGTCGAACGTGCAGGCGTTTTTCGACCAGCGCTTGCTGCGCCCGGCAACGCTTGCCGATTTCAAGTCGCTGGAACGGGTCGGCGATCGTGCCTTTGCCGTCCACGACCAGCCCGACGCCGGGCTTTGGGAGTTTCGCACGCGTGCCAGCGTTCACACCTATTCGGTGCTGATGTGCTGGGCGGCGTGCGACCGGCTTGCCAATGCAGCAACGGCGCTGGCGCTGATGGAGCGCGCCGCCCATTGGCAGTCCCGCGCCGACATCATCCGTGCCCGCATCGAAACGGAAGCCTGGAATGCCGAACTCGGCCATTTCACGGCGACGCTCGGTGGCACCGAACTCGATGCCAGCCTGTTGCAGATGATCGAATTGCGCTTCATCGCCACGGACGACCCGCGTTTCCTCGCCACGTTCGCTGCCATCGAAAAGACGCTGCGGCGTGGCACCGCCATGTTGCGCTATGCCGATGCGGATGATTTCGGCACGCCCGAAACAGCATTCAACTTCTGCACCTTCTGGTTGATCGAAGCCCTCCACCTCGTCGGTCGCACAGCGGAAGCCCGCGATCTCTACAATACCGCCATCAGCAGGCTCACCCATTCCGGCCTGTTGTCGGAAGACAGCGATTTCGAAACCGGAGCACCCTGGGGCAATTTTCCGCAAACCTATTCGCTCGTCGGGCTGATCAATTGTGCAGCGATGTTGAGCAAGCCGTGGAGTGCGGTCCGATGAGCCGGTTGATCGTTGTATCAAATCGCGTAACGGCGCCTTCGGGCCAGGCGGTCGGCGGCCAGGGTGGCCTGTCGGTTGCGCTTGCCGAGGCCCTGCGGGAATATGGCGGCTTGTGGTTCGGCTGGAGCGGCGAAAGCACGCCCGAATTCACCGGCCAGATCAACATGGTACATGCAGGCGGCGTCACCACGGCGACGATCGATCTGGAAGACCAGGATATCCATGAATATTACAATGGCTACGCCAACAAGACGTTGTGGCCGTTGTTCCATTATCGGGTCGATCTGACCGAATATGATCGCACGTTCGATGCCGGCTACGCCCGGGTCAACCAGCGTTTTGCCGACACGCTGGTACCGATCATCGAGCCCGACGATATCATCTGGGTCCATGATTATCATCTGATCCCGCTGGCCATGGAGCTCCGCAAGCGCGGCGTTGCCAACCGGATCGGCTTCTTTCTGCACATCCCATGGCCGCCGCCGCGGCTGCTGACGACCCTGCCGCGGCATCTGGCGCTGGTCGCTTCGCTGTTCGACTATGATCTTGTCGGCTTCCAGACAACCGAATGGCTCGAAGCCTTTCGCGACTATCTGGTGCGCGAAGTCGATGCTGTCCTCGTCGACCAGGATGTCACCGCTTTCGGCAAAACCACGCGCATCGATGCCTTTCCGATCGGCATCGATACTGCGGCCTTTCAGGCTGCTGCCGAAAGCCGTGAAGCGCTGGAAACGCGTGACCGCATCGCGGCAAGCATCGCCGGTCGGCAGATGATCGTCGGTGTCGATCGGCTGGATTATTCCAAAGGCCTGGAGGAGCGTTTTCTCGGCTATGAACGCTTCCTCGCCGATAATCCCAGCCAGTGTCAGGACGTCTTTCTGCTCCAGATCGCGCCACCGACGCGCGGCGACATCGGTTCCTATCAGGAAATCCGCAGCCGGCTCGATACATTATCGGGCCGGATCAACGGCGCCTATGCCGAAATCGACTGGGTGCCGATCCGCTACGTCAATCGCGGCTATGCCCGGCACCAGCTCGCCGCCATCTATCGCAGCGCCCGGATCGGGATCGTGACGCCGCTGCGCGACGGCATGAACCTTGTTGCCAAGGAATATGTTGCGGCACAGGACCCCGAGGATCCCGGCGTGCTGATCCTGTCGCGCTTCGCCGGTGCCGCGTTGCAACTGCCCGATGCGCTGCTGATCAATCCGCACAGCCCCGAAGAGATTGCCGATGCCATCAAGGCCGGGCTTGCCATGACGCTTGATGAGCGCAAGCGCCGCTGGTCGCGGATGATCGGCGGCGTGGTTGCCGATGATGTCGTCAAATGGCGGTCGGACTTCGTGCAGGCGCTCGAGGCAGTCCCGCAATAGGGATTGCCCGGTATGAGGCTATTGGATCGGCCGGATATCGACAGCCCCGGCGGCTTCGAAAACGGCGCGCGCGGCGCTGGCGTCGATGGCCGTGTCATGGATCGCAACGCGTGTTGCCTCGACGTTCGGCACCGCTTTGGGGTGTTCGGCTGCAGCGCCAGCGCTGTACGTCGCAGGACGGGGACTTTCGGTCGTGACGAGGACCAGGTCCGGCGCGGCGCCCATATCGTTGATGAAGGTGTTGCTGACCTGTCGCGCGGCAGCGGCATCATGAAAACGGGCAGAAAGCATGGCCATTCGAAGTCTCCTTTGTACAGCAAACGGCAGGCACGGCGTCGCGGTTCCGGTGCTGCGACATGGCAGCGGTTCAAGCCCGGCCGGGCCGTGCCCCTTGTGGTTCTGCCCGTGCCCCTTGTGGTTCCAGATCACGTTCGTCCCTCTGGCGCGCCTGTCCCCGTGGCAGCGATCAGGCTAGGATAGGCAATGGCGACGCTTAAGGTGCCGACAGAACTCGATTTCGGACGCTGGACGGCCAATTTGCCGGTCGTCGACCTGCTGGTGGCCATCGGTGCGATTGCCGTTGCCGCGATCGCCGGCTGGCTCGCCGGGCGGTTTTCGGAACGGCACTATGGCCCACGGCTCGCCGCCGGCACATCATTGCTTGCGCGCGGCTTTGCGGGGCGGCTCGATGCCGTGGTCAGAGCCGCTGTCACCTATGTGCTGCTGGCCGTGACCGCAGCGGTCTATGCCTTTGGGCCGAGCCTCACGCTGCTTGTCGCAGCGGCGGCGGGCCTGGCCATTGCCATTGTGGTGCGCCACATCGCCCGTGGTTTGCAATTGCCGCCGGCCGCCGCCGTGATCCTTTCGCTGGGCTCTGCCGTCATCACGGTCGCGGCGATGCTGGGCGGCCTTGGCGCCTTCACCACCGCACTCGACAATGCCGCGTTGAGCTTCGGGCGCCGACGCATATCGATCCTCGATGTTCTCGGTACCGCTGTCCTCGTCGTCGGGCTCTATGCGCTGGCGCGCCTGCTCAATCGAGGTATCGCCCGTTGGATCGGCGGCTTCGGCACGCTCGACGGATCGCAGCGGCTTCTCGCCCAGAAACTGGCGGGGCTGGCCATCGCTGTCGGAGTCGTGCTGCTCGGAGTCGATCTTCTTGGTCTCGACCTGACGGCGCTGGCCTTCTTTTCGGGCGCCCTTGGTCTTGCCATCGGTTTCGGGCTGCAAAAGACCTTCGGCAACCTCATTGCCGGGCTGATCCTGCTGATGGACCGGTCGATCAAGCCCGGCGATGTGATCGTCGTCGGGGACCAGTTCGGCCAGGTCAACCGCATCGGCATCCGGGCCGTCTCGGTGCTGACGCGCGACGGCAAGGAACATCTCATTCCCAATGAAAAGATGATGACCGATTCAGTCGAGAACTGGTCCTATTCGGATCGCAATGTGCGCATCCATATTCCGGTCGGTGTGGCCTATGGCACCGATCTCGCCCGCGCCCAGGAACTCATGCTCGAAGCCGCCCGCGCCACCGCGCGGGTCCTCGATGCACCGCCCCCCAATGTCTGGTTGCGCGGTTTCGGCGACAGTTCGGTCGATCACGAGATCATGGTCTGGATCAAGGACCCGGAAGATGGCGTCGGCAATGTGCAGAGCGCCGTGCTCAACCGCGTCTGGATCCTGTTCAAGGCCAACGACATCGAGATCCCTTTTCCGCAGCGCGATGTGCATATCCGCAGCCTGCCAAAGCCGGATTCGCGGCCGAACCCGAGCTAGATCCGGAAGGAAAAGAGCCTCCGGTTTCACGCCGACGCGATCGGCTCTAGCGCGCCGCCACGGACAGCGTTGTCCGGCTGCCATCGACCAATGTTATCGATTGGCCGCCGCCCGCCATCGGCACGGGCACGATACCGAACTGTTCCAGCACAGCGGCGATGGCCAGTGCGCGCCGCTGGTTAAGCGACGGCCGCGCCGGCGCAGCCCCTGCGGCCGGCAGCCCCGGCACACCCAGCGACGGGCTGTTCCAGTGCTTGGCCGCCCAGATCGAGACGTCGACGCTGTGCTTGGCAGCGGCATCGAGCGTATCGACATTGTCGGGAAAATAAATGAGCGGCAGCGGCGCCAGGGGTGGCACCAGCGTGACAACCCACCCGTCGAGAGCGCTGGCAGCACGGTGCTCGAGCTCGAAATAGCTGTCGAGCGTCGCGCCGGGAATGGCGACAGCCGCTGCAATGATGCGGCGATGCTGGCGGTCGATGGTGATATCGGCTTCCGGAATGCCCGCCAGAATGGAGACGACGCGCACGGCCGTGGTCGCAGCCGCCGATTCCTCGGCGGCGGATCGTGAGGCCCGCTCAAGCTCGGCACGCTGCGTGTCGGCGGCGCCCGCCGCTGGATCGAGCAGCACCTGGTCAAGCTCGAGGATCGCAGGCCGCTTGAGCCGATCGGTCAGATCCCGTTGCAGCTGGGCGCTGCTGACAGCCCTTGCACGCGGCGCGATGACGACGGCACGCACTTCGAGGGGCGATCGAGCGAAGTCGATATCGAGCTGCGTCACCCGGGCGCGATCACCGAAACGGCCCGACAGGAAGCTGCGCACCTGGGCGGCCGTAACGGTTTCCGCCGCGATCCGGCTGAGCGACAGACCGAGCGGAACCGACATGGAAACGAACACCAGAAGCAGGATGATCGTCTGCGCCAGGCTCTGCTGTTTGGACAGAAAATGCCCGAAGCCGAAAAAGCGTGCCATCACCATCGCCGCCAGCGCGATCGTGACGAAGTTGGTCACGAACAATGCCAGCGCGCCGGCGAGGATTGGAATGTTGCCGGCCGCCGTGCCGAAGCCGACCACGGCGAGTGGCGGCATCAGTGCGGTGGCGATGGCAACCCCGACGATCGTTTCGCCGCGCCCCCGGATGATGGCGTAAGTGCCAGCCAGTGCCGCAAAAAGCGCCACCAGAAGGTCGAACAGATTGGGCCGCGTGCGAGCCAGAATTTCGGCCGTCGGCGCCTTCAGTGGCGATACCAGAACGATCAGCACGGTAAACAGCAGCGCCGCCCCGGCGCCGAACACCAGCGCCTTCGACGCCCGACGCAATTCGGCGAAGTCGAAAAGCGCCAGGGCAAATCCGAGGCCAAGGATGGGGCTCATCAACGGCGAAATCAGCATCGCACCGATGACGACCGCTGGCGACGACAGCAACAGCCCCAGCACGGCGATCCCGGCCGACATCATGATCATGAAGATGTAGCGCGGCGACGAGCCGCTCTCCTCGATGATCCGTGCGAACACGGCCTGATGGTCGATCGGCGCAACGATCGACCGGCGCCACCATCGGTACAACGCGAACCGCCGCAACCGGAGACCGTCACGCTCTTGTGCAGCATCAAGGCTAGGTGACGGCATCAAAGGGTCGCTTCTCACAAGGACAATCGGCCGCGCATGAGGTTCTTCTGCAAGCGTAACGACCGACAGGCAAGCAATGACGCGTTGCTTCCTGGTGTTTAGAGCCGATCGCGTCGGCATGGAACAGAGCCAAGGGCAGTTGGGGCCGATAGCCCCAAACCCCTGTCACCAGGTTCGGCATCTACACAACGGACCGGGCCCCCACATCAAACGGGGTCCGGGGCCGTCGGAGGCCCGATCGGCGGCGTCGCAGGGTGCGAAATCTACGCCGGCGGCGGGCGCGAATCGACCAGAACGGCAACCACCGAAGGATCGGCAAGGGTCGAGATGTCGCCAAGGTTGTCGACTTCGTTCTCGGCGATCTTGCGCAGGATGCGGCGCATGATCTTGCCACTGCGGGTCTTGGGCAGGCCGGGGGCGAACTGGATCACATCGGGCGTGGCGATCGGGCCGATTTCGCGGCGCACCCATTTCACCAGCTCGGCGCGCAGCGCTTCGTCGGGCGCCTCGCCGGCATTGATCGTCACATAGGCATAGATGCCCTGGCCCTTGATCGGGTGCGGGCAGCCGACCACCGCGGCTTCCGCCACCTTGGGATGGGCAACGAGGGCACTCTCGACTTCGGCGGTACCCATGCGATGCCCCGAGACATTGATGACATCGTCGACACGGCCGGTGATCCAGTAATAGCCATCGGCGTCGCGGCGGCAGCCGTCGCCAGTGAAGTAGCGGCCGCGATAGGTCGTGAAATAGGTCTGGAAAAAGCGTTCATGGTCATTCCACACCGTCCGCATCTGGCCTGGCCAGCTGCGGGCGATGCACAGATTGCCATCGGCTTCGCCTTCGAGCAGCGCGCCATCGCCATCGACCAGCAACGGCTCGATACCGAACATCGGAACCGCCGCCGACCCGGGCTTGAGGTCGGTTGCCCCCGGCAGCGGCGACATCAGCGTGCCCCCGGTCTCGGTCTGCCAATAGGTATCGACGATCGGGCAGCGCCGCTCGCCGACCACCCGGTGGTACCATTCCCAGGCTTCGGGGTTGATCGGTTCGCCGACACTGCCGAGCAGGCGCAGCGATTGCCGCGAAGCCCGGGTCACGAAGCTGTCACCCTCGCGCATCAGGGCGCGCAACGCCGTGGGCGCCGTGTAGAAGATGTTGACGCCCCATCGGTCGCACATGTCCCAGAAACGGCCGAAATCGGGGTAGCTCGGCACGCCTTCGAACATCAGCGTCGTGGCGCCGTTCGCCAGCGGGCCATAGACGCAATAGCTGTGACCGGTCACCCAGCCGATGTCGGCGGTGCACCAGAACACCTCGCCGGGGCGATAATCGAAGACATATTTGTGGGTCATCGCCACCCAGACGAGATAACCGCCGGTGGTGTGGACGACCCCCTTGGGCTTGCCCGTCGACCCCGATGTGTAGAGCAGGAACATCGGGTCTTCGGCATCCATCGCTTCGGGCTCGCAGATGTCGGAAACGCTGGTCCGCACGTCGTCGTACCAGAGATCGCGGCCCGGCTGCATCGCCACCGGGTTGCCGGTGCGGCGCACGACGATCACCTGGCGGACCGAAGGGCAATGCATCAGGGCCGCATCGACATTTGCCTTCAGCGCCACCGGCTTGCCGCTGCGCAGCCCTTCGTCGGCGGTGACCACCAGCATCGAATCGCAGTCCTGGATTCGCCCTGCCAGCGCCTCGGGCGAAAAGCCACCGAAGACGATCGAATGAATGGCGCCGATCCGCGTGCAGGCCAGCATCGCCATCGCAGCCTCGGGGATCATCGGCATGTACAGCGTCACGCGATCGCCCTTCTTGACGCCTTGCGCCTTCAGGACATTGGCAAAGCGGCAGACCTCGCCGTGCAGTTCACGATAGCTGATCGTGCGGCGATCGGCCGGATCATCGCCTTCCCACAGGATTGCGGGGGAATCGCCCCTGGTTTCAAGATGACGATCGAGACAGTTGGCGGACACATTCAGCTTGCCATCGGCGAACCAGCGGATCGCGAAATCGGCTTCGGCAAAGCTTGATTCATCGACGCGGGTGAAGGGCACCATCCAGTCGATGATCTGCGCTTCGCGCCGCCAGAAGCTGTCCGGCTGCGCCAGCGATTCGGCGTGCTTCGATTGATAGCCAGCCGCGTCGACATGGGCGCGCGCCGCCCATTCGGCCGGGACAGGGTACAGCTTCTGGTCCATCGATCGTCTCCCAAGGCATCGTTGCGCAATGTGTCGGCCGCAGTCGTCACGGCTCTTTCATGACACAATGCCGAAAAACATCGGCCGCGCCACCCCGACCATGGTCTTGCATCAACCTGGGCCAAGGCCGCGCTTTCCAGGTCCTGCACCGCTACTGCATCTGGTCGATCAGATAGCCGACAACCGGGTTCGGAAAGCGCCGCTCGATCGTGACGGCGTAGAAGGTCTCGGTAATGCCGGGAAGCTCATCCGCCTCGATCAGCACCCCCGTCGCCAGCTCATCCTGGACGGCAATGGGCGGCAGGACAGCCAGTGCCGAACCCTCGCGGACGAGCAGACGCATCATGGCGATATCGTCGACTTCGGCTGCGATCTGCGGTGTCAGCCCGAGTTGCACCACAAGCGCATCGAAACCCGTGCGCACGCTGCTGCCATGCGTCGGCACGATCAAGGGGTAGCGGGACAGCAGCTCGGCGATGTTGCGCGTCGTGCCCAGAAGCTGCGGACTGCCGACAAGGCCGACATGCTGTTCCGACAATTTGTGCACGATGAAGGGCGCCAGCGCATCGATCGCCGGCATCTGGTTGGTCAGCACGACATCGATGTTCAACGCTTGCAGGCCGCGCAGCAGCTCGCCGGCGCCACCGGAACGCAGGATCACCTCGATATCGTCCCGCGCCAGCAGCGGTCGCACGAAACCGATCTGGAAATTGCGCGACAGCGTGGCGAGAGCACCGATCCGGACCGCCTGCCGGGCCGTGCCGGTCTGCTGCAACGTGCCGACAAGATCGCGACCGGTGGCAAAGATGGCATCGGCATGGTCAACGGCGATGCGCCCGGCCTCGGTCAGATGCAGCTGGCGGCCGCGCCGTTCGAACAGCGCATGGCCGAGATGATGCTCGAGCTTGCGGATCTGCACCGACAGTGCCGATTGCGAGACGTTGAGGCGCTCGGCGGTGCGCGTCAGGTTTCCATCCTGCGCGACGGCCCAGAAATAGCGCAGATGGTTGTAATTGAGATCGGCCATCGTTCTATCAAACAGAACGTTATCGGCGATACAATGAATTTTTCGCTGCGGTACGCAGCCGATATGACCATCGATGCCACAGGTGGCGAACGATGGGGATATCGACATGACCGACTTTCTGATCCTGGCCGCGCCGATCATGGTGATCGGTGCGGCAGCGCTGGGTTTCGCAACGCCGGGCCGCAGTCCGCACGTCGCGCTGCGCGCCATGGAGGCGCTGGTCATCGCGGCCTTTGGTTTCGCGATGGCAGGCGCTGGCCAACTCGTCGCGGCGGGGCCGGTTTCGAGCGCGCTGCTGGGCACGAACGGCATCGGTGTCTCGGTGCGCCTCGATGCCGTCAGCGCGGTGATGCTGCTGCTCGTCGGCTTCGTCGGCTGGGTGGTCGTGCGCTTTGCCGTCACCTACCTCGATGGCGAGGCGCGCCAGGGCTATTTCATGGGCTGGCTGTGCGCGACGCTGGCGAGTGTCATGCTGCTGGTCATTGCCGGCAATCTGGTGCTGCTTGCCGCGGCCTGGATCGCGATCGGCTTTGGCCTCACCAAGCTGCTGCTGTTCTATGCCGACCGCCCCGCTGCCCGCCGCGCCGCCGCCAAGAAGCTGTTCTTCGCGCGCCTGAGCGATGTCGCGCTGGTGGCGGCCATGGCCCTTCTCGCCACGGCCTATGGGACGACCGATATCGCCACGATCCTCAGCGCTGCCCGCGCCGGCCAGGGCGGCATGCAGGCAAGCCTCGCCGCCATGGCGCTGGCGCTCGCCGCCCTGCTTAAATCGGCGCAATTCCCGACACATGGCTGGCTGACCGAAGTGATGGAGGCCCCGACCCCGGTTTCGGCGCTCCTCCACGCCGGTGTCATCAACGCCGGCGGTTTTCTGCTCATCCGCTTTGCCGATGTGCTGCTGCTGTCGCCCGGGGCGCTGGCCGCGCTGGTGATGATCGGCGGCTTCACGGCGCTGTTCGGCGGGCTGGTCATGCTCACCCAGCCGGCGGTCAAGACGTCACTCGCCTGGTCGACCATCGCCCAGATGGGTTTCATGATCATGCAATGCGGGCTGGCGCTGTTCCCGCTGGCGCTGCTCCACATCGTCGCCCACTCGCTCTACAAGGCCCATGCCTTCCTGTCCTCGGGCGGCGCTGTCGAGCGCATCACCGCCTTTCGCCGGCCCGGCATCGTCGCCATCCCCGGCCCCGCCGCGGTCGGCCGGGCCTTTCTGGTCGCCTTGCTGATCTATGGCGTCATCGGCGGCACTGTCGGGTTCCTCGGGCAGTCGCCACAGGCGCTGGCGCTCGGCGCGATCCTCATCTTCGGCATTGCCTATCTGCTGGCGCAGGGCCTGGCCGAAGCCGCGCCCGAGGCGCTGACCCGCCGGCTGGCCGTGCTCGCGACGCTGGCATCGCTCGGTTATTTCGCCCTGCACGTCATCGCCACCTGGCTGATCGAAGGCAGCGTGCCGCCGGCCCCGACACCGGGGGCGCTCGAATGGGCCCTCATCGTGCTTGCCGTGACCAGCTTCGGCCTCGTTGCGGTCGCCCAGGCGATGTTCCCGCTCTGGGCCTATCACCCTGCCGCCGCCGGCCTGCGAGTCCACCTCGCCAACGGTCTCTACATCAACGCCCTGACTGACCGAATCTTCGGCGGCTGGGCCATGTCCAAGGCGCAAGCCGACAAGCGGAGTGTCAACGCATGACCATCGAAATCATCTCGAGCGAAACCGGCATCGACCACGCTGCTGCCACCGCCACTGCCGCTGCTGCGGCCGCGGCTGCCATTCCCCCGGCCTGGCCCCTCGCTGCCACGGTCGCCGTCAACCCCTGGGTGGGGCAGACCGGCGAAACCCTGCCGATGGTCGCGGCGAAGATGGCGCGGATGGCCGGCGTGCCGATGACGATGGACCGCCGCTGGTATCGCGAACGCATCGCCGCCGGCATCATCACCGATGCCGACCTGGAGGCAGCGCTGCTGGCTGCGGAGGGCGCTCGTCCTGCCGATCTGGCGGCGTTGAAAGCCGCCGCGGCCCAACCCACCGCCGCGCCTGTGGCTATCCCGACCGTGGCCGATCTGGCGGCTTCGGCCTCCGGCATCGACTGGCCGGCGATCATCGCCGATCGCTTCGGCAACTGGGCGGCCGGCTGGTTCGACGAAGGCCAGGCGCTATGGGCGGCGCCGCGCGGGCGTTCGGCCTATGACGCCTGGCGTGCCGTTGCCACCCATGATCTGACCGCCGAAATCCTCGGCCTGCATGGCTTTGCAGCGCAGATCGCCGAGGCCCCCGAACGTGCCCAGGACGCGCTGGCGCAGGCGGTGGAACGGCTGGGGCTGACGCCGGCGGCGATGGCGAGCTGCTTCCACCGGGCATTGTCGACCCTCGGCGGCTGGGCCCAGGCGGCACGGCACCGCCAGTGGCAGGCCAATCTCGCCGGCAGCGACGATGCGGCGATCACCGATTTCCTGACCATCCGGATGCTGTGGGAAAGCGCCCTGCTCGAACGCTATCGGTCGCAGATCGCCGGGGCGTGGCAGGCCGTTGTCGAAAGCCATGCGGCGCCCTTGGCGCCCAGCGAAGCGCAATGCGTCGATGCCATCCTGCAGGAAGCCGCCGAACGGTCGGCGCAGCGCGAGATCGCCTCGGCCCTGTCCGGCCAATCAACCCCGGCCGCTGCGATGCCGCCCCGCCTGCAGGCGGCGTTCTGCATCGATGTCCGTTCCGAAGTGTATCGCCGCGCGCTCGAATCGATCGATCCGGCCATCCAGACCCTGGGCTTTGCCGGCTTTTTCGGCCTCACCGCCGGGCACCGCCAGCTCGGCTCCGACGTGACCGAATTGCGGCTGCCGGTGCTGCTCAACCCCGGCGTCGCCACCCGCGCCGGCACCCCCGCCGACCAGCCTGCCGACACGGCGCGGCGGCTCGATGTCCGGGTGACTCGGGCCTGGGCGCGCTTCAAGCTGGCGGCGGTCTCCTCCTTTGCCTTTGTGGAGGCGGGCGGCCCGACCTATGTGCTCAAGCTGGTTCGCGACGCGCTGGGGCTTCCCCATGCGGCGCACCCCGACGATCCGGCGCCGCATCCCGAGCCAGGGCTCGATCTTGCCACCCGCACCGGCATGGCGGAATCGATCCTGCGCGCCATGTCGCTGACGGCCAACTTCGCGCCGCTGGTCGTGCTCGCCGGTCACGGCGCCAATGTCGTCAACAATCCCCATGCCAGCGCGCTGCATTGCGGCGCCTGCGGTGGCTATTCGGGGGAGGTCAACGCCCGGCTGCTCGCCGGCCTGCTCAACGACACCGAGGTGCGCGCGCAGCTGCAAGCCAAGGGTATCGCGGTTCCCGACACGACCCTGTTCGTCGGTGCACTCCACGACACGACGACCGATGCCGTGAAGCTGTTCGATGCCGATGTGGCATCGCCCGATCATGCCCAGGCACTCGCCGAAGCGCGGCGCTGGTTCGATACGGCCATGCTGATGGCCCGTACCGAACGCGCCCAGCGCTTGCCGCGCGCCGAAGGCAGCGCCGCCATCGCCCGCCGTGCCAGCGATTGGGCCGAAACCCGACCCGAATGGGGCCTTGCCGGTTGCCGTGCCTTCATCGCCGCGCCGCGTGCCCGCACCCGCGGCCAGAGCCTTGCCGGCCGCGCCTTCCTCCACGATTACCAGTGGCAGCAGGATGCGGGCTTCGGTGTCCTCGAACTGATCATGACAGCACCGGTCGTCGTCGCCAGCTGGATCAGCCTCCAATATTATGGATCGAGCGTCGCGCCCGACGTTTTCGGCGGCGGCAACAAGCTCCTCCACAATGTCGTCGGCGGCTTCGGCGTTGTCGAGGGCAATGGCGGCACCTTGCGCACCGGCCTGCCCTGGCAGTCTGTCCATGATGGCACTGCCCTCGCCCATGAACCGCTGCGGCTGACCGTGTGCATCGAGGCCCCGCGCGAGGCGATGACCGACATCCTCGAACGCCACCCCGGCGTCGCGGCACTGTTCGACAACCGCTGGCTGCACCTCATCGCGCTTGATGACAGCGGCCGTATGGCCTGGCGTTACACGGGCCATTCGCAGTGGGAAGCGTTCGCACCCGAAGCAGCCCAGCGCGTGCCAGCGGAGCTTGCTGCCTGATGATGAAAAAATCGAACCCGGACCATTGCCATGAAGCATGAACCCGAAACCGTCATTGCCATCACCAATGCGCGGATTCGGCAGCTGCTCGAAAATCCGAATGTCAGCGACTGGCTGAAGACCGCCTTGCGTGCTGCCGACGGCCATGATCCGATCATGTTGCGCAACGAGATCGAAATCCTGCGCCATGTGATCGATCCCATGTCGCGGACCGATGCCGAAACCGCGATGAAGCCGATGCGCATCAAGCCGTAACGCCGCCGACCGTTCACGGGGGCGAAACAATGAAAGGCCTAGGCCCGGCACGTCACGCGTGTCGGGCCGAAACTTTTGGTGCGCTACGGCGTTGGATTTTGGTGGTCGCGGCGCCGTGGCTGACAGTGCAAGGTATCGAAAGAATGTTCCCGATGAAATCCAGCCTCCATGCTCTCGCCGTCGCCGGTGCCCTGCTCACCACGTCCAAGGCGGTACAGGCACAGCAGGGCGATATTCTGGGCCAGCTGCTGGGCGCCGTGTTCGGCAACAACCAGCAGGCGACCGAGCAGGTGCTCGAAAATGACTGGAGCCAGGGCCGTCGGCCCTTCGCCCAGCGCCGCGACCAATTCAACACGCGGATCGACACGGCGGTCCAGAATGGCACACTGGACCGCAACGAGGCGCAAGACATGCACCGTGAGTATGACGATATCGTTCGGCTCGAATCGCAATATTCGGCCAATGGCAATGTCTCGCAGCAGCAGCGCAGCGATCTGCGGACGCGTTTCCGGGGCTTGATGCAGCACGCCAATCAACGCGCCGGCGGCCAGGGTGGCTTTCAGGGCGGCAATTATCAGAACGGCATCAACGGCAACTGGCAGCCGCTATCGACACGCAGCGCCGAATTCGAACAGCAGATCGCCGCCGGCCTGCGCAATCGCACCCTTACCCAGGCCAGTGCCAACCGGCTGCGCAGCGACTGGCGGGCCCTCGCCCAGGTCGAGGCCGGTTACCAGCGCGGCGGCATCGATGCGCGGGAAGCCGCCGATCTCGAAGCCCGCTACGCAGCGCTCGACGCGCGCATTGGTGGCGGCGTTTCGGCCGGCACCGGCGCGGCGCGATGGAGCCAGATGGAAACCCGGCTGGCCACGGTCGAGCGCAATGGCAGCATCAGCCGCAACGACGCGGCGATGATCCGCGCCCAACTCGGTGACCTTGCCCGCCTCGACACGGCCTATGGCGCCGGCGGCTACAGCAGCGAACAGCGAAACTATCTCGCGCGCCGCCAGAGCGAACTCGAATCGGTTATGAGCGGCCGCCGCTGAGCATGGAGGCCGGCATGACCAACCGCATCCGCGCCGCCTGGGACGCCGGCCGCCCCGCCGTCACCGGCTGGCTCAACATCGCCTCGACGCTTGCCGCCGAAGCGATGGCGCGGTGCGGCTTCGATGCCCTCGTCATCGACCTCCAGCACGGAGAGGCCGATCTGGCGACGGCGCTGCCGATGCTTCTGGCCATCGAAGCGGGCGGCGCCGAAGCCTTTGCCAGGGTGCCCGCCAACAATGCGGCCAGCATCATGCGGCTGCTCGACTGGGGCGCCACCGGGATCATCGCGCCGATGGTCAATGACGCCGCCGATGCCCGGGCCTTTGCCGCCGCGCTGCACTATCCGCCCAAAGGCGAGCGGTCCTATGGCCCACGCCGGCCCCAGCATCGCTTCGGTCCCGACTATCTCGCCAATGCCTCGGCGAGCATCGTCTCGCTCGCGATGATCGAAACCCGCGCTGGCCTCGATAACCTCGATGCGATCCTGGCGGTGCCGGGCTATGACGGCGTCTTCATCGGCCCGTCCGACCTGGCCCTGGCGCTCGGCGCCTCGCCGCAATCCGACAATGAAGATCCGGGCCAGATCGAAACGATCCGCAACATCATCGCGCGCTGCAAGGCAGCCGAAAAGCGCGTCGGCATCTATTGCACCGGGCCGGCATTTGCGCGGACGATGATCGACATGGGCTGCGATATCGTTTCGATTGCGCCTGATCTCGGGCTGCTTGTCGACGGCGCCAGGGAGAGCCTCCGGCGGCTGGGGCCATTGGCCCCACACCCCGTTCGATAGATCAGGTCTCGACCGGGACCAGTCGGCCTTCGTGAAGGGTGACGACCCGGTCCATGGCGCGGGCCAGCGCGACGTTATGCGTTGCCACCAGCGCCGCCGACCCCTGCCCGCGGACCAGCCCGAGAAATTCCGCAAGCACCTTCGCCGCGGTCGCTTCATCGAGGTTGCCGGTCGGTTCGTCGGCGAGCACCAGCACGGGCTTGTTGGCCAATGCCCTTGCCACGGCGACACGCTGCTGCTCCCCGCCCGAAAGCTGCGACGGCCGGTGGCCCAGCCGGTCCCCCAACCCCAGATCGGTCAGCAACTGGTCGGCCCTTGCCCGTGCCGCTGCCTCGCCTTGCCCCGCCACCAGCCCGGCGAGCAGCACATTCTCGCGCGCGCTGAAATCGGGCAGCAGATGGTGGAACTGATAGACAAAGCCCAATGAATCGCGCCGCACCCGCGTCCGCCCGGCACTGTCCAGCGCCTCGACGCGTTCGCCGGCGATGCTGATCCGCCCCTGAAAGCCGCCTTCCAGAAGCCCGACCGCTTGCAGCAAGGTCGATTTGCCCGATCCCGACGGCCCCAGCAGCGCGACGATCTCGCCGGCATCGACATGAAGATCGACGCCGCGCAGCACGTCGATCGTCGCTTCGCCCTGGGTGAAGCCGCGGCGCAGGTCCTCCACTTTCAGCACGGCTTCACTCATACCGCAGCACCTGAACCGGATCGGTGCTCGCCGCTTTCCACGCCGGATAAAGCGTGGCGAGGAAGCTCAGCAGCAGCGCCAGCAGAACGATGCCGATGACCTCGATCGGGTCGGTCTTGGCCGGCAATTCGGTCAGATAGCGAACCGAAGGGTCCCAGAGATTGGTGCCGGTCAACTGGCCAACGCCGGCAACGATTCCGGCGCGAAACTGCAGGATGGTGAAGCCGAGGACACAGCCGAGCGCGATTCCCATGCCACCGATCAGCGTGCCGACCGTCATGAACACCCGCATCAGCGCCAGCCGGCTGGCACCCATGGTGCGCAAGATGGCGATGTCGCGGCGTTTCGATTGCACCAGCATGATCAGCGACGACAGGATGTTAAAGACGGCGACAAGGATGATGATCGACAGAACCCAGAACATCACGGCGCGCTCGACGACGAGCGCCGAGAACAGCGCTGCGTTGGTGGTCTTCCAGTCGTTGATCACCGCTTGCCCGGCAATCGCCGGGATCACCGGCGCCAGGATTTCGCCGACACGATCGGGGTCGACCGTCCGCACCTCGATCATCCCGACCGCATCGCCAAGGCGCAACAGCGTCTGGGCATTGGCCATCGGCATGACGACAAAGGCCTTGTCATATTCATAGATGCCGACTTCGAACACGGCGACGACGGTATAGGCGACGATGCGCGGTACCGTGCCAAAGGGTGTCGCCTCGCCCTGCGGGTTGATCAGCGACAATTGCTCGCCGACCCGCACGCCAAGCGCTTCGGCCAGCCGGGCCCCGATCGCCACCGTGTTGGTCCCGGGCCGCAGCCGGCTCAGCGTGCCGACGCGAACATTGTCGGCAATGATCGAACTGTTGGCGATATCGTCCATCGTCATGCCGCGCACCAGCACGCCCTCGACCCGGCCACCGAAGCTGCCCATCAATGGCTGCTCGATCAGCGGCGTTGCCGAGACGACACCCGGCAGGCCCTTCAACCGCGCCTGAAGTGGCGCCCAGGCTTCGATACGGCCGCCATAGCCCTGGACAACGGCATGGCCATTGAGCCCCAGGATCTTGTCGAACAATTCGGCACGAAAGCCGTTCATGACGCTCATCACCGCAATCAGCGCCGCCACGCCAAGCGCCACGGCAATCAGGCTGATGCTGGCGACAAGGAAGATGAAACCCTCGCCGCGCCCGGGCAGCAGATACCGCCCGGCAATCATGCGCTCGTAGCGGGTGATCAAGCGGCAAGCCTTGCCATTGCCGCTTCGACCGACAGTTCCTCGCGCGCGCCGGCCCGGCGCTTGAGCTCGACCGTGCCGGCGGCGACCCCCTTGGGCCCGACGACCAGCTGCCACGGCAGCCCGATCAGGTCCGCAGTCGCGAACTTCGCCCCGCCGCGCTCGTCGCGATCGTCATAAAGCACCTCGACCCCGGCGGCCTGGAGCTGCGCATAAAGCGCCTCGGCCGCCGCCGCGCAGGCCGTATCGTCGGCACGCAGGTTGATCAGCGCGACCTTGTAGGGCGCCACCGCTTCCGGCCAGATGATGCCGGCATCGTCATGCTTGGCTTCGATGATGGCGCCGACCAGCCGCGACACGCCGATGCCATAGCTGCCCATCAACGGCGTTACGGCCAAGCCATCCGGCCCCTGCACCGTCACCCCCATGGCCTTGGTATATTTGTCGCCGAAGTAAAAGACCTGGCCGACTTCGATCCCTTTCGATTGGCGCAGCGCCGCCCCGGTGGCGGCTTCGGCGGCAGGATCGCGCTTTTCGTCGGTCGCGGCATAATCGGCATTCAGGCCGTCGATGAAGGCTTCGAGCCCGGCCGCGTCATCGGCATCGATGGCGCCGGTGTCGCGGGGCTTCAGCCAGTTCTCATGGTAGAACACATCGCTTTCGCCGGTCGGCGCCAGCACGATGAATTCATGGCTGAGGTCGCCGCCGATCGGGCCGGTATCGGCCTGCATCGGAATGGCCTCGAGGCCCATGCGCGCGAAGGTCCGCATATAGGCGATGAACATGCGGTTATAGCTGTGCCGCGCCGCCGCGAAATCGACATCGAAGCTGTAGGCATCCTTCATCAGAAACTCGCGGCCGCGCAGCACCCCGAAGCGCGGGCGGACTTCATCACGGAACTTCCACTGGATCTGGTACAGGTTGCGCGGCAGATCACGATAGGATCTGGCGCCATTCTGGAAGATGGTGGTGAACAGCTCCTCGGCAGTCGGCGAAAACAGCATCTCGCGATCATGGCGATCGGTAATGCGCAGCATTTCGGGGCCATAGGCATCGTAACGGCCCGAGGTCTTCCACAGCTCGGCGGACTGGATCGTCGGCATCAGCACTTCGATGGCGCCAGCGCGGTCCTGCTCCTCGCGAACGATGCGCTCGATCTTCTGAAGGACACGCAGGCCCAGTGGCAGCCAGGCGTAGATGCCGGCGGCCGTCTGACGAATCATGCCGGCCCGCAGCATCAGCTGGTGTGATACGACCTGGGCATCGCCCGGGGTTTCCTTGAGGACCGGCAGAAAATAGCGGGACAGGCGCAAGACCAAAACCTTTGCGTGGAATGAAGCGCAGCGGCTGTAGCACGGCCACGCAACGGCGCAACGCCATGGCGCCATGCAAGCACGCTGCACAGGCTGTTGCCGCACGGCAACAGTCGCCAACCATCTGAACTCCGTCACCTAAATGCCGCATGAACACCAATGACATGACACGGTGAGTGGCGTAACTTGAATGACAGGACTTCTCGACGGGTGATCGGCGTCAACGCTGCAACCATGCGAAGGTTCAGGGAAGAAGCGATGGCCGCAAGGCCTTGAGAGACCGCTGGTCGCGCAAGCGATCGCACGTTCGGCCCGGGCGGGGGAAATGCCCGGCCGAGCGCATGTCTCCCAATATTCGGTCTCGTCACGGAAACGCCTGGATCGCAAGATCCGGGCGTTTTTCCGTTTCGGGCCTCACGAAAGCGCGCATGGCCAGGCGGGCGGCGTGGCGGCAAGGTGAACCGGCACAACCGGAGACGCCATCATGGACCATTGCAGCATCGAGACCGACGGGCGCGTGCTCGTCGTCACCATCAACCGGCCCGACCGGATGAACGCCCTCCACCCGCCGGCCAATGCCGAGCTGGCGCAGATTTTCGACGATTTCGCCGCCAACCCCGATCTCTGGGTGGCGATCATCACCGGCGCCGGCCCCCGTGCCTTTTCCGCCGGCAACGACCTGCGCTACCAGGCCGAAGGCAATGCCGTCACCGTCCCGCCGACAGGCTTTGCCGGCCTGACCTCGCGCTGGGACCTCGACAAGCCGGTGATCGCTGCGGTCAACGGCGTGGCGATGGGTGGCGGCTTCGAAATCGCGCTGGCCTGCGACATCATCCTGGCGTCCGAAACCGCCAGCTTCGCCCTGCCCGAACCCAAGGTTGGTCTCGCGGCGCTGGCCGGTGGTCTGCACCGGCTGCCGCGCACCATCGGGGTCAAGCGCGCCATGGGCATGATCCTGACAGGGCGGACGGTCAGCGCCGCCGAAGGCAAGGCGCTGGGCTTCGTCCATGATGTCGTGGCCCCCGAAGCCCTGCTTGACGCCGCCCGGGCGCTGGCAGCGCAAATCTGCGAGCTGTCGCCGATGTCGATCCGCGCGTCCAAACAGGTGGTCAGCCGCAGCCTCGACACGGCCTCGCTGCAAGCCGCCTATGACGGCCAGATGGCGCATCCGGCGGTCAATGCGCTGTGGAAATCCGACGATCTGCGCGAGGGGCCACTGGCTTTCGCCCAGAAGCGCAAGCCCGAATGGAAGGGGTGCTAGGCGCGACCGACACGCCGCCGGAACGCAAGAAGGGCCGCCCGATCGCTCGGGCGGCCCTTCGACATTGCCGGCTACGATTACCGGAGGTGACGTTTTACTGCGCCGCGATTCCCACCGCGGCCACCACTGCACCGGACCGTAACGTGTGACAATGAGACATCCGATCACCTCCTTCCGTATTGTTGAACACTGACGGCAATGTCAGAGAGGTGACCCGCGATTGCAAGAGGTAAAATGACGCTGGCAGGTTCGGTATCGCAAGTTCGCATCGGCGCCAGCGCCCGGCTGCCGGGAGCCGGTCGCCGCGGCGCCGGAATCGACACCGCCTATCGCAAATCGCTGGTTACCGGTCCCGTCGCCGTGACCGCCCTGGGGCTCGAAGGCGATGTCCAGGTCAATCGCCGCTATCATGGCGGTGCTGAAAAGGCCGTCTATGGTTACCCGCAATCGGGCTACGCCGGCTGGCAGGCCGAATTTCCCGATATCGCCGATCGCTTCGTGCCCGGCGCGATGGGCGAAAATCTGGTCATCACCGGCCAGGACGAAGCCAGCCTTTGCATCGGCGACGTCATACGCTGCGGCACTGCAACGCTCCAGATTTCGCAGCTGCGGGAGCCATGCAGCACCTTTGCCGCGATCATCGGTACCACCCGCGTCGTCCGTGCCATGGTCCGGTCGGGACGCTGTGGCTGGTATTACCGGGTTCTCGAGCCCGGCGCGATTGCCGCCGGCGACAGCCATGATGTTATCGAGCGCGCCAATCCGGATTGGCCGGTCGCGCGCTTTGCCGCGGTTGCAGCGGGGCGGGAAGGAACGCTGGCCGCCCTGCAGGCACTCACCACGCTGAAGGGGCTGACCCCAGACTGGCAGCAGCGCGCAGCGGCCATGGCAGCGAAACAGGGCGTCTGATGCGACGCGTGCCGGCCCGCAACTTCAGGTCGCACCGGCCTTCGGTTTCGCCCGCAGCGCCCGCCATTCGAGGACGGCGATGAGGATCAGCCCGAGCAGGAACGGGATATAGGTGTAGATCATCCGGAAGATCACCAGTGCCGCCAGCACCCCGGCCTTGGGCGCATCGGGCATCAGCAACAACATCACCCCTTCGAAAACGCCCAGCCCGCCCGGCGAATGGCTGAGCGCGCCGGTCACCATCGCCACCGCATAGATGGTCAGGAAGGTAAGCAGCCCGGGCGTTCCGACATCGGGGAGCAACAGGTAGAGCGCGCCCCCGGCAAAGGCCAGATCAATGGCGCCGATGACGATCTGCCACAGGGTTTCGCGGCCATCGGGAATGAAGAAGCGATAGCTCCACAGCCGCAACTCGCGCCGCCACAGGGTCGCCACCGCCAGATAGACCAGGGTGCCGGCGAGCAGCACGCCGCCGGCCCAGCGCTCGGCATTGGGCGCCAGGTCCTTGAAGGGGGTCGCCAGATCGGGGGAGATCACCAGTCCCAGCCCCGCCACGGCGACAATGCCGAGCCAGAAGGTCCAGCCACACAACAGGATGATCATCGCGATATCGGCGGCGCGCACCCCCGACCGCGTATAGATGCGATAACGCACCGTCCCGCCGGTCAGCACGGTCACGCCCAGCGTGTGGCTCATCGTGAAGCTGGCGAAACTCGCGGCCCCCAGCGTGCGCCACGGCAGATCATAGCCGAGATGGCGGAGCGCCAGCCAATCATAGCCGACCAGCACGACATAGGAGGCCGCTGCCGACAGCGCGGCCGCCACGATGAGGTGGACGGGCGTGGCCCGCAAATCGGCCATCACGTCCGACAGGGTCACCTGGCCGGCGATCATCTTCAGGCCCCAGATGGCAAGGCCGAGGACGATGAGGCCAAGGATCGCGCCCAGCCATTGCTTCAACCCGGCCCGCGGCGCCGACAGCGGCGCATCGCCGGCAGCCACGCGCCGAGTCGAGTCGGCCAATCCCGACCCCTGCGACGGCGCCACCACTGGGTGAGAATCGGACAGCTCTCGCTCCTTGCACATCAGGAAGCGCCGCCAAACACGGCTGGGCGGCGGTGTAGGTCTTCGCTGCGCCAGTGACAACTGCGACACGCGCGTTTGCGGCGAGGCGACACGGGTTACCGCAGGTCGCGTCGCGCGTTCGAGCGGGGAAGGCTCGCTGCAACTTGACTTGGCCCCGCGCAGTGCCGACGATATTTGTGATGTCCGCCCTTGCCGATCCGCCCCGTGCCGCAGCCCCGGCGGTCGCCCCCACCGTCGGGCCCGGCGTGTCACGCATCGTTGTCGTCGATGACGATCCCGATCTGCGATCGTTGATCGGCGGTTTCCTGCGCGAAAATGATTTCGAGGTGACGACGGCTGCCGATACCCGCGGGCTCGATTCCCGGCTCGGCGAAGGCCCGGTCGATCTCATTCTGCTCGATGTGATGATGCCGGGCGAGGATGGCCTCGCTGTCCTGCGCCGCATGGAAGGCCCCAACCGGCCCGGAATCATCGTGCTGTCGGCGATGGGCGACGATGATGACCGGATCGAAGGGCTGGAGCTTGGCGCCGATGACTATCTGGCCAAGCCTTGCAACCCGCGCGAACTGCTGGCGCGCATCCGCGCCGTGCTGCGCCGCCGCCAGGAAGCGAGCAGCGCGCCCCCCGGGCGCAACCAGCGTTTCGGCGGCTGGACGCTCGATGTCATTGCCCGCCGCCTCAGCCACCGCAGCGGCAAGCTGGCGCAGCTGACCGATGCCGAATTCCGCGTCCTCTCCGCCCTTCTCGCCCTCCCCGAGACGGTGCTGTCACGCGACCAGCTGCTCGACGCGGCGCATGGCGACACCGCCGACATCTTCGATCGCGCCATCGACGTGACGATCAGCCGGCTGCGCCGCAAGCTCGACCCCGAAAATCTCATCCGCACGGTGCGCAACGAAGGCTATATGTTCGCGGTCACGCCGGAGCCGGCATGACTCTCCCCGCCATCAAAAGCCTCGGGCGGCTGCCGATCCTGTGGCAGTCGCTGCTCATGGTGGGTCTCAGCCTGCTGGCTTCGGCGATGGTGACGCTGATGCTCAACTGGGCGCTGCCGATGCCGCGGCTCGATTTCTTCTCGATGCACGATGTCGGCGAGGCCCTTCTCGCCGCAGAGCGCGGCGAGGCGCCGGCCGACCCGCTGATCAAGGTGCTGCGTGCCGATGCCGCTCCGGCGCCGGTCGACGATCTGCGCAGCGATGCCGGGCTCACCCGGGCGCTGGCCAGCCAGGTCAACAAGCCGTTCGCCGACGTGGCACTTGTCTATCGCGCCGACCAGAGCAACTTCCCCTTCCGCTACCGAACCGCCGCCGGCGTGCCGCTCCGCCAGGGCGAGGCGCAATTCTACAACCATGTCGCCGCCGCCATCCGCGCTGAAAGTGGCCGCTGGATCATCGTCGAAACCCCCGAACGCCCGCTGATCACCCGTTATCAGCGCCGGCTGATCCTCGCTTTCCTGCTGTCGGTGCTGGTCACCCTGCCCCTCGCCTATCTGTTCGCCCGGCAGCTCGCCGATCCGATCCGCCGCTTCGCCGATGCCGCCGAACGGGTCGGCGCCGACAATGCCGCTCCCGCCGTGCCGGCCGAAGGATCGACCGAACTGCGGCTTGCGGCCGAAGCGCTGACCAAGATGCAGAGCCGCATCAAGGACACGATGGCCGAACGCACCGCGATGATCGGTGCCATTGCCCATGATCTGCGCACCCCCCTCACCCGCATCGCCTTCCGCATGGAAGCAGCGCCCGAGCCGCTGCGCGAAGCCGTTCAGGCCGATATCGACCAGATGCGCGCCATGGTCGAAGCGACCATCGGCTTCATCCGTCATGGCAACAAGATCGGTGACCGTGTCGTGCTCGACTTCGCTGCAATCGCCGAGCGCATCGTCGCCGATTCGCAGGCCATGGGCCTGCCTGTCGCCATCACGTCGCCGCTCGGGCAGCCGGCGAGAATCGTCGGCGACAGCGTTGCGCTCGGCCGCATGCTGCAAAACCTTGTCGACAATGCGCTGCTCTATGCCGGCAGCGCTGAACTATCGGTGGCGACGCGCGGCGCCTGGCTTGAACTGCAGGTCGCCGATCGCGGTCCGGGGATCGATCCGGCGCTGATCGACGAGGTTTTCATGCCATTCAAGCGCGGCGAACCCTCGCGCAACCGCGCCACCGGCGGGTTGGGCCTTGGCCTCGCTCTCGCCCGGCTAACCGCCAGCGCCCATGGCGGAACACTCACCGCCGATAACCGCCAGGGTGGCGGACTGGTCGTCACGGCGCGCTTCCCCGCCGTCGCCGGACCTGCACGGCGACTGCGCCCGGCAGCATGCCGGATCGGAATGGCGCCGCAACCGGCGGAATGAAGCAAGCCTCCGGCGGCTGGGGCCGGCGGCCCCAGACCCCGAACGTGGCGTTTGGCCAACGCAAAAATTGTCGCACGGTCTCAGTCGAATGGGGTCTGGGGCCACCGGCCCCAGCCGCCGGAGGCACGATCAGGCCGCCGCCGCCAGCTCCGTCGCCTGGTTGATCGCCCGCTTGGCATCGAGCTCGAGCGCTTCGAAGGCCCCGCCGATCAGCTGCGCCGCCACGCCGGCCGCGACCAGATCGTCGTAAAGCCCGCGCAGCGGCTCCTGCCCGGCGCAGATGATCACGGTATCGACGGGGTAAAGGCGCGGCTCGCCATTCAGCAGCACGTGCAGGCCTTCGTCGTCGATACGGACATAATCGACACCGCCGACCATCTTCACGCCGCGGCGCTGCAGGGTCAGCTTGTGAGTCCAGCCGGTGGTCTTGCCGAGCCCCTTGCCGGGTGCCCCGGCCTTGCGCTGGAAGATGGTTACGTCGCGCCCGGCGCTGGCCACCTGGGGGACGATGCCGGTAACGCCGCCCCGCGGATGGTTGACGAAATCGATGCCCCATTCGCGCGCAAAGACATCGATATCGACAGCGCCAGACACACCCTTGTGAGTCACCAGTTCGGCAACATCGAAGCCGATTCCCCCGGCGCCGATGATCGCGACGCGCGTCCCGACGTCACAACCGTTGATGACGTCGATGTAGCTGACCGCCTTGGGGTGATCGAGCCCGGCGATGTCGGGCCGACGCGGCTCGATGCCGGTGGCGACGATGACCTCGTCGAAGCCGGCGTCGGCCAGCATCGCCGCATCGACGCGGGTCCGGAGCTTGAGCGTGATGCCAAGCTTTTCGATCATCCGGTTGAAATAGCGCAGGGTTTCGTAGAACTCCTCCTTGCCGGGGATGCGCTTGGCGAGGTTGAACTGGCCGCCGATTTCGGCGGCGGCATCGAACAATGTCACCTTGTGGCCGCGCTCGGCCGCCGTCACGGCATAGGCAAGGCCCGCCGGCCCGGCACCGACGACGGCAAGGTGCTTCGGCGCTGCCGTCGGCCGCACGATCAGCTCGGTTTCGCGGCAGGCGCGCGGGTTGACGAGGCAGCTCGTCAGCTTGCCGGTGAACGTATGGTCAAGACAGGCCTGGTTGCAGGCAATGCAGGTATTGATCTCGTCCTCGCGCCCCTCCCAGGCCTTTTTGACAAGATCGGGGTCGGCGAGCATCGGGCGCGCCATCGAGACGAGATCGGCATCGCCGCGCGCCAGCACGGCTTCGGCAACATCGGGCATGTTGATGCGGTTGCTGGTGATCATCGGGATGGAAAGATGCTTGCGCAGCCGCCCCGTCACCTGCGCGAAGGCCGCGCGCGGCACCATGGTGGCGATCGTCGGTACCTGGGCTTCATGCCAGCAGAAGTGCGTGCTCATGATCGTGGCGCCGGCGGCTTCCACCGCCTTGGCCAGCGTCACCACCTCGTCCCACGCCATGCCGCCGTCGAGCATGTCCATCGCGGCGATGCGGAAGATGACGATGAAATCCGGCCCCACGGCTTCGCGGACGCGGGCGATGACCTCGACCGGAAAGCGCATGCGGTTTTCGAAACTGCCGCCCCATTTGTCGGTACGGCGGTTGGTTTTCTCGACAAGGAAGGTGGACAGCAGATAGCCCGCCGAGCCGATCACCTCCACGCCGTCATAGCCCGCCAGCTTGGCCATCGCCGCGCAATTGGCGAAATCATTCAGCTGTTTCTCGATGCCGGCCTCGTCGAGCTCGTTGGGAACGAACCGCCCGATGCGCGACGGCACTGCCGATGGCGCGACTGCGGCCGGCGTTCCCGCCAATGGACCGGTGTGGAGAATCTGCATGCAGATCTTCACGTCCGGGTCGGCGGCATGAACGGCTTCGGTGACCAGCCGGTGGTCGGCGGCTTCCTCGGGGGTGGACAGCTTGGTCCCGCCGCCGCCTTCGTGGTTGGGCATGATGCCGCCGGTGATGATCATCCCCACCCCGCCCCGTGCGCGTTCGGCGAAATAGGCCGCCTGACGCTCGAAGCCGCCCGGGATATCCTCGAGGCCGGTATGCATCGACCCCATCAGGATGCGGTTCTTCAGCTGGGTGAAGCCCAGGTCGAGCGGACGAAAGACGTGCGGATAACGCTGCTGGCCGATCATGCAATATCCCCCATTAGCGCCCCGAATATACCGGCGGGCGTTTTTCGATAAAGGCCCGCATGCCTTCGGCAAAGTCCGCCGATGCCGCACACATCAGCTGGTTGCGGTTCTCGATCGCCATGGCGGCTTCAAGGCTTGTCGCGTCGATGGCACGCGCCAGGCCTTCCTTGGTCATCCGCAGCCCCATCGGCGAGGTGCCGAGCATTTCCGCCACCAGCGCTTCGCCGGCCGCTTCCAGCCCGTCGTCGGGCACGACCTGCGAGACCAGCCCCGTCGCCAGCGCGCGATTGGCATCGATGAAACGCCCGGTCAGCATCAGCTCCGCCGCCAGCGACGCCCCGACCAGCCGCGGCAGGAAATAGCTTACCCCCATGTCGCAGGAACTCAGCCCGATGCGGATGAAGGCGGCATTCATCCGCGCGCTGTCCCCGGCAATGCGGATATCGCTCGCCAGCGCAAAGGCCAGGCCGCCGCCGCACGCCGCGCCATGCACCAGCGCCACGATCGGCTGCGGGCAGCGCCGCATCTTCAGGTACACATCGGCGAGATGCCCCTGAAAGCCATAGCCGCCGCCGAAGGGCACGGCCGCCGGATCACGCCCCGCGCCTTCCTTGATGTCGAGCCCGGCGCAGAACGCCCGCCCTGCACCGCGCATGACGATGATGCGGGTATCGCCATCGTTGAAGCGTTTGTCGAAATAGTCGCCCAGTTCATCGACCATCGCCAGTGAAATGGCATTCATCGCCTGGGGCCGGTTTAGCGTCAGCCAGTCGGTTGCGCCCCGCTTCTCGATGCTGATCGTCGCGTAGTTCATCGTGGCCCCATCATCTCGGACCCTGGCCATCGTCGATCTTGATGACCGCGCCGGTGACACATTCGGACGCCGGCGAGGCGAGGAACAACAGCGTCGAATCCATCTGCGCCGGATCGCCGATGCGCTTTCGCGGCAGGCTCTGGCTGAAATCGCCCATCCGCGCCAGCATGCCGTCCATCATTTCCGATGCGAAGGCGCCGGGCGCGATGGCATTGACGTTGATCATGTTGCGCGCCCATTCGACGGCAAGCGCTTCGGTCATCCGGACCACCGAGCCCTTGCTGGTGGCATAGAGCGCAGCGCCATTGCCCGAATAATTATACGCCGCCATCGATGCAATGTTGATGATCCGCCCCGGCGCCTTCAGCTCGATCAGCCGCCGCGCCACCTCGCACGCCAGCATGAACGGCGCCCGCACATTGGTGTCGAGCACCCGGTCGATCAGCTCGACCGACATTCTGGTCGCGCGCTGGGCATCGGGGATGCCGGCATTGTTGACGAGGATGGTGACCGGCCCCATCGCGGCTTCGACCGTTCCGACAATCGCGGTCAATTGCGCCGCATCGGTAACATCAAGGGCAAAGGCCCGCGCCGTGCCGCCGGCGGCCTCGATTTCCGCCACCAACGCTTCAAGCCGGTCGAGCCGCCGCGCCGTGACCGCGACATGCGCGCCGGCCGCGGCAAGCACCCGCGCGAAGCGTTGGCCAAGCCCCGCCGACGCCCCGGTGACGAGTGCCACCTGGCCGGTAAGATCCTGCGCAGCGTTGGGAAGCGGAAAACTCATGCCGGCACATTCCCCCGGTTCGCCGCCTCAGGGTAGCTGGCGCAACTGGCAGCCCCCAGGTGACGACCCCTTGCGCCGGGGCTCAGGCTTTCGCCAGTGCCTTTGCATCGAGCGGCAGCCGCCGCAGTCGCGTCCCCGTTGCCGCTGCCACGGCATTGACCACGGCCGGCGCCACCGACGTCGTTCCCGGCTCGCCGATGCCCCCCGGTGCCTCGCTCGACTTGACGATATGGACCTCGATCGCCGGGGCGGCATCGATGCGCAGCGGCAGATATTCGTGGAAATTGCTCTCCACCACCCGCCCCCTGGCGACATTGATGTCGCCGTGCAGCACCGCCGTCAGCCCATAGAGCATGCCGCCTTCGATCTGCGCCACCAGCGTATCGGGGTTGATCACCAGCCCGGCATCGACCGCCGTCACCAGCCGCTTGACCGCAACACTGCCATCATCGGCAACCGCAACATCGGCAACGGTCGCCAGATAGGAGCCGAAGGCGTGGATCACCGCCACACCGCGCCCGCTGCGCGCCGGCATCGCCGCGCCCCAACCCGCCTTGTCCGCCGCCAGCTTCAGCACGGCCGCCGCGCGCGGGGCATTGCCCATCATGCCCAGCCGGAACGCCACCGGATCGGCCCCGGCCCTGGCTGCCAGTTCATCGATGAAGCATTCGACGGCATAAAGGCTGTTGTTCGGGCCGACCCCGCGCCAATAGCCAATGTTGACCGCCAGCGGCTCGGACCGGACATAGCCGACAGCCTGGTGCGGGATGTCATAGAGCAACTCGGTCGCGCCTTCGACATTGCCGCGATCGAGCCCGTCCTTGGGCGGCTGGCCCGACATGCGCGCCGAAACCGAGCCGCCGGCAATGGTGTGCCGCCAGCCAGCGACTTTCCCATCGGCCAGCGTCGCCGCCATGACGTTGCGATAGGCCGGCCGATACATGTCGTGGCGCATATCGGCTTCGCGCGTCCACACGACCTTGACCGGGCCCTTGACCTTCTGCCCGATGCGCACGGCATTGGTCACCATATCAACATCGAGCCGGCGGCCAAAGGCCCCGCCGAGCATGAAATTGTTGAGTGTGACGCTTTCGGGCGGGCGGCCAAGCACCGCGGCTGCCGCGGCCCGGGCGCGGGTCTGCACCTGCGTCCCCGTCCAGACCGTGCAGCGATCGGCTCCGACATGGACAGTGCACGCCATAGGCTCCATCGGCGCATGGGCGAGCAGTGGCATCTCGTAATCGGCTTCGAGCCGCACCGCGCCGGGGGCCGCCAGCGCCGCTGCCGCATCGCCCTTGCTATGGGCGGAGACGCCGGCGCCCTTTGAATCGGCACGCAGCTTCGCCCAGATCGCCGCTGAATCGACTCCGGCATGGGGGCCATCGTCCCATTCGATGACCAGCGCGTCGAGGCCGGTCTTGGCGGCCCACATATGGTCGCCGACCACGGCCACGAGATCGTCAAGCACGACGACCTGGCGCACCCCGGGCAGCTTCAGTGCCGCCGCATCATCGACACGCACAACCTTGCCGCCAACGACCGGCGCCTGTGCCAGTGTCGCCACCAGTGCGCCGGGCACCTTCACATCGATGCCGTAGATGGCCGAGCCATCGAGCTTGGCCGGCGTGTCGAGACGCTTGGCCGAGGTACCGATCAGCCGGAAATCCGCGGGGTCCTTAAGCGGCGCCGGCGCGGCAGGCGCCGGCAGGGCAGCCGCCGCCGCGGCAAGCGCACCATAATCCGCCTTGCGCCCGCTGGCATCGTGAAACACCACGCCGTCGCGGGTGCGAAGCGCCGAAGGCTCGACGCCCCAGCTTTTGGCCGCCGCCATGACGATCAGGGCACGCGCATCGGCGCCGGCCTGGCGCAGCACCGGCACGAAACCGGCGCGGATCGACGACGAACCGCCAGTGCCCTGGCGCTTGCGCGGGCCACCATAAAGCACATCGTCGGGCGGCGACTGTTCGATGCTGACGCGGTCCCAGGCGACATCGAACTCTTCGGCCAGGATCTGGCTGTGCGCGGTGAAGATGCCCTGCCCCATTTCCTGCTGCGGCATGACGAAGGTCACCCCGCCATCGGCAGCCAGCCGGATGAAGGCATTGGGGGCAAAGCCGGTTGTCGCCGCGCCGAGCGGAAAGCCGAGCAGCACGCCGCCGCCGGCAATCGCCGAAACTTGCAGCAGCCCGCGGCGGGTGACCATCGCCGTCATGCCTTGGCTCCCGAAGAAGCCTTGTTACCGGCGACGCCGGCGGCTGCCTTGATCGCGGCGCGGATGCGGGGGTAGGTGCCGCAGCGGCAGACATTGCCCGCCATGGCAGCGTCGATCGCGGCATCGTCGGGTCGCGGAATCGTCGCCAGCAGCGCGGAAGCCGACATGATCTGCCCCGGCTGACAATAACCGCATTGCGCCACTTCCCCGGCGCGCCATGCCGCCTGCACCGCCTTGCCGACGGGCGTCGCGCCAACCCCTTCGATCGTGGTGATCTTGCCCGCGCCGACATCGCTGATGGGCGTCTGGCACGACCGCACCGCCTTGCCGTCGATATGGACGGTGCAGGCGCCGCACGCCGCAATTCCGCACCCATATTTGGTGCCTGTCAGGCCGACGATATCGCGCAGCACCCAGAGCAGGGGCATGTCGTCGGGCGCCTCGACCGCATGGGCCTTGCCGTTGATCGACAGTTGAGCCTTCATCGCGCCAAACCCCTTCCCGGCCAGCCAGCGTGTTGCCACCCGGCAACGCCGCCCCTGCTGCAAGGTGATAGCGCTACCGGGCGGCCCGAATATTGCAAGACTGCAATTCGCTTGGCCAGTCGCCGTGCGACCCATCCCGCCACTGTCCGATTCGGTGGAAAGGGGAGGTAGCGCATCAGGCGGCAGGACGACCAAACGACGGGCAACATCGGGCGCGAGACGGTTTGCGACAAGACGAACCGGTCGGCTGCAAGCCCGAAACGATTTCCTTGGGGATCAAACATGCCGCTTGCGACAGGCGACACGACGCCATCGTGTGGCGGCCGGCTCTGTCTGTCGTCGATAAGCAAGGGGATTCAGCACTTTGCCGATATCGCGGCAACGCTGTTTCAGGCCCAAACACTCTGTTCTTTCATATTGATCTCGGGCATCATCAAAACTGTCCTGGAACGGCACGATCGCGGCGGAGACCGCGCTGAAGTCCGGTTCCGATGGGCAAAGGGGAGCGAAACATGACTCAATCGACTGGATTCGAAGCAACGCGCAGGCATGCGCTGGGCATGCTCGGCGGGCTTGCCGCCGCCGGGCTGATGGCCGGCAAGGCCAGCGCAGCGCCCAGGCTGGGCAGCAGCAAGAAGACGCTTTACTGGGTTGCGACCGTCACACCGTGCAACAAAAAGGGCGACTTCGATCCCGGCGCGATGGCGGACATCCTCGCCTGGCACAAGAAATGCGGTGCCGATGGCGTTGTCGTCCTCGGCACCTCGGGCGAATTTCCGTCCTTCACCATGAAGGAACGGCGCTTCATCACCGAAACCGTGCTCAAGAATCGCAATGGCCTCAACGTCATCGTCGGTCCCGGCACGACCACCAGCGCCGACACCATCGAGCTTGCCAAGCATGCCCAGGACAATGGCGCCGACGGCTTGCTCGTCATCCCGCCCTTCTATTTCAACGAACCGCCGATCGATGGCCTGACCGATTATTACAAGCGGTTGTTCGATACCGTCTCGATCCCGACCAATCTCTACCATATCCCGGGCACCAGCGAGGCTTCGATCACCCTCGAATTGCTGAAAAATCTGGCCGGGTACGACCATCTGGCCGGCATCAAGGATTCGTCGGGCTCGCCCGAAGGCTATGCCAAGTTCGTCGCCGCCTTCCCCGCGCTCAACATGCGCTGCGGCACCAACAACAATCTCGAAACCGCGCTCGAAAATGGCATGGGCACGATCCTGGCCGACGGCAACCAGTTCAGCGCCAAATGCGCCAGCATCTTCAAGGCCTATCACGCCAAGGGCGACTGGAAGGGCGAACTGGCGAAACTGCGCGCGGCGCAGCGGATGATCCGCGATGCCAACATGGGTGCCAACACCTATGCGTCGATGAAATATATCCTGTCGCTGGAGATGGGCGGGCCGGAAATGTACGCCCGCACGCCGATGCCGCAATTGACCGACGCCCAGCGCAGCTCGCTCAAGGCTGCGCTTGGCCGCGTCAATGCCATGGCCTGAGGCCGGCGTCCCCACCGAACCGAACCTATTAAAAGGCTATCCCATGACACGCACCCGCCGGGCGACGCTCGCCTTCACGCTTCCGCTGTTGCTTGCTGCCGTCAGCCCGGCAGCCGCCCAGCTCAACGGCACCGCCGTCGTCCGCAAGACCGCGACCAACACCGTCAACTGGCCGACCTACAATGCCGATCTGGCCGGCAGCCGCTACCTGCCGCTCGATCAGATCAATGCCGGCAATTTCAACGATCTCGAGATCGCCTGGCGTTTCAAGACCGACATGTTCGGCAGCCGCCCCGAATACAAGCTCGAAGGCACGCCGCTCGCCGTCGATGGCATTGTCTATGCCACCGCCGGCACCCGCCGCGCCATCGTCGCGCTCAACGCCGTGACGGGGGAGCTGCTGTGGTCCTTCTCGCTCCATGAGGGCAAGCGCAGTGCCGAAAGCCCGCGGGCGCTTTCGGGCCGCGGGCTGAGCTATTGGAGCGACGGCACCAAGCGCCGGATTCTCTATGCCACCATCGGCTATCGCATGGTCAGCCTCGATGCCGACACCGGCCAGCCCGACCCCGAGTTCGGCGAAAACGGCATCGTCGACCTCAAGAAGGACTGGGACCAGGATATCGCCGATCTCGAAACCGGTGAAGCCGGCGTCCATTCGGCGCCGGCCATTTCGGGCAACACCATCATCATCGGCGCCGCTTTCCGCGAGGGCTTCACGCCGAAGGACAAGAACAACACCAAGGGCTATATCCGCGCCTTTGATGTGCGCACCGGCAAGCGGCTGTGGACCTTCCATACCATCCCCAAGCCCGGCGAATATGGCTATGACACCTGGCTCAACAACAGTGCCGACACGACAGGGAACGCAGGTGTCTGGACCCAGGTGTCGATCGACCCCGAGCTCAACCTTGCCTATCTCAATGTCGAATCGCCGACGTCGGACTTTTTCGGTGGCCATCGCCCCGGCGCCGGCCTGTTCGGCAACAGCCTTGTCGCCGTCGACCTCACGACTGGGACACGCAAATGGCACTACCAGCTGATTCACCATGAAATCTGGGATCTCGACAACAGCTCGGCGCCGCTGCTGATGGACGTCAACGTCGGCGGAAAACCCCGCAAGGTCGTCGGCGTGCCGTCGAAACAGGGCTTTTTCTATGTTTTCGATCGCGCCACCGGCAAGCCGGTGTTCCCGATCACCGAAAGGAAGGTGCCCAAGGGCAATGTCCCCGGCGAATGGTATTCGCCGACCCAGCCCTTCACGACGAAGGAACTCACCTACGGCCGCAACGGCTTCAGCGAGGCCGATCTGATCGATTTCACGCCCGAGCTGAAGGCCAAGGCGCTCAAGGTTGTCGAACGCTACCAGCTTGGCCCCGTTTATACCCCGCCGATCATCTCGACGCGCGACAAGCTCGGCGTCATCAACAACTGGGCGCAGGGCGGCACCAACTGGCCGGGCGGCTCCTTCGACCCTGAAACCGGCATCGCCTATGTCTATGCCTGTGGCACCTGCATTTCCTCGACCGGGCTCCAGCCCGGCCCCGATGGCATGACCAATATCGATTATGTCGTCGGCATCGATGGCCAGCCGGTGGCGATGATCAAGGGCCCGGGCGAAGGCGCCGGCGCCGACAGCCCGGCACCGCCGCCGCCGGCCGGTGGTGGCGGTGCCGGCGTGCCCCGCCTTGCCGTCGATGGCCTGCCGCTGATGAAGCCGCCCTATGGCTCGATCAACGCCATCGACGTCAACAAGGGCGCCATCAAATGGCAGATCGCCCATGGCGAAACGCCCGATTTCGTCCGCAACAACCCGGCGCTGAAAGGCATCACCATCCCGCGCACTGGCCAGTCGACCTATCAGATCGGCACGCTGGTCACCAAGACGCTGGTCGTGGCAGGCGAGAACCAGACGACGACGACACCCGACCGGCCGCGCGGCGCCATGCTGCGTGCCTATGACAAGCAGACCGGCGCCGAAGTCGGGGCGGTGTTCATGCCCGGCCCGCAAAGCGGCTCGCCGATGACATATTCGGTCAATGGCAAGCAGTACATCATTGTCGCAACCAGTGGCGGCACCAGCACCGGCGAGTATGTAGCCTATACCCTGCCGGGCAAGAACTGACGGGACGGATGATGGAGTGTGTCGATGCGTAAGCTGATGTTGCTGGGCGTTCTGCTGGCGACGGCCGGAGTCAGTGCCGTCAAGGCGCAATCCGCAGGTCGCTCCGTCTGGGAAGGCATCTACTCGCCCGAACAGGCGGCACGCGGCGAGGCACAGTATAACGAAAGCTGCGCCGCCTGCCATGGCGGCGGGCTCAACGGCACCGGCGAGGCGCCCGGCCTCACCGGTGGGGAGTTTGTCTCGCACTATGACCAGCTGACCGTCGCCGACCTGTTCGAACGGGTGCGAACGACGATGCCGCAGAATGATCCCGGCACGCTCAGCCGCGAACAATATGCCGATGTCGTCGCTTTCCTGCTCAAATCGAACGGTTTTCCGGAAGGCCAGGCGGCACTCGACAAGCGCACCGAAGTGATGGCCAATATCGGCATCGAGGCCCAGAAACCTGCCGGCGGGGCACCGGCTGCGCAATAGGCAACAACGCACACTAGGTCGCGAGCGGGGAAAACACCCGCCGCGCCAACCTTGGGGGATTTATGCGGCACGGACGATTACTGCTTCTGGCGCTGGCGGCAAGCGCTGCGCCACTGGCGGCGCAACAGACCATGTACACGAAGGAAATGCTGCCGCCGCCGGGGGCGATGACCCCCGACCCCAACAGCTATCCCAACCCCTACAGCGCCGACACCGGCTTCTTCAAACTCCCCGCCGGGCGCAAGATGGGGTCGACCAGCGCCGTTGCCATCGACAGCAAGGGCCATGTCTGGGTGGCCGAACGCTGCGGCGCCAACAGCTGCGCTGGCTCCAGCGTCAACCCGGTCATCGAATTCGATGCCCAGGGCAATTTCATCCGTGATTTCGGCGGCGGCCTGACGCTGTTTCCGCACGGCTTCTACATCGACGCCAAGGACAATGTCTGGTTGACGGATTCGCGTATCGGGACCGGCGCCAGCGCCGGCGAAGGCGGCCTCGTCTACAAGTTCAGCCCCGACGGCAAGGTGCTGCTGACCCTCGGCACCAAGGGCGTCGCCGGCACCAAGGGCAACAGCTTCACCGAACCCAATGCCGTCATCACCGCGAAAGACGGCACCATCTTCGTCGCCGATGGCCATACCCCCTACAAGGGCATCGCCCGCATCGTGAAGTTCAGCCCCGACGGCCGCTATCTTGGTGAATTCGGCACGCCCGGCAAGGAACGCGGCCAGATCGAAGTCCCCCACGCCCTCGCCTTCGACAGCAAGGGCCGGCTGTTCGTCGCCGATCGCTGGAACAACCGGGTTTCGGTGTTCACGCAAGACGGCAAGTTCATCGATGCCTGGACCCAGTTCGGCCGGCCGAGCGGCATCGCCATCGACGGCAACGACATCCTCTATTCAACCGATTCCGAAAGCCGCAACCCCGTTGGCTATGGCTATAATCCGGGCTGGAAACGCGGCATCCGCATCGGCAGCGCCCGTACCGGCAAGGTGACCGCTTTCATCGTCGATCCCGAGCCCGAGCCCGACAAGGGCGCCACCAGCAGCGCCGAAGGCATCGCCGTCGACAAGAACGGCGTCATCTATGGCGCCCAGGTCAAGGAACGCCAGGTGGTGCGGTACCAGCGGGCCCGGTAGCGGCTAAAACGGCACCGGGCGGGGTGCAGCGGCCGCTGATGACCCGGAACGTATCCTTCTCTGCCGGCCGTCGCGTGTGGCGGGTCGTTACTGGTCGATTGTCCCGCTTTGGACCAATTGATCGATTTACGACCCCGGCACCTTTACGCTTTTGTTCGAATGGATCATGTTATAGGCCAGTAACGGTTCTTCGGGGATGGCGGTCCATGGGTTTGCAATTCGAAGACGCGCATGAGGCAGCGCTGGCCGCGCTGACGAGCAAAACATTTTCCAGCAGCAAGGACTGGGCTTCGATCATCACCGCGGCCAGCAAACTGGTCACGATCGACGGCTTCGATTCGGCACGCGCCGCAGCCGTTTCGGACCTGCGAAAGCAGGTCAAGAAAGTCGCTGTCAAAAATAATGGCGAGAGCGCGGCGCTTTTCGAAGCCGCAGGCGCAACCCCGGGTGATCTCGGGGTCGGTTGGGCGATGAAGGACGAGTTCGCCAATCGGCTGGGCACGTTGAAGCTGCTTCGACACCTTCATCTCTTGAAAAAGTCCGGCGCACACAAGGTGTGGCTGGTCAATTTGCCGACTGTCTTCACCGACTGGCCGCACGATGCCCTCAAGGGAACTGCAGACGCTGCGAAGGCGAAGCTCAACGACACGTCGGTGAAATTCTCCGACGAGCAGTGCAAACATCTGAGCAATGCGTCGCAGGAAGCGCTGAAATGGGTCAAAAAGGCGATGATCGTCGCCGGCAGTCCCAAGAAATCGGCGAACGCCGATCTCATTGCCCGGTGGTTCGCCGAAGCCAACCCGACGGAAGCCAGCATCGTCACCATCGCCGGCACACTCAACGAGGGCCTCAAGAAAATCGCGTTCGTCCTGAAATCTGGTGGCCTGATCTACACCGATTCGGTCGGCGAGCGCGGCACCGACGAGAACAAGAACACCGAAGCCTTTGTCTTTAGTGGCGGTCACCTCGACGTCGTCTATATCGAGCGACAATTCTTCGGCAGCAGAAACACGCTGACCGGCCTTACCAACTGGGCCCGCATCGTTGTCCACGAACTCACCCACAGCGTCCTCGACACCGAGGATATCGCCTACGAACACCAGGGTATGGCGCCGGCAAAGATCGGCGCCGCAAAAGCCTTGGTCAATGCCGACAGCTGGGCATGGTTCGCCGCCGATTGTGCCGGCGCGCTCACCAAAGCCCAGGTGACAAATGCCCTGGCACGCTAGAACGGCATCCGTCGCGGCGCTTGCCGCCGTTGCAAGCTGCGCTTCCACGCCGCTGCCTCGATACGCACAGGAGACGAAGGCCATGTCCAAGAAGGGAAGCCGCATTCCAGCGCCGACGGTAGCGCCAGTGGAAATCGACGGGGTCCGGTTCGAGCAGGTCGGCAACGGTCTTGTCGCCGGATTCGACCAGATGGGCGGCTATCTCGCTGCCCGCGACGCCACCAGCAACACCGAATTGTGGACCCTCAAGGTTTACGACAACAAGCGCGACCCTGCCCGCGAGGGCGATGTCCAGGACGTGTTTTTCGAAAGCATGACGGTGCAGGATGGCGGCACGCTGCTGATCGAGAACGAGCGCGGCAAGCGTTTCGTCGTCGACCCCAAGGCGCGGACATCGACTCCGCTGCCCTAGGACGCGGCGATGGGGCGCTGCGCCCTGGACTGGCATGGCGGGGCCGGCTGCATTACATCCACCCCATGCGCATTGTCTTTCTCGCCGCCTTGCTGGCTGCTGCCCCGGCGGCAGCGGCGACGCACGACCTTGTCATCGAGCGTCAGTCCGTCGAGATCGAACCCGGGCGTTCGGCGCGGGTCATCACCATCAATGGCACCGTTCCCGGCCCGGTGCTGCGCTTCAAGGAAGGCGAGACCGAGGTCGTTCGCGTCACCAACAAGCTGGCGGAAACCACGTCGATCCATTGGCACGGGCTGCTCGTGCCCCCCGCAAAGGACGGCGCCCCGGGGTTCAATGCCTTTCAGGGCATCAAGCCCGGCGAGACCTTCACCTACAGCTTCCCGATCCGCCAGAGCGGCACCTATTGGTACCACGCCCATTCCGCCACCCAGGAACAGGCCGGCCAATATGGTGCCATGATAATCGATCCGATCATCGATCCGGCGAAAACCGACACGATCGCTACGACCCGCGAACATATCGTGCTGATCAGCGATCACAGCCGCACCGACCCCGAACGCATCCTGCGCAACATCAAGGGCGATTCCGACTATTACAACTGGAACAAGCGCACCCTGCCCGAACTGGCCCGCGATGTCGCCAAATTCGGGCTGGGCAAGACCCTGAAGGACCGCGCGCAATGGGCGACAATGCGGATGGACCCGACCGACATCGCCGATGTCTCGGGTTATCACCTGCTGATCAACGGGTCGCCGCGTGCGCGCCAGCCCTTCCTCGCGGCGCGCAAGGGCGAGCGGATCCGGCTGCGGCTGATCAATGGCAGCGCCATGAGCCTTGTCGATGTGCGCATCCCCGGCCTCGCCATGACCGTTGTTGCCGCCGATGGCCGCGATGTGCAGCCGGTCGTGGTCGATGAACTGCGCATGGGCGTTGCCGAAACCTTCGACGTCATTGTCGAGCCAAAGGACGACACCCCGCGCGCCCTGTGGATCGAAACCATCGATCGCCGCGCCAATGCGCTGGTGACATTGGCGGCGACTCCCGGCGTTGTCGCCGAGGCGCCCCCGCCACGTCCCAAGCAGATCCTGCTGGCCAGCGAGATGGGCCATGATATGGCAGGAATGGAGGGAATGACCCATTCTCTGCCATCTTCAGCCGCCGCCGGGGACCCGAACTGCCCGCCCGAACATGCAGCGATGGGCCATTGCACCCCGGCAGCAGCGCCGGCACCGGACCCCGATTGCCCGCCCGAGCACGCAAAAATGGGCCATTGTACGCCAAAAATGGCCGCCGCTGCGCCATCCGCCGATGCCGATTGCCCTGCCGAACACGCAGCGATGGGCCATTGCACGCCCGCTTCGGCCGTCAAGGCGCCCCTGCGCACGGCCGGAATCGGCTCTGCGGTTACCGCGGCCGCTGGCAAAACCCCCTTCCCGCGCATCGATTACGGCTATGGCAGCGACCCGATGGCCGGGATGAACCATGGCGACCCGCTCGGCGCCGAGGGTGAAACCGATGGATCGGGCCGGGTTTTCGGCTGGGCAACCGGGGCGCCCTGGGGCGCCCGCGTGCTGTCGATGCGCGATCTTGCCAGTGCCACGCCGCAAACCGACCTTCGCACCCCGACGCGCGAGATCGTCATCAAGGTTGCGGGCAACATGCAGCGCTATATCTGGACGCTGAACGGCGCCAAATATGGCGAGGCACCGCCGTTCCGCGTCTCTTTTGGGGAGCGGGTGCGGGTCACGTTCGTCAATGAAAGCATGATGGCGCACCCGATGCACCTCCATGGCATGTTCTTCGAGGTGGAAAATGGCCAGCCGATCGACCGTCTGCCGTCGAAGAATGTCATCGTCGTCGCCCCCGGCCGCACCCAATCGGTGCTGCTGACCGCCAACGAGGCCGGCGAATGGCCGCTGCATTGCCACCTTCTCTACCATATGGAGAGCGGCATGATGCAGAAACTCGTCGTCGCCAGTGTCGACAATCCCGACGGAACGCCCGCCACTGCCCAGCATTCGCACTGAAATGCCGTTGATCCGCGCAGCGGCGGCGGGGCTGTGCCTTGCCTTTGCAGGGCCGGCGGCGGCACAGACCGGTGATTCCGGCGCCGACCACCACCATGACCGGCTGCTCAGCTTTACCCGCATCACCGGCGATTACGCCCGCGCCGAGGGCGAAGACGCGATCACCTGGGAGGCTGAGGGCTGGATCGGTGGCGACAGACACAAATTCTGGTGGAAAACCGAAGGCGATCGTTCGGGCGGCACCACCGAACGCGCCGAATTCCAGGCGCTCTACAGCCGCAATGTCTGGACATTCTTCGACATCCAGGCCGGTGTTCGCCACGATCGCGCCCCCGGCACGCCGGTTTTCGGCGTGTTCGGCATCCAGGGCCTGGCCCCCTATCTGCTCGATACCGAGCTTCACGCCTTTGTGGCGTCGTCCGGCGACATGCATCTGCGTGCCCGCCAGTCGTTCGACGTGCTGCTGACCAACCGTTTCATCGTCAGCCCGATGGTCGAAACCGATCTTTATCTGTCGGATGTGCCCGATCGCGGCATCGCTTCGGGCTTCTCCCGCGTCGAAACCGGGGTGCAGGCCCGCTATGAATTCACCCGCAAGTTTGCGCCGACCCTGGCGCTTGTCTACGACAGCAAGGTCGGCGACACCCGGCGGCTTGCCGAATTGGCGGGCGACGACGCCGGGGGTTGGCGTTTGCGCGCCGGGGTGCGCATCTGGTTCTGAAGACGGCGGGGGCAAAATGGCGATGGGCGACGATCAATGGGCGGTTTCACGCCGGACGGCGCTGCTCGGCGCTGCGGCGGCGACCACGGCCGCCGCGATTTCGGCACCCTCAGCCGCCGCTCTGGCCCCCGATGACGAGGCTGGCTGGGCGAAAATCGCTGCACTTTACCCGGTCACTCGCGCCATCACCCAGCTCGAAAACGGCTATTGGGGCAGCATGGCGACCCCGGTACTGGCCGCCCACCGCGCCATCCTCGACAGGTTGAACCGCGACAACAGCTGGTATGCCCGGCGTGCAATGGTCAAGGACCAGGCCGCCGCCAAGGCCCGTGCGGCCGAAGCGATGGGGGTGGCGCCCGAGGAAATGGCCTTTTGCCGCAATGCCGCGGAAGGTCTCTCAGCGCTCATCAGCCAATTCCGCGATGTTGGGCCGGGTGATCGCATCCTCTATTCGGACACCGATTACGAAGCCATGCAGGGGGCGATGGTCTCGCTGGCGCGCGCCCGCGGCGCCAAAGCGGTGAAGATCGCGCTGCCGCGCGCACCGACCCATGACAATCTCATCACTGCCTATGCCGCCGCCATTGCCGCGACGCCGCGGCTGAAGCTCGTGCTGCTTACACATATGAGCCACCGCGCCGGGTTGGTGCTGACGGTCGCGGCCATCGTGCCACTGGCGCGTGATGCGGGCGCGCAAGTCATTGTCGATGCCGCACAAAGTTTCTACCAGATCGATTTCAAGCTGCCCGATCTGGGGGCCGATTTCGTCGGCATGAACTTCCACAAATGGGTCGGCGCGCCGCTCGGGGTTGCCGGCATCTATATCCGCAAGGGGATGACCGACGCCATCGCCCCCTCGGCAGCCGAGCCCGATGCCCGGCCCGACAGCGTCGAGGCGCGCGTTCACCAGGGCACGGTCGATTATTCGGCACAATTGACCGTGCCGGCGGCGCTCGATTTCCAGCGCACAATCGGCACGCCCACCAAACTGGCGCGCCTGCATTATCTGCGCAACCGCTGGGTCAAGCCGCTGCGCGGGCTGGCCGGGCTGGATATCCTGCTCCCCGACGATCCCCGCCTTCACGGCGCCACGACATCGTTCCGCATCAACGGCCGCACCAGCACCGCCGACAACATCGCCATCACCGATATCCTGCTCGAACGCTTTGGAATCATGACCGTTCACCGCGCCGGCCTTGCCGATGGCGCCTGTGTTCGCGTCACCCCGTCGCTGTTCACCACCCCTGCCGAGGTCGATCGGCTGGTCCCGGCGCTGCGGACGCTGGTCCCCGAACTGGCCCGGTAACGCCTGGCGCCGCCGCTGCGACAGGCGGTCGCAAATGGCCGGTGACCGGCGGGTGTTTTGGGCCTATCGCCTGTGCATCAACGTTGAGGACCCTGCATGCGCCTGTCGATCATCGCCGCCCTGCTGACTGCCACCGCCGCCGTTGCCCAGACGCCTACCGCCCCCAAGCCGCCGAAATGGGATGTCAACGCCCCCCCCGGGATGACCACCCGGGAAATCCCGATCCGCGTCGAAAGCGGCAGCTGGATGAACCTCGACGTGGCGCCCGACGGTCGCACGATCGCCTTCGATCTGCTCGGCGACATCTACACCATACCCATCGCCGGGGGCACGCCGACCCGCATCGCGCAAGGCCTGGCCTATGAACAGCAGCCGCGTTTCTCGCCCGACAGCAAGCGGATTGCCTTCACCTCGGATCGTGGCGGCGGCGACAATATCTGGCTGATGAATATCGATGGCACCGATAAACGGCAGCTGACCAAGGAAGATTTCCGCCTGCTCAACCAGCCGAGCTGGAGCCCCGATGGCCGTTTCATCATTGCCAAGAAGCATTTCGCCACCCAGCGCTCGCTCGGCACCGGCGAAGTGTGGCTGTACCATGTCTCCGGCGGCGGCGGCGTGCCGCTCGTTAAGCGCGCCAGCGAGGCGCTGCAGAAGGAACTCGGCGAGCCGATCTACGCCCCCGACGGCAAGAGCCTTTACTATACCCGCAACGTTACCCCGGGGCCGATTTTCGAATATGCCCAGAATTCGAACACCAACCTTTTCGACATCGAGCGCTATGATCTGGAAAGCGGCGAGGTCACCAAGGCTGTCGCCGGGGCCGGCGGGGCGGTGCGCCCGACCCCGTCACCCGATGGCAGCATGATCGCCTTCGTCCGGCGCGAACGGGCAAAATCCAAGCTTTATGTGAAGGACTTGCGCAGCGGTGCGACCCGCAAGATCTATGATGCGCTCGACCAGGACGTGCAGGAAACCTGGGCAGTCAACGGCGTCTACCCCAATATGGCCTGGACTCCCGACAGCAAGACGATTGTTTTCTGGGCGGGCGGCAAGCTGCGCCGCATCGGCAGCGATGGCGCCGATGCTGCCGTAATCCCCTTCCGGATCGACGATAGCCGGGTGGTGATCGACGCCAAGCACCCACAAGTCGAGGTCGCGCCCGACAAATTCACAACGAAAATGGCGCGCTTTGCCAGCGTTTCGCCCGATGGCAGCCGCGTTGTCTTCGAAAGCCTGGGCAAATTATGGCTGAAACCGACAGCTGACGGCACGGCCAAACGGCTGGTGAGCGGTAACAGCGATGATTTCGAGCTGTTCCCGGCCTGGTCGCGCGATGGCCGCAGCATCGTCTTTGTTGGCTGGAGCGATGCCGGTCTGGGACAGATCCGCACTGTGGCGGCTAGCGGCGGCGCCCCGAAAACACTTTCCGAACACGCTGGCCATTATCGCCGGCCGCAATTCTCCCCGGATGGCAACACCATCGTCTACGAAAGCGGCACTGGCGGTGTGCTCACCGATGCGCGCTGGTCCGACAACCCCGGAATCTACCGGATGCCCGCGGCCGGTGGCGCTGCAAGCCTGGTGACGAGCGATGGCGAAGCCCCGCAATTCGGCGCCGCCAACGACCGGATCTTCATGGTCGGCAATGAAAAGGGCAAGCACCAGCTGGTTTCGACCGATCTTGGCGGCAACGAGCGCCGGGTCCACGCCACCGGCGACCTGGTGAGCGATTTCGGCATCGCGCCCGACGGGCAGACCCTGGCCTTCCGGCAGAATTACCAGCTCTTCGTCATGCCGCTGATGCCCGGCACCCAGGAGGTCGCTGCCGACGCCAAGGGCAGCGCGCTGCCGGTGGTGCCCGCCAGCACCAACGGCGGCAATTTCGTTTCCTGGTCGAACGGCGGCCGCACCCTGCACTATTCGAATGGGCCTGAACTGTTCAGCGTCGAAACAGCGAAGCTGTTCGGCGATGGCCCCGCCGCCGCGGACGCACCAAAGTTCGCGCCGCCCGCCAGCGGTGTTTCATTGGCGCTCGAGGTGACCGCCGACAAACCGAGCGGGACCATTGCGCTGACCGGCGCGCGTCTGGTGACGATGGCCAACGCAGAGGGCGGCATCATCGACGATGGCGTCATTATCATTACCGGCGATCGCATCACCGCCGTTGGCAAGCGCGGCGCGGTCGCGATCCCTGCCGGCGCGCGGGAAATCGATGTGGCGGGCAAGACGATCATTCCGGGGCTGATCGATGCCCATGCCCATGGCCCGCAAGGCGATGAAGATCTGGTGCCGCAGCAGAACTGGAACACCATGGCCAATCTGGCGATGGGAACGACGACAATCCACAACCCTTCGTCGCGCGCCAGCGAGATCTTTGCTGCCGCGGAACTGCAGCGCGCCGGCAAGATCCTGGCGCCGCGCATCTTTTCAACCGGAGAGATCATCTACGGCGCCAAATCGCCCAGCGTCTTCGCCGATATCAACAGCTATGACGATGCGCTGGCGCATGTCCGGCGGCTGAAGGCGCAGGGCGCGCTCAGCGTCAAGAATTACAACCAGCCGCGGCGGGACCAGCGCCAGATGGTCGTGGCGGCGGCGCAGGCCGAAGGTCTGGAAGTGGTTCCGGAGGGTGGCTCGCTCTACACCCAGGGGGTGACGCTGATCGCCGACGGCAATGCCACGGTGGAGCACAATATCCCGCTCAACGTCTTCTACGACGATTTCGTCAGCTTCTGGTCGCAGACCAAGACCAACTATACCCCGACGCTCGTCGTCACCTTCGGCGGGCCGGCCGGCGACCCCTATTGGCGGTCGCACACCGATGTCTGGAAACACCCGCTGCTTGTCCGCCACGCCCCGCCGGCGCTGCTCGCCGCGCAGAATGTTCGGCGCGAGATTGCCCCCGAAGAAGATTATGTCGATGCAGCCGCAGCGCGCGAAGCCAAGAAGCTCGCCGATCGCGGCGTTCAGGTCTCGATCGGTGCGCATGGTCAACAGCCGGGGCTCGGCCCGCACTGGGAACTCTGGTCGTTCGTTCGCGGCGGCTGGAGCCCCATCGAGGCGCTGCGCGCGGGGACGATCATGCCGGCGGTGTCGCTCGGCTATGCCAAGGACCTCGGGTCGCTCGAGCCGGGCAAGCTTGCGGATCTGGTCGTCCTCGATGCCGATCCGACGGTCGATATTCGCAACAGCGACAAGGTCGACGCGGTGATGCTCGGCGGCCGGCTGTACGATGCTGCAACGCTCAATGAACGGGCGCCAGGATCCCGCAAGCGCCCGCCCTATTGGTGGGAGGGCGACGGCGGTGGCGCCAGCGTGTCGCCTGCCGCGCTGACGGCGGGGGATACGCACTGACCAGTGCCTCCGGCGGCCGGGGCCGCCGGCCCCGGACCCCATTCGGCTTGGCGACAAGGTCGCAGGCACAAGGAGAAAACCGGTGAAGGGGTTTGGGGCCGCCGGCCCCAACCGCCGGAGGCTCTGCTCCCAGGCCAGTGCAGGTGTTTCTAGAACACCACCACCGATCGGATGCTTTCACCGGCGTGCATAAGATCGAAGCCCCTGTTGATCTCGTCGAGCGTGAGGACATGGGTGATCATCGGGTCGATCTCGATCTTGCCGGTCATGTACCAGTCGACGATCTTGGGCACATCAGTGCGGCCCTTGGCGCCGCCGAAGGCCGTGCCGCGCCAGTTGCGCCCCGTCACAAGCTGGAAAGGCCGGGTGCTGATCTCCTTGCCGGCCTCGGCAACCCCGATGATGATGCTGGTGCCCCAGCCGCGATGGCAGGCTTCGAGCGCCTGGCGCATGACATTGGTGTTGCCCGTGCAGTCGAAGGTATAATCGGCGCCGCCATCGGTCAGCGCGACAAGATGCGCCACCAGGTCGCCATCGACAGTGGCAGGATCGACAAAATGGGTCATGCCGAAACGCTTGCCCCACTCTTCGCGCGCCGGGTTGATATCGACCCCGATGATCAGATTGGCGCCGGCCATGCGGGCGCCCTGCAACACATTGAGCCCGATCCCGCCCAGGCCGAAGACGATGACATTGTCCCCCGGGCGCACATCGGCGGTGTTGACGACGGCGCCGACCCCGGTTGTGACGCCGCAGCCGATGTAGCAGCTTGACTGGAAAGGGGCGTCGGCGCGGATCTTCGCCACCGCGATTTCAGGCAGGACGGTGAAGTTCGAAAAGGTCGAGCAGCCCATATAATGGTGGAGCATCGTGCCCTTGTAGCTGAAGCGCGACGTGCCATCGGGCATCAGCCCCTTGCCCTGGGTGGCGCGGATGGCGGTGCACAGGTTGGTTTTGCCCGACAGGCACGACTTACACTGGCGGCATTCGGGGGTGTAAAGCGGAATGACATGGTCGCCTGGCACGACCGATGTGACGCCGGCGCCGACTTCGCGGACGATGCCAGCGCCTTCATGACCAAGGATCGACGGGAACAGACCTTCGGAATCGAGACCGTCAAGGGTGTAGGCGTCGGTGTGGCAGATGCCGGTAGCCATGATTTCGACAAGAACTTCACCGGCGCGGGGGCCGTCGAGATCGACTTCGACGATTTCCAGGGGAGTCTTGGGCGCAAAGGCAACGGCAGCGCGGGTTTTCATGGCGGTTCCTCGAAGGTTTATCGAGGGCTAGGTAGCGCGAAACCTCGGCGCGTCGCACCCTTTTCGCCGCCACGGGTTGCAATTATCCGGCTTTAGGCGCATCCCGAAGGTGCGCGAAGGTGCCTGATTGCGATTCCGGTGCTTCGGCCCCTCTTTCGATGAACGGTTCTGACTTGCATTCGTCGGACTGTTTCCGTCGAATATCTTTTGCATCTCAAGGAAATGACATGGCCACTGGCACAGTCAAATTTTTCAACGCCACCAAGGGTTACGGCTTTATCGCTCCCGATGGCGCTTCCAAGGACGTTTTCGTCCACATTTCGGCCGTCGAACGTGCCGGCCTTTCGGATCTTGCCGAAGGCGCCAAGGTGTCGTTCGATCTCGAAAATGATCGCCAGGGGCGCGCCTCTGCGGTCAATCTTTCGATGGCCTGAGGCTAAACGTGCCGAAGGAAGAGGTCATCAAGATCGAAGGCGTGATCGCCGAAATCCTGCCAGATGGCCGGTTTCGGGTTCGCCTCGAAAACGAGCATGAAATCATCGCCTATACAGCGGGCAAGATGCGCAAGAACCGCATCCGCTCGATCGTCGGCGACAGGGTGCATGTCGAAATGACGCCTTATGATCTCGACAAGGGGCGCATCGTCTTCCGTGAGAAGACGGCGCCGATGCCGATGAACCAGCGACGGTTTTTCCGGCGTTGAGCCACAGGCGCGTCGCGCAAGCGATGCACTGACAGGCGCAGGATCGGACGGCGAGGCGGCGGGGACTTCCCCCGCCGCCTCGACCGACCCCGGATCAAGTCCGGAACACGCTACGCCCGGGCTTTGCCCGGGCTTTTTTTGCGTGTGGCCGGCAGCTCAGCGCTTGAAAACCCGTTTGCCCGCAACGAACGTCTCGTCGACTCGCACTTGCCAGAGCCCCGCGGCCGGCGAAGCGAACGGATCGCGGTCGACCATGATGAAATCCGCCCATTTCCCCGGCGTCAGTGTCCCTACCTTCGTCTCGGCATGGTTCGCCCATGCAGCGCCAGTCGTGAACGCCGCAAAGGCTTCCGGCAGAGTCATAGCCTCCTGCGCCCGCCAGCCGCCCGGCGGCTCGCCATCGCGCGACTGCCGGGTCACCGCGGCGTGCAGGCCGTAGAACGGGTTCGGCGGCTCGACCGGAAAATCCGATCCGCCAGCAATCCGCGCCCCGCTGGCGATCAGCGTCCGCCAGGCATAGCCCCCCTCCAGTCGCGCTTCGCCAATCCGCGCCTCCGCCATGCCCTTGTCGGATGTGGCATGGGTCGGCTGTACCGAAGCGATGATGCCAAGGCGCGCAAAACGCGGCAAATCTTCGCGCGCCACGATCTGGGCATGCTCGTTGCGGTGGCGGAGGGCCGTCCGCTGGTTCGCCGGAATGGCTGCAAAACCACCGAGTGCAGCGCCGTTGGCTGCATCGCCGATGGCATGGACATTGACCTGAAAGCCCTTTGCCGACGCATCCAGGATCATCTTGCGAAGCTTGCCTTCCTCATGGAAGGGCAGGCCGCGATTGTCGGGGGCGTCGCTGTAAGGCGCCTTCATCCAGGCGCCGCGACTGCCGAGCGCACCATCGGCCTGGAGCTTCATCGCCATCATCGCCAGCCGGTCGTCGGCGTCCCAGCCGATCGGGCCATCGGGGGCAATCGCCGCCAGATTATCGGGCCCATAGGCCATGGCATAGATCCGCGCCGTCAGCTTGCCGGTGCGCGCAAAGCGCTGGTAACGATCCCAGGTCGGCCGGTCCATGCCAGCGTCGCCGGCACCCGTGAGCCCCACCGACGCCATGATCGCCAGTGCCTTGGCCAGCGTCGCATCGGCCTCGCGCTCGGTCGGCGCGGGGATCTTGTCGCTGACGAGCTTCATCGCGGCATCGACAAGCACGCCTGTCGGGTTACCGTTGCCATCGCGCTCGATCCGGCCGCCGGCAGGATCCGCGGTGGCAGCGGTCACGCCGGCCAATGCCAGCGCCCGTGTGTTGGCCCAACCGGCATGGCCATCGACGCGTTCGAGAAATGCTGGCTTGGTACCGGTGACAGCGTCGAGCTCGGCGGCGGTGGGAAAGCGCCCCAAGGCCTTGCCGTCCTGCGTCCAGCGCTCCTGATTCCAGCCGCCGCCGGTGATCCAGGGGCTGCTGCTCTTGTAGCTGCGCAACCGTGACTGGGCTTCGGCCAACGAGGTCGTACCATTGAGATCGACCTTGAGCGCCAGATCGCCGAGCGCCATGACATGGCCATGCGCGTCGATGAGGCCGGGGAGCAGGGTGCGCCCCTTGACGTCGACGCGCTTGCCACGTGGCAGCTCGGCGCCAGCCGGCAGGGTTGCCTTTACCCGCCCATCATCGGCGACAACCAGAGTTGCAAAGCGTTCGACGGCGCCGCTTTCGCCGAGCGTGTAGCCATTGGCATTGCGGTAGATGGTGTCGGCGACACTCGGGGTCGCGGAAACCAGCAGAAGGGCAAAAAGCCTGTGTTTCGTGTTCATTGCACCTGTCTAGCAGGCCTTGGCCTGACCGCAACGATGTCATTCATCTGACAAGCCGCCTGAGCAGGGACGAGGTATCCTGCCGACCGCCGCCCGTGGCCTGAACATCGCCGTAGAATTGGTCGACGAGCGCGGCGAGCGGCAGCGATACCCCCAGCCTTCGGGCTTCCTCGAGCGCGAGGCCGAGGTCCTTGCGCATCCAGTCGACGGCAAAGCCGAAGTCATATTCACCGCGTGCCATGGTGGCGCTGCGGTTTTCCATCTGCCAGCTTTGCGCCGCGCCCTTGGAGATGACATCGACGACCTGCCCGAGATCGAGGCCGGCAGCGGTGCCAAAGGCCAGCCCTTCGGCCAGGCCCTGCAAAACCCCGGCAATGCACAGCTGGTTGACCATCTTGGTCAGTTGGCCGCTTCCCGCCGGGCCCATATGGCCGATGCGCCGGGCATAGGCGGACATCACCGGCTCGGCGGCGGCAAAGGCTTTGGCACTGCCGCCGCACATGATTGTCAGGGCGCCATTTTCAGCGCCCGCCTGGCCGCCCGAGACAGGGGCATCGACAATGAGCAAGCCCCTGCCCTCGCCCGCTTCGGCGAGTTCGCGAGCGATTGCCGCCGAAACCGTGGTGTGGTCGATGAAAAGGCTACCCGGAGCCATCGCATCGAATGCGCCCTGCGGGCCCAGCGTCACGGCGCGCAGATCGGAATCGGCACCGACGCAGGCGAGGACAACCTCCGCACCCGTCGCAGCCTCGGCAGGGGTCGCCGCGCTGCGACCGCCGTGGGTCGCGAGCCAGGCAGCGGCCTTGCCAGCCGTGCGGTTATAAACGGTGACATCATGACCGGCCTTGGCGAGGTGGCGCGCCATCGGCCCGCCCATCACGCCCAGACCCAGAAAAGCGATCTTCACCCGTCAATCGCCGATGAAGCGGGCGACAACATCCTTGGCGAGGCGCGCCGGGCGCAGCGTCGCCGCATCAAGACAGCACCAGCTCGACTTGACTTCGGCCAGTACCTGCTCGCCCAGATCGCCGGATCGCCGGATCATGGTCGTGAAGAATGCCCGTGCACCCTGCACACTTTCGGCAACAACGCCGGCAATGACCTGATCGTCGAGAAACGCCGGGGCGCGATAGGTGATTTCGTGTTTCAGCGCCACCCACAGGTGCGCTGCCACGGCCTCGGGCGGCGCGGTTTCCGTCCAGTAGCGTACGACAGCATCCTGAACCCAGCGCAGATAAACGGCATTGTTGACATGGCCCATATGGTCGATGTCGGCAGCGTCGATCTCGATGGCGTGGCGGTACATGGGGAAGCTCCGGTCACCACATGACGAGGCGACATCGCGGCACTGTTATGGGCCGTCACCGCCATGGTCAACGCCGCAGCCCTCGGATTTGTTGCGTGCGACCGCCTGCCCCGGTAACACACCGCGATGAACGCCGTCGCGCCCAACCTCGATCCGAACACCAAGGCCCCATTGCCGATTGCGATCGCCGATGTCGAAGCGGCGGCGCGGGCAATCGATGGCCAGATCATCAAGACGCCATGCCTGCGCAGCCAGACTCTGTCGGACCTGGCCGGCGCCGATGTCTGGCTGAAGTTCGAAAATCTGCAGTTCACCGCGTCGTACAAGGAACGCGGCGCGCTCAACAAATTGCTCAGCCTGACCGCCGAGGAGCGCCGCCGCGGCGTCATCGCCGCTTCCGCCGGCAATCACGCCCAGGGCCTTGCCTATGGTGCAAAGCGCCTCGGCATTCCGGCCACGATCGTGATGCCGCAGTTCGCGCCGGTGGTGAAGGTGCAGCAGACCGAAGGCCATGGCGCCGATGTCGTGCTGTTCGGCGGCAGCTTCGACGAAGCCAGCGCCCACGCCCATGAACTCGCCGCCAAGCGCAATTTCGTGTATGTGCCGGCCTTCGACGATGCGCTCGTCATGGCCGGCCAGGGCACCGTCGGGCTCGAAATGCTCGATGCGGTTCCCGATCTTGAAACGCTGATCGTTCCCATCGGCGGCGGCGGCCTGATCTCGGGCATCGCGACGGTTGCCAAGGCCCGCAACCCCGCCATCGAGGTCGTCGGCGTACAGGCGGAGCTTTACCCGTCAATGCACGCCCTGCTGCGCGGCGAGACGCGGATCTGCGACGGCGACACGCTTGCCGAAGGGATTGCCGTCAAGGTGCCGGGCAAGCTGACGTCGCAAGTTGTTCGCGCACTGGTCGACGACATCCTGCTGGTGGGGGAGCGCGACCTCGAACATGCCGTCTCGCTGTTGCTGACCATCGAAAAGACCGTTGTCGAAGGGGCCGGCGCCGCCGGGCTCGCCGCGCTTCTCGCCAACCCGCGGCGCTTCCGCGGCCAGAAGATCGGGCTTGTCCTCTGCGGCGGCAATATCGATACGCGGCTGCTCGCCAATGTGCTGTTGCGCGAACTGGCACGGTCGGGCCGGCTGGCGCGGCTGCGGATCCGGCTGAAGGATCGGCCGGGGCAATTGTTCGAAGTGGCGCGCATCTTCGACCAGCAACAGGTCAATATCCTCGAAGTCTATCACCAGCGCGTGTTCACCAGCCTGCCCGCCAAGGGCCTTATTGCGGATATCGAGTGCGAAACGCGCGACCGCGACCATCTCGAGCGCTTGATCGAGGCGCTGCGGGCTGCAGCCTATGAAGTACGGATGATCGAGACCGATTGACGGTTAACGACTGCAAGCCAGGCTTTCGGCAGACGTTAATGGTTCAGGGCAATTTGCCACCGGCAATTGTGGCTGGCATTTTGGCAGCAAGCCGCCATAGTGAGCAGACGTCGCATCTGGAGGGAGCTGCGTGACCGACCAGAGTTTTCGATTCCCGCGCTTCTTCGTTACCGCGCCGGCGCCATGCCCCTATGTGCCTGGCCGCACCGAGCGCAAGGTATTTGCCGAACTGAAGGGCCATGACGCCGCTGAAATGAACGAGGCGCTCGGGCGCATCGGTTTCAGGCGCAGCCAGACTGTCGTCTACCGCCCGAGCTGCGATTTCTGCCAGGCCTGTGTTTCGGTGCGCGTTGTCACCAATCGCTTCAAGCCTTCCGCCAGCCAGAAAAAGCTGATCAAGCGCCACAGCGATCTCGAGGTTCATGCCTGCGAGCCCTGGTCCACCGACGAGCAATGGCGGCTTCTCGGCCGCTATCTGGCGGCGCGCCACCCGGTCGGCGGCATGGCGGCGATGGATGGCCATGATTATGCCGACATGGTCGAACAATCGCCTGTCGACACCATCGTCGTCGAATATCGCGAGCCGTCGATCGATGGCCGACCTGGCCGGCTTGTCGGCTGCTGCCTGACCGACAAGCAATCGGACGGGCTGTCGATGATCTACAGCTTCTTCGAAACCGAAGACCCCCAACGGCCGGGCCTCGGCAATTTCATCATCATGGACCATATCCTGCGGGCGGGTCGCGCCGGGCTGCCCTATGTCTATCTCGGTTACTGGATCGAGGGCTGTGACCGGATGGCCTACAAGCGCCGCTTCAAGCCTGTCGAAGCCCTGCTCGGCGGCGTCTGGCGCGAGATGGCGGACTGAGGCGCATCACCCGAGCCCGCGCGCCATCAGCGCTTGCGTCGATGGATCAAAGCCCGCCCTGCCAGCGCTGAGTGCTGCCGACGCCATTTCCTTGCCCAGCTCGACACCCCATTGATCGAAGGAATTGATGCCGAGCAGCGCCCCCGCCACGAAGGTCCGGTGCTCGTAGAAGGCGAGCAGCGCACCAAGGGTGAAAGCGTCGAGTTTTTCGAGGAGCAATGTCGCCGAAGGTCGGTTGCCGGGAAAGGTCTTGGCAGCGGCAAGCGCCGAATCATCCCCCGATAGCGCCAATGCCGCTTCGAACGAGCGCCCGCGCATCAGTGCCGCCCCCTGTGCAAAGCAATTGGCCAGCAATTGGCGATGGTGGGTTTCTGGCAAACCATGGGCAGGCGTCTGCACAGCAACGAATTCGACAGGGCCGATGCGCGTGCCCTGGTGGAGCAGTTGGAAGACGGCGTGCTGGGCATCGGTGCCGGTGCCACCCCAGGTGATCGGCGCGGTGGCGCCGCTGATGGCAGCGCCGTCGCGGGTGACGCGCTTGCCGTTCGATTCCATCTCGAGCTGCTGGAGATAAGGCACCAGCAGCCGCAACCGCTCGTCATAGGCAAAGACACTGCGCACCGGTTGCAGGCAATGATGCGCCGCCCAGACATCGAAAAGGCCGGCCAGCACCGGGGCGTTGCTTTGAAAGGGTGCATCGCGGAAATGCGCGTCCATCGCAGCGGCACCGGCGTGAAGATCTTCATACGCCTTCCAGCCGCAGCGCAAGGCAAAGGGCAGGCCGACCGCCGACCACAGCGAATAGCGGCCACCAACAGTTTCGGCGAAGGGCAGCACGGCCCCGGCACCCCAGGCAGCAGCGCGATCGGGCGCGGCCGTGATCGCAATCGTGCAACTTCGCGGTTCGGCAATGCCGGCCGCCGCCAGCCAGGCGAGCGCACTATCGGCGTTGGTCATGGTTTCGGTGGTGGTGAAGGCCTTGGAGGCGATCACCAGGCGCGTATGTGCCGGGTCGCATTGCGGCAGCACCCGTGTCAGCGCCTCGCCATCGATGTTGGCGACGACATGGCAGCGGGGCCCGTCTGCATTGCGCCCCAGCGCATCGAGCAGCAACGCCGGCCCCAATGCCGACCCACCCATGCCGATATGGACAATGTCGGTCACATCGTCGCTGCGAACGGCTTCGACAGCTTGGCGCATCGCCGCCTTGCCCGCTGCGGCGGCGGCCACATCGCCTGCTGCACCACTGCCGCGCTCGGCCATATGGGTGGCCGCGCGGCCCTCGCTGGGGTTGACGATGGCGCCAGCGAACAGGCGGGCGCGCCATCCGGACAGACCGGCGGCCTCGGCAGATGCGAGCAGGGCCTGCTCGACAGCGACACTTACGGCGAGCTTGGAAAAATCGAAATAGATACCAGCGACATCGAGGCTGAGCCGGGCCAGACGATCGGGTTCGGCATCGAAGAGCGCTGCGATCGAGGGTTGGGGTGCCTGCGCCAGCCGGCGCAATTCAGTATCGGCTTCGTTCATGCAGGCAACCTTGGCGAAGGATTGTGACAAGGCCAAGCGCGAACACGCTTGACCGCAGGGTTTGCCGGCGTCAGGCGAAGGTAATGCAGCCCATTCCCCCTGCCGGCACCCTTGCCAACACCCCGGCTACAATCCCGTTCCAGCCATGAGTCACAGCAACGCCGAACTCGCGACCTGGGCGCGCGACCGTCTGGGCCATGAATTCGCCTCGATTGCACTGCTGCGCCGGGCACTGACCCACAGCAGCGCCGCGAGCGGCACGGAAAGTTACCAACGGCTCGAGTTTCTGGGCGACCGCGTTCTCGGCTGTGCCGTGGCCGCATGGCTTTACGCCGATCACGATGAAGCCGAAGGCCGGTTGACCGCACGGCTGCATGCGTTGGTCGAAGGCCATGCCAATGCCGAGGTGTCGCGCAACCTCGGCGTTCCCGACCGCCTGATCATCGAACCGGTGGCCCGCACAAAGGGGCTGCATCTTTCGGACAATGTGCTGGGCGATGTCGCCGAGGCGCTGGTTGCCGCGCTTTATCTTGACGGCGGCTGGCATGTCGCCGAAGCTTTTGTGCGGCGCGAATGGGCGCAGCTGCTGGCTGATGGCCCGCGGCTGCTCGTCGATCCCAAATCGCGTCTGCAGGAATGGGCGCTCAAGCGGCGGCGCGGCATGCCGGTCTATGTCGTCGTCGATCGCCAGGGGCCCGATCATGCGCCGCGCTTCACCGTCGAGGCAGCCGTTCGCGGCGAGGCATCGGCACGCGGTGTCGGTGCCAACAAGCAGGAAGCCGAAAAGGCCGCCGCGACGGCGCTGCTCAATGCGATTGCAAAGGTCTGATCATGGACGCAGCTGAAACTTCCTGCGGATCGGTGGCCATTGTCGGCGCGCCCAACGCTGGCAAATCAACGTTGACCAATGCCCTTGTCGGGCAAAAGGTGGCTATCGTTTCGGCCAAGGTGCAGACCACGCGCACCAGGCTGATCGGCATTGCCACCGAAGGCGCGGCGCAATTGCTACTGATCGATACGCCGGGCATCTTTGCCCCCAGGCGCCGCCTCGATCGCGCCATGGTTCGCGCGGCGTGGGATGGTGCCGAGGGCGCCGACCTGATTGCTTTTGTCGTCGATGCCAAGACAGGATTTCGCGACGATGCAACGGCAATCCTGCAAAGCCTGTCGACCCGGCCGGAACCCAAGCTGCTCATCCTGAACAAGGTCGATATCACGGCCAAGCCGCGGCTGCTCGAGCTTGCAGCCCATGCCAACGCCTTTGCCGGCTTTGCCGATACCTTCTTCGTGTCGGCCGGGAGCGGCGATGGCGTGGCCGAGCTGAAATCGGCGCTGGCGGCGCGGATGCCGGCCGGGCCGTGGCACTTTCCGGAAGACCAGCTGACCGATGCGACCACCCGGTTGATGGCCGCCGAGATTACCCGCGAGCAGTTGTACAACCAGCTTCACGCCGAACTGCCCTATGCCAGTGCCGTCGAGACCGAAAAATGGGAGGAGCGCCGCGATGGCAGCATCGCCATCCACCAGCAGATTCTCGTCGAGCGCGATACCCAGCGGGCCATCGTGCTGGGCAAGGGCGGCGCGCGGCTGAAGGAAATCGGCACCACCGCCCGCGCCGGCATTGCCGAGCTCACAGGCCGCAAGGTGCATCTCTTCCTCCACGTCAAGGTGAAGGAGGATTGGGCCGAGGATCGGGCCGTCTATCGCGATTCGGGGCTCGACTGGGTCGATTGAGGCCGCGCCTGCGCTTCACACTGCCGATTGCCGGCATGGTCCGCAGATCGGACCACGCCGGCGGGACCGTTCAGGCCGCGACGCTGGCCATCCGGCGGCGGCGTGCAAAGCCGATCAGGCCGAAACCCATGATGAGCTGCGCCCAGACGGCGGGCTCGGGAACGGCCGAACCCAGTCCGCCGCCATCGACCGGACCATCACCAGGGCCTCCGCTGCCGGGGTTGCCGCCGCCGGGAATGCCGCCACCTGGATTCAATGGCAACGTTGCGTAAAGAATGGCATTGGAGAGCGAGCCATAGCGTGTTGCCAGCTGTGTAAGCGCCGTCGACGTTTCCACTCTGTAGAAGCCCGTTGTGTCGTCGCCCTTGAAAGGGCTATCCTTACCGCCGCCGTAGTGGATCGAGATGAAGTTGACCCCGATAAGCGGGGCGGAAAAGGCGATCGAGTCGATTTTATCGATTTTTTCGACAATCGTCTTGCCGTCCCAAGTGTAGCCGATCAGGTCCAGAGCGTATTTGGACGCGGCGATCTTGTCATCTTTTCCGCCATTGAGATTACCGGCGAAATAACCGCTGCACGCCGAAGCTGCCTGTAGATCACTGAGTTCGCAGGCACTGACCGTTTTTGGGATTTTGACATCCTCTGGTTTAGACGAGGCTTGTGCCGCGGCTGGCAACAGCATGACAGCGCCGGCGAGAAGCAAATGACGAACGGAAACAATCTTCATGAACAGCTCTTGTTATTAACGTTTCGATAATTTATCCTTACAACCCGATAACGTTCTGCGCAAGCTTTTCTCCTTACTATTTCTACGGTATCGCCTAGGCATGCGAAGCGAGTGCCGACGAAAGCGCCTGCTGGGCCAATGAATCTCGCCAGCTCAGCCATCGTCTGCTCCGTGTTGCCGCATGGCGAGCATGGTGCGGTGGTCCGCTTCCTCACCCCCGCCGATGGCCTCGTTGCCGGCTATGTGCGCGGCGGTCGGTCGAGAATGCTGCGACCTGTCTTGCAACCCGGCAACGGCGTTGCGCTACAACTGCGGTCACGCGTCGACAGCCAGCTGGCGGCAGCGACTGTCGAATTGACCGCCGCGCGTGCGGCGCTGGCGACCAGCGCTGCCGCACTTGCCGCTCTGTCGTGGTTGACCGGGCTGACGGCCGTCGCGCTGTCTGAAAGCGTGCCGCATCCGGCGCTTTACAATACCCTTGACGCCATCATCGGTGCGATCGCGCAGGACGCGGGCGCCCTGTCGCTTGGCGAAGCTGTCGTTCGCTTCGAGCATCTGCTGCTCGCTGAACTGGGGCTCGGGCTCGATCTTTCGCGCTGCGCGGCGACCGGTGCGACAGATGACCTTGTCTACGTCTCCCCGAAATCGCGACAGGCCGTCTCGCGCGGCGCTGGCGAACCCTGGGCGGCGCGGTTGTTGCCGCTGCCGGCGTTCTTGGTCGGCGATGCCCAGGCCGATGCTGCTGCGGTACACGATGGACTGCGGCTGACCCGGCATTTCCTCGAAGCCGACATTCTCGGCCATCGCGGGCGCGACCTTCTGGACGCGCGCGAAAGGCTGGCGGCGCGGCTGCCACCCCGTTATGCCTGAACCATGGCCAGAACCACCACCGCCGCGCCGCCCGAACCTCCCGCCGATCGCATTCTCGACACGCCCTTCGATACCGCGCTGGGCGATCGCTATCTCGTCTATGCGCTGTCGACGATCACGGCGCGTTCGCTGCCCGATCTGCGCGACGGGCTGAAGCCGGTCCACCGGCGCATCCTGTGGGGGATGCGGCTGCTGCGCCTCGATCCTGGCTCGGCATACAAGAAATCCGCCCGCGTCGTCGGCGATGTGATGGGGAAATATCACCCGCATGGCGACCAGAGCATCTATGACGCGCTGGTGCGGCTGAGCCAGGATTTCTCGCTGCGCTATCCGCTGATCGATGGCCAGGGCAATTTCGGCAACATCGACGGCGATAATGCCGCTGCCATGCGCTACACCGAAGCGCGGATGACGCGCGCCGCGACGCTGCTGATGGACGGGCTCGACGAAGCCAGTGTCGACTTCCGCGCGACCTACAATGGCGAGGAGGAAGAGCCCGAGGTTTTTCCGGGCATGTTCCCCAATCTGCTCGCCAACGGATCGTCGGGGATCGCCGTCGGCATGGCGACAAGCATTCCGCCGCACAATGCCGCCGAGGTGCTCGATGCGGCGATGGGCTTGCTGGCCAACCCCGATCTGACCGATTCCGACCTGCTCCAGTGGGTCAAGGGCCCCGATTTCCCGACCGGCGGCATCTGTGTCGAGCCGGCCGCCAGCATTGCCGAGGCCTATGCGACCGGGCGCGGCAGCTTCCGGCTGCGGGCCCGCTGGCGGCGCGAGGACCTGGGCCAGGGCATGTGGCGCATCGTCATCGAGGAAATTCCCTATCAGGTCGTCAAGGGCAAGCTGATCGAAGCCCTGGCCGAGCTCGTCACGGACAAGAAGCTGCCGATCCTCGGCGATATCGACGACGAATCGGACGAGAAGGTGCGGATCGTCATCGAGCCGCGCTCGCGCAACGTCGATCCTGCGGTCCTCATGGAAAGCCTGTTCAAGCTCACTGACCTCGAGGTCCGGATATCCTTGAATCTCAATGTGCTCGACCATGGCCGGCCGGGCGTGCTGTCGTTGAAGGCAGTCCTTACCAAATGGCTGGTTCACCAGCGCGAGGTCCTTGTTGCTCGGTCGCGCTATCGCCTCGACAAGATCGAGGCGCGGCTGGAGATCCTCGGCGGGCTGCTCAAGGCCTATCTCAACCTCGACGAAGTCATTCGCATCATCCGCGAGGAAGACGACGCCAAGGCCGGGCTGATTGCGGCATTCGACCTGTCCGAAACCCAGGCTGAGGCCATTCTCAACATGCGGCTGCGATCCTTGCGCAAGCTTGAGGAGATGGAGATCAATCGCGAGAACAAGGCGCTGACGACCGAGGCCAAGGGCTTGCGCGCGCTGATCGCCAGCCCCGGCGAGCAGACGGCGCGGCTGCAGGCCGACCTGCAGGAGATTCGCAACACCTATGGCCTCGAGACCGAGCTTGGCCGGCGGCGGACGAGCATCGAGACGGCGCCCAACGTCAAGCTGATCGCCCTTGAAGACATGATCGAAAAGGAACCGCTGACCATCATCGCCAGCCAGAAAGGCTGGGTGCGCGCCATGAAAGGCCATATCGATCTGGCGGCCGGTGATGCCATCAAGTTCAAGGAAGGCGATGGTCCGGCCTTTGCCTTCCATGCCTTTACCACCGACAAGATCATGGTCGCGGCATCCGACGGGCGTTTCTATACCCTCGGCCCCGACAAGCTGCCGGGCGGCCGGGGCTTTGGCGAGCCTTTGCGTCTGATGATCGATCTGGCCGAAGGCACCGACATCGTTGCGCTTTCGGTATGGCAAGCCGATGCGCGGCTGTTGCTGGCGGCGAGCGACGGGCGCGGCTTTCTGGCCGAGGCTGCCGATGTACTTGCCGAGACGCGCAAGGGCCGCCAGGTCGTCAACGTCAAGGACACTGCCAAACTGGCCATCGTAAAGGCGATCGCGCCCGGCGACGATGCGGTCGCAGTGATCGGCGAGAACCGCAAGCTGCTGGTGCTTGCCCTTGGCGACCTGCCGGTGATGGGGCGTGGCCAGGGCGTTGCCTTGCAGAAGTACAAGGATGGCGGACTTTCGGATGCGCGGCCGCTGCGGCTTGCCGATGGCCTGAGCTGGGCGATGGGCGGTGCCGGCACGCGGACCCGTACCGAGGCCGATCTGACCTTCTGGAAAGGCGGGCGCGGCAGCGCCGGGCGAATGCCGCCAACCGGCTTCCCGCGCGACAATAAATTCGGTTGAGAGGAGCGATCCATGGGTATTGCAGTGTTTCTTGTCGCCTTGTTCGCGATGTTCGCCTGGTTCGGCTATCTGGTGGTCAAGGACCCCGCCAACCTCTTCAAGCGCCGGCCACCGCCGGGCCGGGATGAGCCGCCCAAGCCGTGATCCTCGCCATCGTCATATTGGCGCTGGTTCTGGTGCTGCTGGGCAGCCGCCGCGCCCGGCGCCCGGCGGCGCGCCCGCCTGTCACGCCGCCGGACGCCGGATCGCTGACGATGAAGGAGGAGAATATTGGCAGCCGCAGGAACTCGCCGACAATTGCCGTTGGCGGCGAAGGCAATACCTTCACCGGCGGCGGCGGAGACTTCGGCGGGGCTGGCAGCAGTGGCAGCTGGGATGATGCGGGCGACAGCGACGGGAGCGGCGGTGATAGTGGTGGTGATGATGGCGGCGGCGATGGCGGTGGCGACTGAAGCGGACGGCGCCGACATCACCGCGCCGCCGTGTCGAGCATCGTCTCGATAAGACGGCCATCGTCGGGGAAGCCTGCGGCCACCCAGGCGCGTTCGAAAGCGCCGAGCCGGGCAGCGACCTCCCGCCCCGGCGCAACGCCGCGCGCGATGATGTCGCGGCCCGAAGCCGGCAAGCGCGGGCGCTGCCAGGCAAGGGCCGCCGCCGCCGCCGGCGCGTCGCCGGCGATCAGCAAGCGATCGACAATGGCTTCGGCACCGTCGCGCCAGAGCATTTCGGCGCGCGGATCGATGTCGGTCAGCGTCGCTGCGAGGATGCGCGCCCGGTCGGCGTTGGACAGGCGCAGCCGGGCGGCCACCGTTGCTGCCGCATCACCGGGCAGCAGCGCCGCCAGCCGGCGCTGCCAGGCAGGCCGCAGCTTCAGGCTGGCTTCGGCGGCAATGGTTCGCGCCAGCAGCGGCAGCCGCGCAGGGTCGAGCTCGGGAAGCACCGGCGCCCAGATATGGTGTTCGAACATCACGCCGAGCACCGGCACCGGATCGCGCACCGCCAGCAGCCCGCGCAATTCAAGGGCGATGCGTTCCCGCGACAGCGCCATCAGATCATTGGCGCGTTCCGTACAGGCCGAAAGGCCCGCCGCGTCGAGGCGATGGGCGAAGCGCGCCGAAAAACGGAAAAAGCGCAGGATACGCAGATGGTCTTCGGCAATGCGCTGCAACGGATCTCCGATGAAGCGGACAAGCCGCGCCGCCAGATCGGCCTCGCCGCTGAAAAAATCGGTGATCGCCCCGCCGGGGAGCGCCGCGTAGAGCGCGTTGATGGTGAAGTCGCGGCGGCTGGCATCGGCCTGCCAGTCATCGGTAAAGGCGACCTGGGCATGGCGGCCGTCGGTGGCAATGTCGCGGCGCAGCGTCGTCACTTCGGCGACAAGGCCCGGCGCCACCGCGGTGACCGTGCCATGGGCAAGGCCGGTCGGAATGGCTTTCAACCCGGCGGCTTCGAGCCGGGCGATGACGTCTGCCGGCGGCAACTGTGTTGCGAGGTCGATATCGGCGCCCGGAAGCCCGAGAAGGGCGTCGCGCACCGCGCCGCCGACAAGCCGCGTCGTCCCGGCTTCGGCATCGAGCGCGCCGAGCAGCGCCTGGCCACCGGGCGTTTTCGTCCAGGCCGGAACCGGCAGCTGCATCAGCCGAGCCGCCGCGACAGGTTGACCAGAATGCCTGCCGTCGCGCCCCAGATGTCATGATCGCCATAGCGGATCGAATAGAAGCGCCGCTCGCGGCCCTGCCATTCGGCGCTGCGGATGACGTGATTGGCGGGATCGAGAACATGCGCCAGCGGCACATGAAACACCGCCGCAACTTCGCTTTCCTGGGGCACGAAACGAAGGCCCGGCGGCACCAGTCCGACCACCGGGGTGATGGTATAGCCGGTGCCGGTGACATAGCGATCGAGGTTTCCCAGCAGCTCGACATGACCACGCCCGAGCGCCACCTCTTCTTCGGCTTCGCGCAGGGCGGCGGCGGCCGCATCGGCATCGCCGGGGTCGATCCGCCCGCCCGGCAGGGCGATCTGGCCGGGGTGATGGCGCAGATGGGCATGGCGCCGCGTCAGCAGCAGTTGCGGCTCGGGCTCGCGGCTGACCGCGATGAGCACCGCGGCCGGGGTCAGCACGGCGGGCAAAGTGCGTTCGCTGTCGGGATGAAGATCCCAATCGCTGCCGTCGGCGGCCGCCGCAGCCCGGGCGAGCCCGGCGCGCAGGCGTTCGATCGGCATCAGGCCGGCATGAAAGGGAAGAAGGTGCCGCCGCTGCACAGGCCGGGCGGCGTCGCGCCTTCGGCCAGCGCCAGGTCGGCAAGCTGGTAGAAGACCGCGCGGTTGACCAGCGCTTCGAGCCCGGCGCGAACATGGAGATAGGGGCGCGGGCTGCCATCGGCATCGGTTTCGATGCGAAGGACGTTTTCGGGCCCCGCTTCGACCAGATCGTCGACGTTGGTGCGAAACATCAACCGGCGGCCCTCGCCTTCGCCTTCGGTGGTGACTTCGACAGCGATGAACGGCGCATCCTCGACCAGAATGTCGAGCTTTTCGGCCGGGGTGACGAGGACATGGCTGCCATCGGCTTCGCGCCGCAGGATCGTCGAGAACAGCCGCACCAGTTCCTTGCGGCCGATCGGCGAGCCTTCGTGAAACCAGGTCCCGTCGCGCGCGATCCGCATCAGGCTGTCGCCGCAATGCGACGGGTTCCACAGATGGACCGGCGGCAGCTTGCCGGCCCCCAGCAGCGCCGCCAGCTCGCCCAGCGAACGCCCTGCGGAATCACGTGCCGAATCGTGCGTGGGACTGGTCATGGTGCGGTTCTAGCGCTGCATGGCGAGGCGGGAAATGGCGACGCTTCGCCGCTCGACGCCCCGGCGCCGCAGGGTCGCTGGCGGCATGCACGATCCGGATAAGACGGGGCCGGTTTTTACGCTCATTTTTACCGATTTTCCGAACAACAACAGTCAATTAAAGGCGATAAGTCCACATTAAGTGCAGACGCGTCTGCACTTATCGTCGGCCGAATTTACCATGGTGGAAGCGTCCACATGGCTGGCGGAAGATTGCATGATAACCTAAATGGTTATATTTGTCAACTTCAGGCAGCGCGTCGGACGCCGTCCCGGGCTTCGACCCAGCCCGTTGCCGGCAGCGCCGATGCGTCGCCTCGCAGCAACAGCCGGGCGCGATCGACCGGGCCCGGCATCTGCCAGCCGCCGGTGGCTGCCGATGAAAAACTGAAGCGGCCATAAAAGGGCGCATCGCCGATGAGGAGGATCGGCGGTGCGCCGTTGGCATCGGCCGCAGCGAGGGCCGCCTGCATCAACCGCGTGGCCACGCCCTGCCCTTGCCGATCCGCCGCCGTGACGACGGGCCCGAGCAGGACCAGCGGCAGCACGATGCCCGAGACGGCGCGCAGGCCGATGGGCCAGCATTGCAGCGAGCCGATAAGGGCCTTGTCGTCATGCGAAATGAACGACGCAACGAACGACAGGGCCGGCAGCGGCTCCGCCTTGTCGCGCAGCCGATAGGCCGTGCGATTGCGACGCGCCGGGCCGAAGCCGGCATCGAGCAGCACGTCGATGGCAGCAAGGTCGGACGGAGCAGCCGGGCGGATGTGGATCAATGAAGCAGACTTTCGATGAGGGCACACGGGGGGTTCAACGCCTGGCCACCGTGAAGGTGGCGGGCGTGTCAGCCGCGTCGGCTCATCGGATCAATCGTCTGCACGCGAAACGGATAGCAAAAACAACCCGGCATTACGAGCGGAATCCGCGGCCGGTCACTTCAGCCGACGCGCGCTGATGACGGTGATCGGCTTTTCGAGCATCTGGCCTTTCATCGCGCCTTCGCCGGCTGTCGGCGATGTCGGTGCTTCCAGCACCTTGACGGCATTTTCGATGCCCTCGACGACATGGCCGAAAACCGCATAACCCGCCGCATCACCGGTACCTTGGGGATTGGCGTTGAGCGAGGCGAGGCCGCCAAGGATGATGAAGAAATCGCCGGCCGCCGTCCCCGGCGCACCGCGCGCCATGGAAATCGCGCCATTGTCATGGACCAGCCCGGTTTTCGCAGTCGATTCATGGGCGATCGGTGGCAACACCCGCTTCGGCGCATTGCGTGTCCCGAACTGGACCAGCCCGAGCGGCGTATCGGACGGGAATTTCAAAGCGCGATAGAAGACCGTGCCGTCGAGGCGCTTCTGATCGACATACCGCAGGAAATTGGCGGTGGTGACCGGTGCCCGGACCTTTTCGAGCTCGAGAGTCATCGGCCCGACGCTCGTCGTCAGCAGGACCTTGACGACATCGGTGCGCGGCGGTGCAACCGGTGGCGGGGTGGGCACAGCCGGCGCAGGCTGCGGGGCTTCCGGCTGAGACACGGGCGGCGGCGCATCAGGCGCGGTCTGGCCGATGGCCGGGCCGGCAGCCAGGAGAAGCAGAAGCGCGAAACGACGGGGCATGATCATCGCCGGCAATGTAGCGGTGCCCGCCGGCAGCGCAATGTTGACGCGGCGACCGCGCCGCTAGCGCAATGTTGACGCGGCGACCGCGCCGCTAGCGCAATGTTGACGCAGCGGCCGCGTCGCCCGACAAGCCTTGCGAAATGGCCAAGCTGTATTTCTATTATTCGTCGATGAATGCCGGCAAATCGACGATGCTGCTGCAGGCGAGTTTCAACTATCGCGAGCGCGGCATGGCAACGCTGTTGTTCACCGCCGGCATCGATACCCGCACGGGGGCCGGCACCATCGCCTCGCGGATCGGGCTTTCGGCGCCGGCGACACCGTTTTTCGCAGCGACCGATCTTCATGCCATCGTCGCCGCCGACCATGCCGAGGCCCGGATCGATTGCGTGCTGGTCGACGAGGCCCAGTTTCTTACCCAGGCGCAGGTCTGGCAGCTGGCGCGGATCGCCGATGATCTCGGCATTCCGGTGCTGGCCTATGGTCTGCGAACCGATTTTCTGGGGGCGCTGTTCGAAGGCAGCCAGTGGCTGCTGGCGCTGGCCGATGTGCTGACCGAGATCAAGGCCGTCTGCGCCTGCGGGCGCAAGGCGACGATGAACCTGCGGATCGATGGCGATGGCAAGGCCGTCGCCGCCGGGGCCCAGACCGAGATTGGCGGCAATGACCGCTATGTGGCATTGTGCCGGCGCCACTTCACGGCAGCGCTTGCCGGCGCCGCCATCCCCCGGGGAGACCAGAGTTGACCGACATCTTCGACATGGACGTGCGCACCATCGCTGGTACGCCGACAACACTTGGCCGCTGGCGCGGCGATGTGCTGCTGATCGTCAACACCGCCAGCAAATGCGGCTTCACCCCGCAATATGAAGGCCTTGAAGCACTGCAGAAACAATATGCCGACAAGGGTTTTTCGGTGCTCGGCTTTCCGTGCAACCAGTTCGGGGCGCAGGAGCCGGGCGACGAGGCCGAAATCGCCACTTTCTGCAAGCTGACCTATGATGTCGATTTCCCGATGTTCGCCAAGGTCGAGGTCAATGGCGACGGCGCCCATCCGCTGTTCCAGGCGCTGAAAAAAGCGGCGCCCGGCCTACTCGGCAGTGAAGCGATCAAATGGAATTTCACCAAATTCCTGATCGATCGCAAGGGCCGGGTGGTCGACCGCTTTGCGCCGACAACCAAGCCGGCCGACATGGCCAAGGATATCGAGAAACTGCTCTAGACCGGCATGGTCTTTGGCTGAAGCGAAGGGCCTCCGGCGGCCGGGGCCGCGGCCCCGGACCCCATTCGGTTTGGCGGCTCTATCCGATGCGGATAGCCGTTGACCGATGACGGGGTTGCGGCCGTCGGCCCCAACCGCCCCCGGCCGGCGCCGGGGCGAGCGGAGGCCCTGAGGCGTTCAGGCGGCCTTGCGGCGCTTCGGGCTGGCGGCGGCGGCGGTGTCTTCCTCCTCGTCCTGCTGGGCTTCGCCCGAGTCGCTCAGTGCCGTGCCAAGATTCTTGAGCTTTTCGCCATTGCTCTCGGCACGGTCGGAGATCTTCGTCACTGCTTCGCCAAGTCGGGCGACGATGGCCGAGATGCGCTCACCATCGGGGCTGGCGCTTTCGAGCTGCTTGCGCAGCGCGCCAAGATCACGGGCGATACCCTTGATGCCCGGAATTTCGATGTCGGCGATGGCGGTTTCCCAGTCTTCGATCATCGACACGGCCGTGGTTGGCCGCGTCGATTCGATACCGCGGTTGAAAGCATTGAGGGTGGCAGCAAAGCGGATGGCCATAGCGGGAAATCCTCGTTCCATGGGGCGCCGCCACGGATGTGACAGCTGCCCGGAGAACGGCGACCGCGGCATTGCCGTTCCCCGCATCGGCAAAGATGCCGCAGGTGGAAATGCCGGTTCGGTTGCGCGAAGTGGCGGCGCGTGCTTCAAAGTTTCGGCCAGCAGCGCGAGTGCCCCGACGATGCTCCAGTCCCCGCCGAACGACCTCGATTCATTCTGGATGCCGTTCACCGACAATCGCTATTTCAAGGCCAATCCGCGCATGCTGGCGAGTGCCAGCGGCATGTATTATGCCACGCCGGAAGGCCGCCAGGTGCTCGATGGAACGGCCGGGCTGTGGTGTGTCAATGCCGGCCACGGGCGGGCCAGCATTACCGCTGCGATCCGCGAACAGGCCGGCAAGCTCGATTTTGCCCCGACGTTCCAGCTCGGCCACCCGCTGGCCTTTCAGGTGGCGGCGCGCGTCGGCAATTTGATGCCTGCAGATGTCGATCGGGTGTTCTTTGCCAATTCGGGGTCCGAGGCTGTCGATACGGCGCTGAAGATTGCGCTGGCCTATCACCGCGCCACCGGCCAGGGCACCCGGACGCGGCTGATCGGGCGTGAACGCGGCTATCATGGCACCGGCTTTGGCGGGATTTCGGTGGGCGGCATCGTCAGCAACCGGCGGGTGTTCGGGCCGGGGCTGCCGGGCACCGACCATCTGCCCCATACCCATGATCTGGCCCGCAATGCCTTTTCGCACGGACAGCCCGAACATGGCGCCGATCTGGCCGACGCGCTCGAGAATCTGGTGGCGCTGCATGGTGCCGAGACCATCGCTGCAGTGATTGTCGAGCCGATGGCCGGGTCGACGGGGGTGCTGCCCCCGCCCAAGGGCTATCTGGAGCGGTTGCGGGCGATTTGCGACCGGCACGGCATCTTGCTGATCTTCGACGAGGTGATTACCGCTTTCGGGCGGCTCGGCGCGGCGACCGCAGCGGAACGCTTCGGCGTTGTTCCCGATATCATCACGCTGGCCAAGGGCATCACCAACGCGGCGGTGCCGATGGGTGCCGTCGCCTGCAAGCGCGCCGTTTATGATGCCGTCACCGGGGCGCAGGGCGAAGCGGCAGGGATCGAGCTTTTCCACGGTTACACCTATTCGGCGCACCCGCTGGCCTGTGCGGCGGCGCTGGCGACGATGGACCTGTATCGCGATGAGGCCCTGTTTGCCCGTGCCGCGGGGCTGGAAGCGCAATGGGAGGCCGCCATCCATGATCTGGCAGGCGAACCCCATGTCATCGATATCCGCAACCTTGGGCTGGTGGCGGGAATCGAGCTGGCGCCGCGCCCCGGCGCGCCTGGCGCCCGCGCCCAGGCCCTGTTCCGCACGCTATTCGATCAGGGCCTGTTGGTGCGCGCCACCGGCGACATCATTGCCCTGTCGCCGCCGCTGATCATCGAGCCGGACCAGATCGACACGATTGCGACGATGCTGCGCGCCGCCCTGCGCCAACTGGCGTGACGGCAGCCAAATCTGTCCAATCTGTAATAATTTTGCGGCCGGGGCTTGTGATCGCTCCGTCACGACCTAGATTGCCGTCGAGGTCCATTCGGACCCGACCAACCACGGGACGATAATGGCCGGGCCAGGACACCAGAAGACCGATCTGCGCGAAGTGATGTCCTGGGTGGGGCCGATCATCGGGCCTGACCGCAATTATCTGTGGCTGGCGATCATCTACGGCCTCGGCATCAGCCTGTTGTCGCTGGCGACGCCGATTTCGGTGCAGATGCTGATCAACAGCATCGCCAGCACTGCCTTGCCGGTGCCGCTGTTCACGCTGGCGGCGGTGTTGTTGTTCCTGCTTCTGGTCGTAGCGGCTCTGGCAGCGATGCGGTCGTGGATGATGGAGCTGTTCCGTCGCCGCTTCATGGCGCGGCTGGTCGCCGATGTGACGGTGCGTGCGATCAATGCCGCCAATCCGTTTTTCGCCGATACGCGGCGCATCGACCTGTTCAACCGCTATTTCGAGATCATCAATATCCAGAAGGTGATCCCGTCGATGCTCATCGGCGGCTTCAGCATCCTGTTGCAGGCGGCCGTCGGGCTCATCGTCACATCCTTCTACCACCCGTTCTTTCTGGCCTTCAACTTCGTCGTTGTCTTTCTGGTCTGGGTGATCTGGCGGATCTGGGCACCGGGCGCCATGCACACCTCGATCGTTCTCAGCCATCAAAAATATGCAGCGGCGCACTGGCTCGAAAGCGTGGGTGCCTCGAACGGCTTCTACAAGTCATCGCGCCACATCGATTATGCGCTGGCCCGGTCGGAAACGGTGACGGCCGATTATGTCGACGCCCATGAACAGCATTTCAGCTATTATTTTCCGCAGACGATCGCGCTGGGGGTGCTTTACGCCCTTGCCAGTGCCGGGCTGCTCGCGCTGGGTGGCTGGCTGGTCATCCAGGAGCAATTGTCGATCGGGCAACTTGTTGCCGCCGAACTCATCCTGTCGGGCGCCTTTTACGGAATCTCGCAGATGGCATCCTATGTTGATGATTATTATGATTTCGTCGCGGCGATCGAGGAATTGTCCCTGCTTTATGCCATCCCCCAGGAAGCCCTGCCCGAAGGCCGCCTCGTTCCGCTGCCATCGCATGGATCAGGCCTGACGGTTTCGCACGTCGTCCTGACTCAACCCGCAGGGCCGGTCCGTATCGATCTTGACGTCCCCGGCGGCATGCGGCTCGTTGCCCAGGGATCGCCGGGCATGGAGCGGGTGTTCGCGACGCTGCTGAAGCGGCACGTCAAGCCCGACAAGGGGCTCATTACCATCGGCGGGATCGATATCGGTGCGCTCGACGTGCTCGAATTGCGCTGCGACGTGCAGGTTCTTGATCGTCCGGCGGTGGTCGAAAGCACGATCGTCGAATATCTGTCGCTTTCGGCACCTGATGCAGACCCGGCGGGGATGGTACGCGCCTTGAAGCTTGTCGGGCTCGACGACCGGATCGCCATGCTGCCCGATGCGATGCAGACCGTCCTGTCGTCGACCGGCTTTCCCTTGTCGTTCGGCAAGACGATGCAGCTCAGACTGGCTGCCGCAATTCTGGCCGAGCCGCGCATGCTGGTGCTGTCGCCGCTGTTCGACATGGTGTCGCGCGCGCGGTTGAAGGCGGTCTTCGACCATTTCCGCGACACCCGGACGACAATCATCTATTTCACCAACCGCCCCGAGGACGTGACGCTGGACGGTTTCCTGTGGATCGGGCGCGAGCAGCAGGCAATCGTGGCCGACCGCGCCGAATTCGACGCCCTGCGCACGGCGCCGGACGGCAGCCGCGAAGTGCCGCCGCAGGAGACGATCGATGGCCGGTAAGAAGGGCGCCGGCGCCATCGACGCCGTCCAGTTTCCAACGCTGGCGACGCTCACCCCGCCGCGGGTCGCGAGCACGATCGGCTGGATGGTCGTCGTGTCGATCGTCACCATCGTCATCTTCGCGCTCGCTGTGCCCTGGGTGCAGACCGCGTCGGGCAGCGGCCGGGTCATCGCGCTCGATCCGCTCGACCGGCAGCAGAATATCACTGCCATCGTCGATGGCCGGGTGGACCGCTGGTATGTGACCGACGGCGACCAGGTGAAGGCCGGCGATCCGATTGTCCGTGTCGTCGATATCGATCCACGTTTTGTCGAGCGGTTGCGGGCCGAGCGTGCCCAGGTCGAAGCCGAAACCCAGGCCGCGCAGCAAGCGGCCAATGTGGCGCAGCGCGATGTCGAGCGCACCGGCACGCTGTTCCGTGAAGGGCTCGCATCGCGGCGCGACTGGGAACTCGCCCAGATCAAGGTGGCGGATTATCAGGCCAAGGTGGCGCAGGGCCAGGGCCAGCTCAACCGGATCGACACCAATATCCAGCGCCAGTCGAACCAGCTGATCACGGCGCCGCGCGATGGACGCATCATGCGGGTCAGGGGCGACGAGAGCAATGCGCTGATCAAGCAGGGCGCGGTGCTGGCGAGCTTTGTCCCCGACAAGGCCAAGCGTGTCGTCGAGCTGTACATGAACGGCCGCGACATTTCATTGATCCGGCCGGGCCGCGCGGTGCGGCTGGAATTCGAAGGCTGGCCGGCGATCCAGTTTTCGGGTTGGCCTTCGGTGGCGCGCGGCTTTTTCGATGGCCAGGTGATGGCCGTCGACAATGCCCCGTCCTCCAATGGGCTTTATCGTATTCTCGTCGAGCAGACGCCCGGCAAGCCGGCGTGGCCGTCGGACCCCAGGGTGCGGCTGGGCGCCGCCGCGCGTGGCTGGGTGTTGATGGACACCGTCAAGATCTGGTTCGAGCTATGGCGGCTGCTCAACGATTTCCCGCTGCAATATACGCCGCCGCTTGCCGAGGCCCCCACAACCGACGCCGCATCATCGGCGCCGCCGGCCAGTGCCAAGTAAGGCATTGCTTTGGTTCGGGCTGGCAGGCGCGGCGCTGGCACTGGCGCCCGCCGATGCGGCGCCGCGTCGTGCGCCGGCGAAGGTGCAGGCAGCGGCGCCAATTGCTGCGGCACCCGTGGTCCCCGCCACACCGAAGACAGCGCCGCTGCTGCTCGACGAAGTCCTTGCATCGGCGCGTTTCTATGCACCGCAGGTCATCGAGGCGCTGGCCCGGGTGCGCGGCGCTGAAGGCCGGCTGCTGAGTGCCGAAGCGGCCTTCGACACGGTGTTCAGCGCCAACGCCGAAACCCGGGTGACCGGCTATTATGACGGGCGCTATCTCGACACGCGGGTGACCCAGCCGCTCGAGAAATGGGGCGGCTATGCCTATGGCAATTATCGCATTTCGGGCGGCGAATTCCCGATCTACGAAGACGAGCGCTACACGAACCGGCTGGGCGAACTGAAGGCCGGCGCGGTGCTGTCGCTGATGCGCGACCGCGCCATCGACGATCGCCGCTTTGCCCGCGTCCAGGCCGAGGCCGATGTGGCGATTGCCGAAACCGAACGCCTGCTGGTGGCCATCGGGGTGCAGGCGCGCGCCATCCAGGCCTATAACAACTGGGTGTTCGCCGGGCTGCGGCTGCAAGTCTATCGCGAATTGCTGACGCTGGCGCAGGACCGACAGGGGGGCTTCAAGCGCCAGGTCGAGGAAGGTGCCAGGCCGTCGATCCTTCTCGTCGAGAACGAGCAGAATATCCTGCGGCGCCAGACCCTTGTCGTCCAGTCCGAACAGGCGCTCGACGTTGCCGCTACCGCGCTGTCGCTCTATTTCCGCGATGCCAATGGCCAGCCGATCGTGCCGAGCCCGGCGCGCCTGCCCAACGAGGCGTCGCGGCCCCTGCCCCTGCCGGCAAGCCCTGAGTCACTCATACCCCAACGCCCTGACCTGCGCGCCATCGATATCCGTATGCGCGCGGCCACACAGCGGCTGGCGCTCGATCGCAACGCCTTCCTGCCCCGGCTCGAGCTGAAAACCGAAGTCTCGAACGATTTCGGCCGCACCGGCTTTGGCGGGTCGTCGCGCAATGGCGTCGAATCGAAGGTCGGCGTCACCTTCACCCTGCCGCTACAGCAACGCGCCGCGCGCGGCCGGCTGGCCCAGACCAATGCCGAGCTTGACGCCCAACAGGCCCGCCGCCGCTTTCTTGAAGACCAGATTAGCGCCGATATCGCCGGGCTTGGCATTGCCGTCACCAAGACCGACGCGCTCGTCGGCATCGCCGCCGACGAAGCCGATCGCGCCTCGACAATGGCCACCGCCGAGCGCCGCCGCTTCGACCTTGGCGCCGGGGACTTTTTCCTCGTCAACGTCCGCGAGGAAGCGGCAGCCGATGCCCGCGTCCGCCGCCTCGATGCCCGCTTCCGCCAGACCGTGGCCCATGCCGATCTGGCCGCAGCGACGGCGGATCTCGACGCGCTGGGACTCTGATGGCCTCCGGCGGTTGGGGCCGACGGCCCCAAACCCCTTTCATCGGGTCTTGCGCATGCACCCCGGATCGAGCCGGCTGATCGAATGGGGTCCGGGGCCGCCGGCCCCGGCCGCCGGAGGCATTCTTTCAGCCGACAGGCTCCGCGATTCCAACCGGTTCGACGCTGTCGGGGTTCTGGGCCACGTCGAAGCGATCGGCGTTCATCACCTTGGTCCAGGCGGCGATGAAGTCGCGGACGAACTTCGCTTCATTGCCTTTTTCGGCATAGACCTCGGCAATGGCGCGCAGCTGGCTGTTCGAACCGAAGATCAGGTCGGTCCGCGTGGCCCGCCACTTCTCCTGCCGGTCGGCGCGGGCATAGCCGATGAAGGCCTCGTCGGCGCTGGTATCGACGACCTGCCAGACGAGATCATTGTCGAGCAGATTGACAAAGAAGTCGTTGGTAAGCTGACCCTTGCGCCTGGTGAACACGCCTTCCGGGGCGTCTCGGTAGTTGGCGCCGAGCACCCGCAAGCCGCCGAGCAGCACGGTCATCTCGGGTGCCGACAGGCCGAGCAGCGAAGCCCGGTCGATCAGCATTTCCTCGGTCTTCACCGAATGCTTGGTCTTGAGATAGTTGCGGAAGCCATCGGCCGCCGGCTCCATCACGGCGAAGCTTTCGGCATCGGTCCAGTCCTGCGAGGCGTCACCGCGGCCGCCGGTGAAAGGCACCGCGATATCGAAGCCGGCATCGCGCGCGGCCTTTTCGACGGCAGCCGTGCCGGCCAGCACGATGGCATCGGCCATCGACAGCGGGCCACGCAGACCATCGATCACGGCAAGGACCCGGTCGAGCGCCTCGGGCTCGTTGACCGCCCAGTGCTTCTGCGGCTCGAGCCGCAGGCGCGCGCCATTGGCGCCGCCGCGATGGTCCGACCGGCGATAGCTCGATGCCGAGGCCCAGGCGGTCCGGACCAGATCACCGATGCCGAGCCCGGACGCAAGGATTGCCGTCTTGAACGCCGCCACCGCCGCATCGGACGGGGTCGTGCCGGGCGGGACGGGATCCTGCCAGATCAGGGCTTCGGCCGGCACCTCGGGGCCGAGGTAGCGAACCTTTGGCCCCATGTCGCGATGGGTGAGCTTGAACCAGGCGCGAGCAAAGGCGTCCTTGAAGGCTTCATGGTCGTTGCGGAATTTTTCCGAAATCACCCGGAATTCGGGATCGACCTTCAGCGCCATGTCGGCCGTCGTCATCATCGTCGGCACGCGCCGCGACGGATCATGGGCATCGGGCGCCAGGTCTTCCTCGCGCTGGTTGATCGGCTGCCGTTGCTTGGCACCGGCAGGGCTGCGCACCAGTTCATAGTCGTAATCGAGCAGCAGGCGAAAATAGTTGGCGGACCATTCGGTCGGTGTGTTCACCCATGAGCCCTCGATGCCGCTGGTGATTGCATGGGCGCCCAAACCGCTTTCATGCGCGCTCATCCAGCCGAGACCCTGCAGGGCGATATCGCCGCCTTCGGGTGCCACTCCGACAAGGGCGGCATCGCCGGCGCCATGTGCCTTGCCGAAGGTGTGGCCACCCGCCGTCAGCGCCACGGTTTCCTCATGGTTCATCGCCATCCGCTCGAAGGTCAGCTTGATGTCGCGGGCCGATTGCAGGGCATCGGGAATGCCGCCGGGGCCTTCCGGATTGACATAGATCAGGCCCATCTGGATGGCGGCGAGCGGGTTTTCGAGCTCGAGCTGTTCTTCGGGGAGGATGCGCGTCTTGTTGTCGGGATGGCCGACGAACTGGGTTTCGGTGCCCCAGTAGATGTCGCGCTCGGGCTCGAAAACGTCACGGCGGCCGCCGCCAAAGCCGAACACCGGGCCACCCATCGATTCGATGGCGACATTGCCGGCGAGGATGAACAGGTCGGCCCAGCTGATGTTGCTGCCGTACTTGCGCTTGATCGGCCACAGCAAGCGCCGGGCCTTGTCGAGATTGCCATTGTCGGGCCAGCTGTTGAGCGGCGCAAAGCGCTGCTGGCCGCTGTTGGCGCCGCCGCGGCCGTCGGCAGTGCGATAGGTGCCGGCCGCGTGCCAGGCCATGCGGATGAACAGGCCGCCATAGGTGCCGTAATCGGCCGGCCACCAGGGCTGGCTGTCGGTCATCAAGGCGGTCAGATCGGCCTTGAGCGCCGCATAGTCGAGCCGGGCAAAAGCGGCGGCATAGTCGAAGTCGTCGCCCATCGGGTCCGCCGACAGGCCGCCCTGGTTGAGCACGTCGAGCGGCAGCGCTTCGGGCCACCAGTCACGGTTGGTCCGCCCCAACAGCGAGCGCGCCTCGGCCGGCCGCCCGACCGGGCAGCTGCCACCGGTATCGCCAATTCTTGCATCCATGATCCGTCTCCGATTTCAGTGGGAGCAGGTTAGGCTCGACGCTGGCTCGGGCATAGCGAGTTAAATTCATCACCAGAGCGAAGGAAATCGATTGGCTGCGGCGTTTTTGGCGCGGCGCCGCGGCGTTGGCGGCGTCAGCGCTGTGGCACCTTTGGCACGGTGCTGACGACAAGGGCCCGTGTCGGGCGGTCGATCGACCAGAGCCGGGCGGGCGCTGCCGGGTCCCAGTCGATCGCCTGCCCGCCGGTTGGTGTCGCGATGGTGGCGACATGGTCGAAGACCGCGCTGCCGGGTGACAGGCGCAGCGCATAGAGTTCGGGCCGGTCATGGCCGGTCACGTACAACAATCCGTCCCGGCCCCAGGCGCCGCCCGAGGTGCTGTAAGGGGCGAAGCGCGCGAGGACAGCGGGGGGGAAGCGGTAGGTCTGCAAGGGCGCGAAGCCCCGTGTGAATCGAACGATGACGGTCTCGCGGTGGTCGCGTCCGGGGGCGCCGCCGCGGCCGTCGTAATTGGCAAAGCCGGCCCACCAGCCACCCTTGTGCCAGTCGAGCCAGGTCAGCGAGCCCTGGTCGGCGGGCAGGTCGCGAACCTCGATCAGCTTGAGCGATTCCGCATCGAGCCAGATGGCCATGTTGGCCATCGGCAGATCGGGATAGTTGGAGGCGGCACAGACCAGTGCCTTGTCATGACGGGCGCAGCTGTTGAGGTGCCGGAAGCGCTTGGGGTCTCCCTGCCAGACCGCAAGGCGCTGGCCGGTCGCCTTGTCGTAGCGGGCGACGGTGCTGTTATCGACGGCATAAACCGACCGCCGGCCCGCCGCCACGCCTTGCCGCGCCTCGGGCGCTGCCAGCCGGCGCTGCTCGACTGCAACCGGCTGGCCCGGGGTGGCGGTCGCCAACGCCAAGGCCAGCGCTGCGATCAAAACCGCACGCTGACGCCGAAATCGGCGTTGTAGGAATAGATCTGGCGGGAAAAGATCTGGTTGCGATTGGTCTGGTAGAAGGTCAGCGGCGCCTCGCCGATGTTGGACAGGGCGCCGAAGATCTCGATGCCTTCCATTATGCGATAGCTGGCGCGGGCGTCGATGACGGTTCGCCCCTGGTCATAGATGTCGGCTGCGGTGCGCTGCGCGGCATTGCCGATATTGACGATGAAATCGGAGCGATAGGCGATCGCCACCCGCGCCTCGAAAGGCCCTTTTTCGAAGAACAGCGCGGCGTTGGCGAGCCAGTCCGACTGGCCGAAGAAGGGAATGTCCTCGCTCTCGCGCCCGGGGACCTTCACGTTCGACGACACATAGGTGACGTTTGCCGAGACGCCGAAACCGTCGAACGGGCTTGGCAGAAAGGTGAAGCGCTGCTGGGCATTGGCTTCGAGCCCGAACAGTTCGCCGCTGTCGGCATTTTGCGGTTGTGAAAGGCTGACCAGCGGCACGCCGGCGAAACTCGTGTTCTGGATGGCCTGGGTGAAGACCGGGTTCTTCAGCCGCTTGTAGAAGGCCCCCACTGCAACGATGCTGTCGGCGCCCGGATAATATTCGGCCGACAGGTCGAAGCCCATCGAGGTATAGGGTTCAAGGTCCGGATTGCCGGCAGCGCCGATGCCGGCTTCCTCGTTGAAGGTCGGCACCTGGTCGTCGTAATTCGGGCGGCCGATGGTGTTGGTCCAGGCGGCCCGCAGCCGCACATCGTCGATACCGCTGTAGTTCAGATGCACGCTGGGCAGGACATAGGTGTAGCTTTTCGTGAAGTTCAGCGGCGTGATCCCGCTCGCCCGGATCGAGAATGCCGAATAATCGCCTTCGGTATGCTCGACGCGCACCCCGCCGATGGCGGTGAGGTCGCCGAGGTCGAGGCTGGCCATGGCATAGCCGGCGTAAATCTTCTCGAGGATGCGATAATCGACGGCGCGGTCGTTGATCGCGGTCTGCACCGGGTTGAGCGCGATCAGCGCCGGGTTGGCGGCAAAGAAATCGAGCACGCCGCGATAATCGATGGTCGGGCCGAATTCATAGTCGCCGAAATAGAAGTTCTCGGGCGGCGGCAGCACCGCTCCGGTGCTCGCCAGCGTCGAAAGGCCCACCGCCTCGCGCTGCGTCTGGCTGTTCTCGCGGTTCTTCAGCCGGCTGGTATATTTGCCGCCCAGCTTGACGAAACTGTCCGCCGGCCCGAACCCGATCCGAAGGTCGGCGCGGACAGCGTGGAGGTCCTCGTCGATGCGTTCGCGACGTTCGCGAATCCGGCGCAACGGAAACTGCGCCGGATCGGCAAGCCGCGGGTCTATCGCGGCAAAGACCGGCAGGCCGTTGCTGAAATCGAGCGTCGCGGTCTGTCCGGCGACAGACCGGAACTCCAGATCGTCGCGGATCGGCGTGTGCTCCTGTGCCCGCGCATAGGTATAGTTGAGGTCGAGTTCGGCCGCGCCGAATTTCCATTCGAGGCCGGGGGAGACATTGTAGAGCTTCTGCGTCTGGTTGTTCTGGCGAAACTGCCGCGTCGCGCGGCCATTGGGATAGCGGATCTGGGTCGGGCTGAGCACCGTCACCGGCGGTGCCGCGGCATTGCGGAGAACGAATTGAACTGGTCTCGCTCTTCCTCATCGGTGAACTCGTTGTAGATGTTGCGGACATAGACGCGCAGGTCGTCGGTCGGGCGCCAGTCGAGGTTGACGATGGCGCCGATCCGCTCGCGCATGATGCGGTAGTCATACAGCAGGAAGTTCGTCGGCCCGGTGCGGGTCTGCCCCGCGGTCGTGAAGCTGGCCCAGTTGGTCGGTTCGGACAGGTCGCTGTCGATGAAGCGCTTCGAATAGCTGCCGGCAACGACGATGCCGAACTGCCTGTCGGGGCCGAAGGTCTGGCCATGGGTGAGCGCACCGCCAAAGCCGGTCTTGCCCGACTTGTCGTTGTAGCTGCCGCGTGCCGTTGCATAGGTAAAGGCATCGGGGCGGTCGAAGGCTGTCGGGGTGACGATGTTGATGCTGCCGCCGATGGCATTGGCATCATAATCGGGGGTGACGGCCTTGATCACCTCGATCGCGGCGACGAGATCGGACGGGATGGTATCGAGGGCGACCCGGCGCCCTTCGGCCTCGGGAATGCCGACAAGGTTGCCGTCGACGGTGACCTGGTTGAGATTGGGGTCGATGCCGCGGACGACGACATAACGCGGCTCGCCCTGGTCGATCTGGACCGAAACCCCCGGCAGGCGCTGCAGCGCTTCGGCGGTGTTGTAATCGGGCAGCTTGCCGATGCCGTCGGACGCGACGACATCGGCGATCGTCGGCAGCGCCAGCTTGCGTTCGATGGCGCGCTCGCGCGATGCACGGGCGCCGGTGACGAGGATTTCGGCAGCGCTGTTCTCGGCTTCGGCGACCGGGCGGGGTGCCGCGGTACCTGCCGGGGTCTGCGCGAGTGCAAGTGCCGGAACACAGCCACTGGCGAGTGCGAAAATGCGAAACGCGTGGCGCCGAGTGGCGCACGCCGCCGTCATTGAAATCATCACGCCAGGCAACCCCTTCACCACGTCCCCACCACCCGGCGGCTAGGGCAAGGCTGTGACGCTTCGATGCCGATCGCGCGACACTATGGTGACAATGCCATTGCAAGGGGTGCCGCCAAACCATCACAAATCCGCGCTATGTCCTTGCGCTCCCAACGAAAGCCATGCCGATGACCGTTCGTATTTCGCGCCGCGCCGTGCTGCAGGCAACGGCACTGATGGGCGGGCTGGCGGCCTTTCCGGGCCTGGCGCAGCCGGCCCGAGGCTTCACCCATTCGGTCGCGAGCGGCGAGCCCTTCGCCGAAAGCGTGCTGTTGTGGACGCGCTTCGTGGCAGACGATGGCGGCGAGACGCGGCTGGTCGTCGAAGTCGCCGAGGATGAGCGCTTTGCTAGAATCGTGTCGCGTGGCAGCGCCACTGCCGGTCCGGACAGCGATTTCTGCGCCCGCGCGCGGGTCACCGGGCTCGCGCCGGGGCGCTGGTATTTCTATCGCTTCCGCAGCAGCAACGGGACGGTTTCGCCCACCGGCCGCACCCGTACCCTGCCGGCGGGCCGCCTCGACCAGTTCCGCATCGCCGTCATGTCCTGCGCCAATGCGACATCGGGCTGGTTCACCGGCTATGCCCATGCCGCCTTGCGCGATGACATCGATCTCATCGTCCACACCGGCGATTACATCTATGAATCGCCGATCAACCGCGCCGATGCGCTGGCGGCGCTGGCAACGTCGCGCGGCATCCAGCCCGCCGGCGAAACCGTATCGCTGATGGATTATCGCCTGCGCTACGCCAGCTATCGTGCCGACACCGGCTTGCAGGAATTGCACCGCCGCTTCCCGATGATCCTGATGTGGGACGATCACGAGGTCGCCAACAACAGCTGGAGCGGCGGCGCCGCCAACCATGATGAAGGCGAAGGCAGCTGGGAGGCACGCAAGACCGCCGGCATGCGCGCCTATCGCGAATGGCTGCCGGTGAGCGACAGGGATTACGAGCGCTACCAGATCGGCGATCTGGCGACGCTGTTCCGGCTCGAAACCCGGCTGCTGGCGCGTTCGCAACCGCTCAACATCCGCGCCGCGCTGGCGCCGGGCGGGGACATGGCGGCGGCTGCCATGGCCTTTCGCAATGGCCCCCTCGCCGATCCGGCGCGGACCATGATGGGTGCGGCGCAGGAAAAATGGCTGGGCGACGGCCTGGCCGCCTCCACCGCAGCGGGTACCCGCTGGCAGGTCATTGCCCAGCAGGTGATCATGGGGCCGTCGCTGCTGCCAAAGGCGTCGCCGCAGTGGTTTGCCGCCGGTGCCACCGCCAATGCGCGGCAGCAGGCCGAACTTGCCGTGGGCGCTGCTCTCGGCCAGCTCGGCATCCCCTTCGGTCTCGATCGCTGGGACGGTTATCCGGCGGCGCGGACGCGCCTGCTCGACAGTGCCCGGCGCGCTGCCGCCAACCTCGTCGTCCTCAGCGGCGACAGCCATAATGCCTGGGCGTTCGACCTGGCGCAGGGCAAGACCCCCATCGGTGTCGAGATGGCTGGCCAGAGCGTTTCGTCGCTCGGGCTGGACGGGCGCTTCGGCGGCGATGCAAGCGTGATCGCGGCCGATTTTGTGCGTACCAACGACAGCCTGAAATGGTGCGATACCAGCCGGCGCGGCTATATGACCATCGACCTGACCCGCACCGCCATGGTCGGCGAATGGCTGTTCCTGCCGTCGCGCGACAGCCAGGCCATCATGCCCCTGGGCCGCCACATGATGACGGTGGCCCATGGCGCCCGCCAGTTCGGCGCCGGCTAGAACCGATTGCGTCGGCCCGCCGGCGACCGGGGCCAAAAGGCTCCAGACCCCTGTCAACGGGTTCTGTGCAGGCGAGCCGGTTTGCGTGGGCCGTCCGGACGCCTTAAACGCAGCGCCGACGGGCGTCGCTTCAAGCGCGCCGAACGTGAAAGGTTTCTTATGGTAAAGGATGTGCGGTCCAGTGTGGGCCCAAGGCTGACGCTGCGTATTGCGACGTTGCGGGATGCCAAGGAGATCCTGGCGCTGGTGGACCGGTCCTATACGGACGTCGGCAGCTATACGCTGGGCATGATCCAGGGGCAGATCAGCACCTTTTCGGAAGGCAAGATCATCGCCGAATATGACGGCAAGATCGTCGGCTATTGTGCAACGTTCATCATCGACGAAGCGACAGCCTTTGCGCCGCATACCTGGCTGGAGATTACTGGCAGCGGCTATGGCTCACGGCATGACCCGGCCGGCGATTGGCTTTACGGCATGGACGTCTGCGTCGACCCGGCGTTCCGGCGGCTTCGCATCGGCCAGCGGCTGTACGATGCGCGCCGGCGACTGTGCGAGGCGCTCGAACTGAAAGGCATTGTCTTCGGCGGGCGGCTGCCGGGCTATGCCAAGCGCCGCAAGGCCTACAATACGCCGCACGATTATCTGGAGGCCATCAAGGCCCGCAAGATCCATGACCAGGTGGCCTCGTTCCAGCTGCGCCTGGGTTTCGAACCGCTCGGCGTCCTCGACAATTATCTCAGCTCGGACAAGCAGTCGCTCGGCTTTGCGACCAAGATGGTGTGGCGGAACCCCAATGCGGCACCTGCGCCTCAGCCCAAGCGGCTGATGCGGGCGGATTCCGAAGCGGTTCGCATCGCGACCGTGCAGTTGCAGATGCGAGCGGTAAAATCCTATGAGGAATTTGCCAGCAACATCGAGTATTTCGTCGATGTGACGGCCGATTACCGCGCCGATTTCGTGGTGTTCCCCGAGCTTTTCACACTGCAGCTGCTGTCGATGATGGACCGCAAGCTCAACCCCGAGGAATCGATCGAGGCGCTGACGGCCTTTACACCCCAGATCATCGATACCTTCCAGAAGCTGGCGATCAGCTACAACATCAACATCATCGGCGGCTCGCACCCGACACGCGTCGACGGCGATATTCATAATGTCGCCTATGTCTTCCTGCGCGACGGATCGGTGCACTCGCAAGAGAAAATCCACCCGACACCCAATGAGCGGTACTGGTGGAACATCAAGGGTGGCGACAGCATCGAGACGATCGACACCGACTGCGGGCCGATCGGCGTGATGATCTGCTACGACAGCGAGTTTCCGGAAGTCGCACGGCGGCTGGTCGACCAGGGGGCGCGGTTGCTGTTCGTGCCCTTCTGTACCGACAGTCGCCAGGGCTATCTGCGCGTACGTTATTGCAGCCAGGCCCGCGCCATCGAGAACCAATGCTATGTCGTGATGTCCGGCAATGTCGGCAATCTTCCCGGCGTCGAGAATATGGACATCCAGTACGCCCAGAGCTGCATCCTGACACCGTGCGATTTTCCGTTTGCGCGCGACGGGATTGCTGCCGAAGCCAGCGAAAATGTCGAGACGGTGACCGTCGCCGACGTCAACCTTGCCGATCTCAACTGGGCACGCGCGCAAGGCTCCGTGCGCAACCTGCGCGATCGGCGCTTCGACCTGTACCGGATCGAGTGGCTCAACCCCTGAAGCGCCGGGCGCTGCTGGCGAGGAACAGGCCGATGGCAAGCAGGCAAAAGCCGGCGGCGGTCGCAAAGACGCCGCTGCTGCCCCATTCTGCCTGCACCGCCCCCAGTTGCTGCGCGCCGAAGGAGGTGCCCAGATTGAGCATCGCCATGAACGCCGAAAACTGGGTGGCAGCGACGAGCCGGTCACACGCCGCCATGGCGCGGGCATAGACCGACACCGACAGCAGCACGAAGAGCAGCGCATGGGTGACATAGTAGAGGCCGAAAACCCATGGCTGCGACCAGAGTGGCGAGGCCAACGCCATGGTGCCGTGGAGCATCACCAGCAGCAGCAGCGAGAGTGTGACCGAGCGGCCATGCCCCAGACGGTCGGCGATCCAGCCTGAAGCGGCGATGCCGAACAAGCCACCGGCAATGTCCGCCCCGCCGGCAAGTCGCGTGAAGGCTTCCTGGTCCCAGCCGAGGGTCTGAACGGCAAAGACCGGGACCAGAGCCGTCTTGATGCCATAGGCCGCAAAGGCCACGAAAATGCCCGACGCCAGCAAAAGGTTGGCGGGCCGGACCATCACCGCGGTCAGCGTCACCACCAGCCGCCACAGCCGCGGCGCCGAGGGGGTTTGCGGATCGGCCGCGCCGGCCGACCATGGCAGCAGTTTTTCGCCCGCACGCTCCCGCAGCAACAGCGGCAGGATCATGATGGCAAAGATGGCGGCAGCCGGCGCCAGCACGGCGGCGGCAAAGCCCCAATCGGCGATCAGTGCGCCACAGATGATCGACGAGCCGGCAATGCCCAGCGTCTTGCCGCCCCACATCAGACCATTGGCCGATCCGCGCTCGGCCTCGGGCACGATGTCGATGGCCATCCCATCGATGGCCACATCCTGAAAGGCGGCGGCCGTGTTGATCAGGGCGCCGCTGATGCCGAGCAGCCACAAATCCCCGGCCTGCGGCGTTTGCAGGCTCAATGCCAGCATGGCGGCCACCAGCACCAGCTGGGCACCAATGATCCATGGCCGCCGGCGCCCCATGGCCGGAAATTGAAAGCGGTCCATGAGCACGCCGTTCAGAAGCTTGAAACTCCAGGGCAGCAGGATGATCGCAATGAAGCTGCCGATTTCGGCGGCCGTGGCGCCATTGGTTGCAAGCCAGGCCGGCACGGCAACATAGAGCAGACCTTCCGGCACACCCTGCGCCAGATACAGGGCGAAAAGGGTGACGTTGCGCCACCCCCGCCGCGCTTCGAGCACCGGCAGTTGTCGAGAGTCCACATTGCCCGGCGCCATCGGGCCAGACTTGCGGCATCGGCATGGGCGCGTCAACGTGGCGAGCCATATCCGGCAGCGCGTCACCGGCAGGCACAGGCGTTGGACACAGGCGGCGGGCCGGATAGCGACGAGCGCGGCCCAGCCGGTCAGATTGCCACTTGCGAAAAGCCAGAATCCTTCCATATACCATCCGTGTGGATGGAGAAAATCATGACGTCCGAATTATCCGAGCCGCGGCGGGGCGGTGTCGAAAGCGAGAAGATCACCATCAACCTGGGCTATGTCGATCTTGGCCATATCGACCTGCTGGTGCGCGAAGGCTTTTACGCCAATCGGTCCGATCTGATCCGCACCGCGGTTCGCAACCAGATCGAGCGCCATGCCGATGCCACCCGCCGGTCTGTCGAGCGCCAGCGGCTTGATCTCGGCATTCGCACCTTCAGCCGCGCTGACCTCGAAGCCGCGGTCGCCAGCGGCCACAGGCTCGAAGTCAATGTGCTCGGCCTGGTAAGCATTGCCAACGACGTCACGCCCGAACTGGCTCGGGCAGCAATCGCCTCGGTTTCCGTTCTCGGCGCGCTGCAGGCGAGCGCCCAGGTCAAGGCCGCGCTCGCCGACCGGATGCGCTGAGCGCCACTGTGAAATCACCCAAGCCCGATTTTGAAAGTACAGACTTCATGTTCAATCGTATCGACCTGAGCGGTATCGACAGCACCATGGCCGAAGCCACGCGTTTGACGCGGGCCGGTCGACTGTCCGAAGCGACGGCGCTGCTTCGACGCAATGCCGGGATTGCAGCGGGTACAACCGAGGCAGCAAAGCCCGGTTTCGACGTCATCGATCTTGTCGCCGAGCCCGTTCAGCCGACAACGCCAGCGCGCGAGCCGACAGCGGCGGCGGGTTCCGGCCGCATGGTGGCGGGCAGTTTCACGTGCCCGGCCGGCAGCCGTGCCTTCAAGCTGTACGTGCCCGGCCACCACCACGCCACGCCGATGCCGCTCGTCGTCATGTTGCACGGCTGCACGCAAACGGCAGACGATTTTGCAGCCGGCACGGCCATGAACCAGCTTGCCGAGACGCAGGGCTTTGTCGTTGCCTATCCCGAACAGAGCCAGGCTGCGAACGCCAATCGCTGCTGGAACTGGTTCGAGCCCGCACACCAGCACCGTGGCAGTGGTGAGCCGTCCATCATCGCCGGCCTCACCCACCAGATCATGCGCGACCACCCGATCGATCCCGCCCGCGTCTATGTCGCGGGCCTGTCCGCTGGCGGCGCCGCGGCGGCCGTCATGGGCGCGGCCTATCCCGATCTTTATGCTGCCGTCGGCGTCCACTCCGGCCTGGCGCTCGGCTCTGCGAGCAATCTCATTTCGGCGCTTGCCGCCATGCAGGGCCGGGGCGGCGCTGTCGCCGCGCATGGTCATGCCGTTCCGACCATCGTCTTTCACGGCGATGCCGACAGTACGGTCCATCCAGCCAATGGCGACGCCGTGATCGCGGCCGCTTCAGCCAAGGGACTGACAGTGTTGGTAGAGCCGCGCCACCATGCGCGTGGCCGCGACTGTACGCGCATGACCGGCACAACGGGCGACGGCCGGCTCGTGATCGAACAATGGACAATTCACGGCGCCGGCCACGCCTGGTCAGGCGGCAATGCGCGAGGCACCTACACCGACCCGCGCGGCCCGAGCGCAACAGACGAGATGATTCGCTTCTTCCTGACACACCGACTGGTCGTGTCCCAGGTGGTGGTGTAGGTCGCGGTTGGCCATCGGCGATCTTCGGTTAGGTTTGGGTTGCAACATCCAACCAACGGAGATCACCGATGACCGACGATACGATGAACCTGCAGGCGCTTG
>Ga0209906_100128_pt1 | contig 100253 bp, 74 predicted proteins | sample FECB24metaG_FD_188303 | JGI IMG/M metagenome (GOLD analysis project Ga0209906, IMG submission 188303) | Cyanobacterial communities from the Joint Genome Institute, California, USA from Joint Genome Institute, California, USA - FECB-24 metaG... ... | reverse complement strand
TGCAATACAGACCTAACCCCCAGCCCCTTCCCTTGTAGGGAAGGGGAGTAAGATTCAAAGCCTCTCTCCTTTTAGGAGAGAGGTTTGGAGAGAGGTCAAACTGTATTGCATCCAAACGAGAACCGCGACTATAGTACAACAAAGTTCAGTTAAAGATTGTTCATACAAATTTCATGCATGTAGAGACGTTGCAATGCAACGTCTCAAAGCGAGGACATTGACGTACTATAGATAAACTTCAGGGTTGACACAATAAGGCAAACGATCGCCTGTAAGTCCAGCGATTAAGTTAGCGATCGCGATCGTTGCCATTTTTGAGCGTGTCTGGTGGCTGGCGCTGCCAATATGAGGCGTGATAATCAGATTATCTAAAGTCAGCAGCGGGCTATCGGTGGGAATCGGTTCTGGTTCTGTGACATCCACAGCCGCAGCGGCAATTTGTCCACTCGAAAGTGCGTGATACAGTGAATCTGGATCTACAACAGATCCCCGCGCCGTGTTAACCAAAATAGCGGATGGCTTCATGAGTTGGAATTGGCGATCGCTAAAAAGATGATACGTGTCATTAGAAGATGGGGTATGCAGTGTCACAAAGTCTGACTCTTGCAGTAAGTGTTCTAACGTAGTAAATTCTACACCCAAAGATTGTTCTAATTCTGGGTTGCATTGATGAGTGCTCGTATACAAAATTCTCATCTCAAACCCTTTTGCACGACGAGCGATCGCTTGACCAATGCGCCCAAAACCGACAATACCCAAAGTCGCACCCGTGACATTCGGCCCTAGTAATAAATCTGGCTCCCAAGTTTGCCACAAACCTGCACGAGTAAACCGATCAGCCTCCACCACTCGCCGTGCTGCTGCCATCAGTAAAGTCCAGGCAAAATCTGCGGTAGCATCGGTTAATACACCGGGAGTATTACCGACTGGAATCTGCCGTGCAGTAGCAGCGGTGATGTCGATGTTATCGTAACCCACAGCCATTTGACTGATAAATTTGAGTTTCCCAGACTCTATTAGTTGTCGATCAATTTGGTCAGTTAGCAGACATAGTAATCCATCTATTCCCTTGACTTTTTCTAATAAAACTTCGTAGGGAGGCGGCTGGCGTTCTGTCCAGACTTCGACGGAAGCGTGCGATCGCAATTGCTCTAATTCGGCGGGAAGGCGACGGGTGATAAAAACTTTAGCTTGAGACATGGTTTTGGTTGGAAAGCTAAGTTGCTAAATCGAATTCTTGTCAAAAGTCTAAAAGCGTTTCCGAGAGAGCATTTAGCTGAGTGATTGATAATTGTTGAATTTGTGACACAACTACAAGCGGAATAACTCTAATGCAACGATTAAGCTGGCAAAGGACAACCTCTATTTTGCCGCGTTTCATGCCCTGTTGAATAATTTCTTGATAAATGGGCGCTTCTTGCATCAACTTCTCCTTGAGATATTGTTGAATTAATTGTCGGTCAAACTTTAGACTATGGTGTAAATTAAAAAACCTGGTAAAGTTGGTTTCTATTCCAGAAAATGAACTGTAATGTTCCAATCAAGCAGTAGAGATTTTACAGACAATCATAACAAGCCATTGAAATTCAACAGCTTGGTGGAATGCTCTGCCAGAAACCTGCTCGGTGAAGTAGACCTTTTGAGGATTGCTGCAAGCTTGAAACAGGAGCAAAAGCGGAAGGGAACATTGGGCCAGTTTTTAACTCCTGCTTCGGTAGCGGAATTAATGGCTGGGATGTTTAGCAAGCTTGATCTTCCTCAAATATCTCTACTTGATGCTGGAGCAGGGTCTGGCTCATTACTTGCAGCGTTTGTAGCTAACCTTTGTCACAAGCAACGACGTCTAGCCAATTTAGATATTGTTGCCTATGAAATTGATCCTTTTCTGATTGGGTATTTGCGTCAGACATTGGAATTATGTGCAAAGGAATGTCAAATGGCTGGTATCTCTTTGAACTATGAGATCCGGGATAAGGACTTTATTGAGGATGCCGTCAGGCTTCTTCAACTTAATTTATTTAATAATCCTAACAATTCCAGATTTACGCACGCTATTCTCAATCCCCCATATTTGAAAATCAACGCTCATTCCAAGGTTCGTGCCTTAATACGTTCTCTAGGCTTAGAAACCAGCAATCTTTATACAGGTTTTATGGCTGCTACAGCTCAACTTCTCAAATCAGGAGGAGAGCTTGTAGCTATCTCGCCGCGTAGTTTCTGTAATGGGCCGTATTTTAGGGACTTCCGCAGGATATTTTTGGAAATGATGGCTTTAGACCAAATACATCTTTTTGAATCCAGACAGGAAGCTTTTAGTGATGATGAAGTTTTACAGGAAACAATTATCATTCATGCTGTAAAGCAAACACAAAAATTTGACAACGTACTCATAAGTACAAGTTCAAGTGCTGATGACGATTTTATTATGTCAAATTCCTCACCTTATACAGAAATAGTTCATCCCAACGACTTGCAACAATTCATCCACATTATTCCAGATATATTAAGTCAGCAAGTCATTCGACAAATTGCGAATTTTATCTGCACATTAAAAGACTTAGGATTGACCGTATCTACGGGACGTGTTGTAGATTTCCGTGCAAAAGAATATCTGTGTTCAATGCCAGAGGAAAACACTGTTCCCTTGATTTATCCATTGAATTTATCAAGAGGATATGTTGAGTATCCAAAGGTAACTAGAAAACACCAAGCTCTAGTATATGCAGAACAAACAGTCTCTCTCTTAGTACCAAACGAACATTATGTATTGACTAAACGATTCTCCTCAAAAGAAGAAAAAAAACGAGTGGTTGCTGTTGTATACGATGCGAACCGAATTGATTGTTCTTGGGTTGGTTTTGAAAATCACCTAAATTATTTTCATAAGGATGGAAGGGGACTCAATCTTACCCTAGCACGCGGCCTTGCAGCTTATCTTAACTCTAGCCTCGTCGATGCATTTGTCCGGTTGTTTAATGGGCATACTCAGATTAATGCAACGGATTTACGAAATTTAAAATATCCAACAATAGAGCAGCTAATGTTAGTGGGGCTACGTATTGGGGAGCATTTCCCGTCACAGGGAGAAATTGATAAACTTGTGGAAGAAGAGTTACTGAGTATGACGAATCAGTCTGAAAATAACCCCTTAATAATTAAAACCCGTATTAATCAAGCACTGCAAATACTAGTTGAACTTGGACTTCCACGGGCACAACTTAATGAACGTTCAGCCTTAACCCTTCTTGCTCTACTTGATTTAAAGCCGACTGATCCTTGGCACGCTGCTGCATCTCCATTAATGGGAATCACGCCAATGATGGAATTCATGGCACAGCACTATGGCAAAACATATAAACCTAATACGCGGGAAACTGTTCGCCGCCAAACAGTCCATCAATTCTTAGATGCGGCTTTGATAATTGCGAATCCAGATGCTCTTGCTCGCCCCATTAATAGTCCAAAAACAGTATATAAGATTGAAGAAAGTGCGCTTGAATTATTACGCACTTATGGAACTCCTGAATGGGAAAAGAGCATTCGTACTTACCTCGCTTCAGTTGAAACTTTGAAAAAACGATATGCTCAGGAGCGAGAACTATCACGTATCCCTATAGTGATTGAAGGAAAAGTAAAAACTCTATCACCAGGTGGTCAGAATATTTTAATCCAGAAGATTATTAAGGAGTTTGCCGAACGTTTTACACCTGGAGGAAAACTGATTTATGTTGGCGATACAGATGAAAAATTCGCGCACTTTAATCAAGTGGCATTGAGCGATTTAGGCGTTACTGTCAATTTTCACGGTAAAATGCCTGATGTGATTATCCATCATATAAAAAATGATTGGCTAGTTTTGATTGAGGCTGTAACTTCCCACGGACCAATTAATCCTAAACGAAAGAAAGAACTTGAAGTTATCTTTGCTAGTATAAAAATTCCCCTGGTAATGGTAACAACCTTTTTAAGCCGTAAAGCGATGGTGGAGTATTTGGCTGAAATTGCTTGGGAAACCGATGTTTGGGTTGCTGAAGATGCTACTCATCTCATTCACTTCAATGGAGAATACTTATTACAGGCTTACAGAGTAGATAGAGATTCTGAAACAGATTAAAACACACAAACTTGATTTTAGTACTAAAATACTACTAAGGAATGTAGATAGTAGATATGCAATACTGCAAGCAAAGCGTAGTAGAGTGAAGTAGTAACACTCTGGGCGCGTTGTCGGCATAGAAAGCTACTTACCAGACATTAAACGGCAGATGCAGTAGTACCATAAATTGTTTTGTAAGAGAGACCGTCGCCATGACCAACTCAACTCCAATGGATGACGACAAAAATATTAAAAAGAAAAAAGGCAAGTCACTTCCTCCAAAGCTGATTATCTGGCTCGGAAAGTTTGTCTGGACGACTCTCTGGCATACGATGATGTCAAAGCTTGCTCCCCGCAATCAGTCGGGAGCGTACATCCGTCCTAATAGCCAATTTCGGAAGTCCATCGGTATAGAAGAAGGAAATCTATTTCCGCCAGCAGTAGGACGCTATAGACTCTATGTTGGGCTAGGCTGTCCTTGGGCGCACAGAACTCTTGTTGTGCGATCGCTTAAAAGACTCGAAGCTGTAATATCGGTGTCAATCGTATCTCCTTCTTCAACAGAAGGCGGTTGGGTGTTCGACCAAGAAGAAGAAGGTTGTCGCACACTTGCTGAACTGTATCAGCTAGCAGAACCTGGTTACAGCGGACGCGCTACAGTTCCAGTATTATGGGACGACCAGACGAAAGCGATCGTCAACAATGAGAGTGCAGAGATTATCGTCATGTTGAACTCTCAATTTAACGAGTTCGCAAAAAATCCCACACTGGATCTTTACCCAGAAGAACTCAAAGAAAAGATTGACTGGTGGAATGAGAAGATATACCATGCGGTGAACAATGGCGTGTATCGTTGCGGCTTTGCCCAAAGCCAAGAAGCTTACAACCAAGCCTGTAATGAACTGTTCGTAACTCTTGATGAGATTGACGCTGCATTGCAGACTAATCGCTATCTGTGCGGGGAAAATCTCACACTTGCAGATGTCCGTTTATTCACAACGTTGTTTCGTTTTGATAGTGCCTACTATGGGTTATTTAAGTGCAACCGCCAGCGAATTCGGGACTATCAAAATTTGGGAGCTTACTTACGCGACTTATATCAGCTTCCATGTGTTGCTGACACTTGCGATGTAGAGAGCGTCAAGCGGGATTACTACGGTAACCTGTTCCCACTCAATCCCGGCGGAATCATCCCCAACGGGCCTGATATGGCGTACCTTTATGAACCACATAATCGAGAAAGTATCAGCATAAACGCTTCATAAATTATCTTGATAACAGATTCCCTAATGTCTGCATGTCCGGAGTTGGTATAATTGTGAACCAGATTAATCGAGTGGCAATTGTCGGTGGAACTCACGGTAATGAGTTTACGGGAGCTTACCTGATCAAAAAGTTTGCCCAGTTTCCTGACTTGATTACTAAGCCAAGTTTTGAAACTGTAACTTTGCTTGCAAATCCTAAAGCTTTTGCAGCTGGAAGACGATATGTAGATAAGGATTTAAACCGGAGTTTTCTCAAGAAAGAACTGCAAGATCCGACTCTTAAAAGTTACGAAGATTTGCAAGCTAAATCAATTCAAAATATCCTGACATCTTCTGGGGATAAACAATCTGATTTCATTTTAGACTTGCACAGCAGTACAGCTAATATGGGTTTGACAATTATTCTGGTAAACAGTCATCCGTTCAACTTAAAACTGGCTGCTTATCTGAGCTATATCAACCCTTTGGTTAAGATTTATCGCTGCTCTTTTCAATCAGTTGAGGAAAATCCCTTTCTGAATGCTTTGTGCGAATTGGGCTTCGCAATTGAGATTGGCCCCATTGCTCAAGGTATCTTAAGAGCAACGCTATTTCAACAAACAGAAGAACTTGTTTACGCGGTTTTGGACTATTTGGAACGTTTTAATCAGGGTAAAATTCCGGCAATCAACGAAATGGTAATATATCATCACTTGTCAGTTGTGGACTACCCGAAACAGGAAGATGGCACAATCTTTGGAATGATTCATCCAGAGCTTCAAGACAGGGATTATCAAGCTCTTAATCCAGGAGATCCGATGTTTCTGAATTTTGATGGTAAAACAATTCTTTATGAGGGTGAATCTACCGTCTGGCCTAATTTTATCAACGAGGCGGCTTATTATGAAAAGGGAATTGCAATGAGTTTAACCCAGAAGCTGCAAATCAATCTCTAGAACTTAAAAATATCTTTTTGTATTATTTATTAGCTCAACTTTTATTGACGAAGCTCTAACAATATTTTGGATTGAGATAAATAAACCAATACAGTTCAGCGTGTAGAGACGTTGCAATGCAACGTCTCTGCTTGAAAAACAGGGGCGATTAGTAAGTAGTGGCGTGACCGGGCTAAAATAGTGCATTAGGTGTAGGTTGGGGAGCCAGTGCGTTGCGGTGAATCAGCGCTCTTGGTAGGGTTTCCCGACAGCCAGGCGACTGTGTTCGCCTTGGTCTCCGGAGGAGATACCCGTTGGCGCAGCCTCTCGTAGAGAAGGGAGGTTCCGGCAGTTGTAGCACCTGGCATTTGAGCAACGCGAAACCCAACATCGATAAGGGTGTTGGGTTTCCTTACGTCAACCCAACCTACAATTTTTTTGCATCACTTTAGCTGTGTCGCGCCACTACTATCTTCTAATTATTTGTGCCTACCTACTTATTGCAGATTGCTGTATCTATTTATGCAACATTTTCAAAAGAATCTCTGGAGAGTCCATTTTGTCCATCACCACCTCAATGAAGACAAGTTTATCCCGACATTGTTCGGCTTTTTGCAATGCTGACTCTAACTCTTCCTCAGAGCTTACCTTAATGCCCCAACCATTATTAGCAAATATTTCATGGAGTTTGTGATAATTCCATTGCTGGATGTCGTTGTATGGCATCGTTGCGCCGTGGATATCACGCTCTATTGTGTAGCCATCGTTGTTAATTAGAAGAATAATGGGCTTGAGGTCATAACGTAATATTGTTGATAATTCTTGTGCCGTCATTTGAAACGACCCGTCACCAACTAATAGAATAGACCGTCGTTGAGGAGCAGCGATCGCACAGCCTAGCAGGCTGCCTACTGAGTAGCCAATTGAACCCCAAAGCACTTGTCCAACGAAAGTGGTTCCCTTTGGCAAAGGAATTACTGAGGCTCCAAACAAGCAAACTCCAGTTTCAGCAACAACTATGTCATCTTCTTTCAGAAAATGAGCCAGTCTGTACCAAAAACGCTGCTGTGTAATAGCTACTGTTGAGTTGGGTTGAAAGGGAGTTATGAAGCCAGCATCCAAATTCTCTTGTGCAGACTTTAAGGAGAGCGTTTTGCGATCGCGGTGCTTCAACTGTTTGCTTAAAGCAGGTAAGAAATCCTGCATCGCCACATTATTGTACACGGCATGTTTAATCTTGAGATACTGTCCATGCACTTCAATAGTGCGACTTGGATCGAGTTTGGCAGAAAACTTTCCGGTGTTGAAGTCAGTCATTAAAGCACCAATACTCAACACACAATCTGCCTCCTCAACACGTCTTCTTACATAGTCCTCACTAATAGCACCGTTATATATACCGATGAATTGAGGGTGCGTTTCCTCAAGCAGTCCCTTCCCCATAGTCATAGTGGCATAAGGATATCCAGTGGCTGCTAAAAGCGATCGCAATTCCTGATGCAGGCGATAGCGATCAACACCAAGATCAGCGAGAATCACTGGTTTTTCAGCTTTGTCTAGTATACTCACGCTTGCATCAACGGCCTCAGCTAAGGTGGCAAGATCACTTTCAAAGACAGGAGGTATGAGTGGCTCTGTTGGTGCAGGCACTTCCTGAAGAGTAACGTCCATAGGTATGGAGATGTAAACAGGTAACTTCTTAAGAAGGCAGATACCCAAAACTCTGTCGATTTCTGCTGTTGCATTCTCAAGTGTTAAATATGCTTGCGCCGCTGTTACCTTCTCATACATTCGGGCAAACATAGAAAAATCGCCAGTGCCAAAGGTATGGTGAACAAGCGCTCCCGTTTTTTGGATTTTGGTAGCAGGAGATCCAGTAATTGCAACTACAGGGACGTGTTCGGCGTAAGCGCCAGCAATCCCATTAATAGCGCTGAGTTCTCCGACACCAAATGTGGTAGCTAATGCTGCAATACCATTGATTCGACCATAGCCATCAGCAGCATAAGCTGCGTTGAGTTCGTTGCAGGTTCCAATCCACTCCATGCCCGACTGATTAACAATTTGGTCAAGAAATTCCATATTGTAGTCACCAGGGACACCAAAGATATGCTTAACGCCAATTTGTTGGAGACGAAGCACCAGATAGTCACCAATAGTACAGTTTGTCATTGTTTTAGCCTGCATTTCTTATTTGTTAGAAATACATCTATATACTTGATAATAACTTCCTCCTTAAGTGATATTACATGTCTACAGTAACTAATCTAGATACATGTATTTCACTTATTTCAACAAATATAATAAATTATCTTTGCTAAATTAGGATGGGAAAAGCTCACGCAAAGGCGAGGTAGCGCGGTCTTGGGGGTTTCCCCCATGAGTGACTGCCGTCGCAAAGACGCAAAGGTAGAAACAAGAGTTTATATGTTAATTCAGCAAGGTTTATTTATTGTTTAAAATAGGTAATTTTTTTGATAATCTCACCATATCCAGGAATAGTGTATTTATTATCGATACGTCCACCGATAGTTTTACTTTGTTTATTGGAAATAGCAATATACAAATGTACATCGGTGGTTACTATTGTATTATTGACAGCTAGAACTGTGAATTTTTGCTTATTCAAAGCTGGCGATCGCACTCAAAAAACCTGTTTTAATATATTTTTATCTGGCTGATTTATTTAAAGTTTGTCTTAAATATTTCTTAGGTTTAAGTTTGATATTAAAGACTTTTATTAGTCAATAGTCCGAAAGTTGGTTAATAGGAACCTTCTAAATACTATGAAAAATTTTATGGGTAGCATTACGGAGCCAAAATCAATACAGATGTTAATAAAATATACAATAATATTATTGGGTGCTAAATTATGTCAGACCTACTGCCTCAGTGCAAAAAGTTGAAAGAGCAAGTTGAGTCTATATTACAACTTTTGCAGCAAGAACCAACGCTACGTTCCCAAGATATTACACCTATACAAACTTCTCTTAGTAAAGCGATTTCTCCTAGGTTTGAAATTGTGTTTGCAGGTGCGTTTAGTGCGGGTAAGTCAATGCTAATCAATGCACTGTTGGAGAGGGAGTTACTATACAGTGCAGAGGGACATGCTACAGGTACAGAATGCAAGATTGAGTATGCAGAATTAGATAAAGAACGTGTGGTTTTAACGTTTTTAAGTGAAGCAGAGATTCGAGAACAAGCAGTTTTTTTATGTCAGCAAATAGGATTTCAGACAGTAGCCAACATCAATCAAGCTGATGTAATTAACTTGTTACGTCAAGGTTGTGAAGCTATTATCCAACAGGAGGGTGGTGAAAGTAAATCGGAACGGGCAAAACAAGCGAAGGCGTTAATGCTGTTGCTAGAGGGGTATGTAGCAAACCGCGATCGCATCCATACAGTTACTAATGCTACATATTCGATGGAACAATTTAACTTTTCCAATCTTAAAGAAGCAGCTGGGTATGCGCGTCGTGGTAGCAATAGCGCTGTTTTAAAACAGATAGAATATTACTGCAACCATCCATTGTTGCAAGACGGTAATGTGATTATAGATACACCTGGTATTGATGCACCTGTAGAGAAGGATGCACAGCTAACTTACGCCAAAATTCAACATTCCGATACTTCAGCGGTGGTGTGTGTGCTGAAACCTGCTTCAGCGGGTGATATGACAAAGGAAGAAACAGAACTTTTAGAAACGATGCGGGAAAATGGGGGAATACGCGATCGCGTTTTCTACATCTTTAACCGAATCGATGAGACTTGGTACAACACTCAGCTACGACAACGATTGGATGATTTAATTACTGGACAGTTTCGCGATACAAGCAGGGTTTATAAAACTAGTGGATTATTAGGATTTTACGGCAGTCTGATTAAACAGACAAGCGAACGGGATAGATTTGGTTTAGATTCTGTCTTTGCAGAAAGTATCAAAGGTTTGGATGGTAGGGAGGAAACACCGCAATTTGTTAATGAATTTAATCGTTACTGTGCTAACTCAGGTAAATTGTCAGCTAGTAAGTTCCGTATTTCTGTAAATAGCTTTGAAACTTCAAATGAAAACTATGTCAGAATTCTAACTGAACAGGGAACGCCAATAATTAACCAGCTAATTCAAGATAGTGGTATTGAGGAATTCCGCACAGCTATTACTCGCTATCTTACTGAAGAAAAACGTCCGCAATTGTTTAAAAATCTTGCTGATGATTTGGAGGATATTTGTATTAAACTGAAGAAAAATTATCAAGAAATGCAACGTGAGTTAGATAGTCAACCACGAGAAATTGAGGCTATGAAGGCGCAGGAGTTACAACGCCTCAACCAGCAACTCCAGGAAGTTGGTAAGGAGTTTAGTCAGCATATAACAGAAGAAGTTAACCAATTGATTAATAATTCTTGTGACGCTTTTGAGGCAGATTTTCGGCAATTACAATCACGGATGATTCGCCGTCTGGATGAGTTGCTAGATACTTTTTCTGTTGCTTATGCTTATCGCCGCGCAACCCTCAGCCATCCGCGCAATGCTACTGCACCTTTAATTGCCATTTTAGTAGAGGCATTTTATTACTTAGCAAATCAATTAGAAGATATTTTGATTGAGTTGTCTCAGCAAGTTGTGATGAATTTTTTCCAACGGCTAATCGAAAAGATTCGCAAGTCAGAATATTATCGTCAATTGTATCGCTTATTAGGTCACGATGGTGGGATTGAACAAGAGATAAAAAAGGTTGAAAAACAAGTTGATCAGGCGTTGGTAAGTGCAGCTAGTGTAGAGTGCGATCGCTTTGTGCGAGAAAGTCCTAGATTTTATGATGAAGGCACTTTTTCTATATATCAATTTCGCCAAACTTTGCTACAAACTTCCCAAGGTTACGACTGCGAAAGCATTGTGGAAGCAGAACCAGCAATTAGGCAATTATTGAAGTTAGATTTTGAGCCAAAAATTTCTCAAACTATTCGCAAAACTTTCCGTCAAACTGTCAACCAAACTCTCAAAACTCAGTTGTTACCAATGGCTGATAAGCAAGCAGATGAAATTTTGCAGCAGTACCCTTCTGCGCGTGCTTATTTAGAGAAAACACTGGAAAAAGAAGCTGAGGAGAAGATTGCTAATAATCGGCGATTGTTGATTACTGTTGAAGAGAAGATTGAGGTATATAATACAGCTGTATCTAATATTAATAGTTGTTTGCAGGCGATGCAATTATATGACCACTTGTTACCTGTAATTGGTAATGCGGATTCTCTGTCTTTTGAAACTGATTCAGAAGTTGTCGATAATAGTTCTTTGAGTAATGGTATTGTTCTTTCAGATAGTTTATTAGATAGAATAGCACAACTTTGAAATCTATGGTTTTATAAAGTTCGTGCAGACAGGAGTCTGAGCGGACTTCGTTTGTATAATCCCACTCTTATTTGATTTTTCAAGGCATCTCATGAAAAGTCAACAAATGTTAGGTAAAAGAATATTTATTAGGGATTGGGGATTAGGGACTCTTAAGAGGATGTTTGAAAAGTGGTTGGCTGTGATTTTAGGCACTTATTGATCCCCCCTAACCCCCCCTTAAAAAGCTACGGTGTATACACAAGTCTTATTTCCCTTGGGATCTCGGAATTACCCCCCTTAATCCCCCCTTATCAAGGGGGGAAATTAGAAATCCTATTCCCTCCCCTTAACAAGGGGAGGGTTAGGGTGGGGTGATTCGAGGGATTATGATGCAATTCGAGTACTTGTGTATACACGGTAGCCTTAAAAAGGGGGGAACCAGAATCAAAGTCCCCCTTTTTAAGGGGAGCCAGTCGCTTGCGTATTTTCCCCCCGTTGTGCGAACTGGCGTGGATTTAGAGGGATCTAGAACGTTTTGTTACCGACAAGATGACTTTTAAAACATCCTCTAAGATTTGGTTAAAACCCCATTCGACGTAAGGGTAGATTTCTTCCCCAGTCCCTAGTACCCAGACCCCAGTCCCCAGCCGCCTCTATGTCCTATAAAAGTAAAATAGTTTTATCAGTGCTTGCACTATTACTCAGTTTTGCTAGTCTGTTTCTCAGTTCTTGGATTATTATTCCTGCTCCAAATATGCTTTTACTCACGCTAGGAGTGGGAGCGCCAGAAGTAAGTCCCTGGTTGTTTGGATTAAATTTACTTTCTTTGCTGCTTTCTTTTTTCTGCATACATCAGCGTCAACCACAGCGTTTAGCCTACATTTTAAGCTTAATAGGGTTGCTACTTTGTGCTTCGGTGCTAGTGAATATACCACTAACTCAAATGCAGATGGCAAAAGCGATGAAACAAGGATTAGGTGCAGATTATCTAGAGCAAATTCCAGTTGAAGTACGCGCTAAGATGCAAACTCATCCCTTTACCTTAGTTAATACTTTTCGCGGTATTTCATCGGGGAAAACGCGTCATCAAACCGATATTCTCTTTGCTACATCTGCGGGAGTGCCTTTAAAAATGGAAGTTTACCAACCTTTAAAAGTGGGGAAATATCCAGCACTGGTTGTAATTTATGGTGGAGCTTGGCAATATGGCAATCCTCGCGCCAATTCTGAGTTTAATCAATACATGGCAAGCCGTGGATATACAGTATTTGCCATTGACTATCGACATGCACCAAAGTATCGGTTTCCGGCTCAGTTAGATGACGTGCGTACAGCCCTCAACTTTATTCGCAAACATGCAGCTGAATATGAAGCCGATCCAGAACGCATGGTATTGTTAGGACGTTCCGCAGGCGCACACCTAGCAATGTTAGCGGCTTATCAACCAGATGCATTACCCATCCGTGCTGTGGTGAACTATTATGGCCCTGTTGACTTAACTGAAGGATACAAAACACCACCAAATCCTGATCCCATCAACAGCCGCGCTACTTTAAAAACATTTCTCGGTGGTTCTCTACAAGAATTACCCAATCAGTATCGAGTTGCTTCACCGATAAATTACGTGACGCACTCTTTACCACCAACTTTATTAGTTTATGGCAGTCGTGACCATCTGGTAGAAGCGCGATTTGGCAGGCAAATGTACGAACGGTTACATAGTTCTGGAAACACTGCGGTTTTCCTAGAAATTCCTTGGGCAGAACATGCTTTTGACGTCGTTTTTAATGGTGTGAGCAATCAATTAGCGTTATATTACACCGAAAGGTTTTTAGCTTGGGCATTGTTTAGTGAATAATTTCATCATTAAAATAAGTCTTTAAAAATAGCAACCATCCTTGTTGTGTTTCTAGTTAGTGATACAGGACTTACGCAAAAATTGCTAAAAAGCTTAATTCATTGAACCGCCAAGACGCCAAGACGCCAAGAATTTGTAGAGTATGCGTAAGTCCTATGATAATTGTAGGTTGGGTTGAACGTTCGCGTAGCGTCCCGTAGGGAAGTGAAACCCAAACAAGCCTTGATAATGTTGGGTTACCCTGCGGGAAGCCGCCTCCGGCGTCTACGTTCCTCAAACGCCAGGTGCTACAACGGAGGGAACCTCCCGAAGTTCTGATCGGAGGAAGCCTCCGCTCAGACTTCTCTCCGCAACGCACTGGCTCCCCAACCTACACAAATTCTCATCTTTAGCCTTAACTGAACCGTATTGCATTATTAACCATATTATCCCCCTGTTTTGTAATGGAAGAAAACTTTAGCTTAAACAATTGTAGTAATGATGATGCTTTGTCAGTTAAAGATAAAGTATTTAAAATTATTCAAATCAAGGAAGCAGTCAAAAAAGCATTTTCTAATGAATTAGCCGAAGAACTTTACACTTCATTGAATTCCTATGGAGTATCAATAGAGCCAGGTGGATATTTAGTAGGTAATAAGTTTTATAGATATAACAATAAATGGTTTGATGAGGGAGTGGATTGTGAAATCCTCAAGCCTGCTGCTAAAGGCTGGCAGCCAGGAAAATTAAGAATCAAAATTACTCTAGAGTTTATTCCTGATGAACCAGAAATCATCGAATCAGAATCGCCTCTGGATGACCTTCGCCGGATGATTAATGAGGAAAACTCATGACCAAAACTCCCCGCATTCGCATCCCGCCTGAAGTCAGAAAATATGTCTTCCAACGTGACAAATACCAATGTCAAAGCTGCGGTAAAACAACTTTAGAAACTGACCTCACCATTGACCATATTATTCCCCTTGCTCAAGGTGGTCAAAACGATATCAGCAACTTGCATACTCTTTGCTTCACCTGCAATCAGGAGAAAACAGATCAAACTGACCACCGCTTCCGGCGATATTTTAATCTTTAGGTTAATTTGGAATGGACTACTCGTTTCTTACCTTTATGGCTCAAAAGCACAATAGCAATTCACAAAAATTCTTCAATATTAAAACCGCGATTCTTTATCTTTTTGCTGTTATGGCTGTTTTAGTAGCAGCCTTTCCCTGGCTGTATGAGGTTAAAACGAAAGCTGGGATCGATATATCACATAGCCGCCATGCTGGAACCTTTTTAGAGAGACACACTTACGGACTTTTTAAATGTGAGTGGCTTTATCCATATCATTGCCGCCGTCAAGGTTAAGTAGCAATACGGTTCACTAAAGCCTGAGGCTATCAGAACAAAGCCTGCAAAGGCAGGCTTTGTCTGTGTAGCCGCACCTTTCAAGGTGTCGGCTACCGTTAACCCAAGCGTATTGGGTTAAGTAGGGTAAATCAAGGGGGAAAAGTCAAATTTTTCCCCCTGTGCGAGATTTCTATCCCAACTGATTCCAAATCATGCTGACATCAACGGCTAACTTTTGCCCTAACTTGAGCAACTGACGGCACTGATTAGTATCTTCTTCATTTGTAAGGGTGGTAACACACACGGGCATTACCTGACTGTGCAGACAGCTAAAGTATAGTTCTTGCGATCGCTGTAGGGAGATATGGATATTTAGTTGATCCCCAACATCAATCAATCGCTCTAACTGTTGGATATCTGCATTAAAAGTACCATTAGAATCATGCAACAATTGCCAGAGTAACCGCGCAATTAACTGTTCTAACATCTGCTTGCCTTCGGGAATATTCAACTGACAACGCAGATGTTTTGCTTCGGTGGCGATCGCCTCTAATTCTACTATGTGATTCCAACTCTTTTGCGGTTCGGTGATGTCTTGCTCTAGCGATCGCAATGTCATCATACAGCGATGCCCTAAAGCAATCTCTGCTGCTACCTGCAATTCTTGTGGCACTGCTAGCTCATCCCGATGGAATGCCATCAGAACACCATAATTATCGCGGTATGCCTGGGTATAAAGCTGTCCTAAACGTGTCAGCGTTTCCTGACTTAGCAGCCGCATAATTCGATGACGTTCTTCAGCAAATAGACTTTGCAAGCTGAAAGCCTCTTCCCCAAATAGCTGTGTCATCGCCAAGATAGTATGAGCCGCACTCGCCTGCTGCAATGCTCCAAACAGCTTTTCTTTTAATTGACTGTAGTCACGTCGCCCGATAAATTGCTGAATGCAGCAGTGGAAATCCCAGCCTCCTAAATGCAGAACAGCAAACACCAAATGCTCACTTTCCCAAGTAATTTCTGACACCAGCTTCAAATGCCCAACTACCAGAGTCAATGATCCCAACCGTTGCAGTTGGTAATCTAACTCATTGGCAGTGTAGCAATAAACCTTTTTGTGAGCAGGATGAGAGTGTTGGCTAGCCGCATCTTGTCCAGACTGGAAACTACGCGTCTCTGTAGATTTGTGATTGGCAAACAGGGAAGTAATAGCGTAATGGGCTGCTACTTCCTTGAAACCAACCTGAGCAGTCAGCACTAGCTGGCGATAAATTTCCGCGCCGTGCTTGAAGTGATCGACATTACTGGGAGCTAAACCAAGATGTTTGAGGAAGCCTTTTTCCAACTGCACACCAGCTACTTCCCCCGCTAGTTCCAAAGCACGGGAGGCGTAGCGCAGAATCTGCGTTCCTTCAGGGCGGGAAATTTCTTCAAAAAACCAGCCGCAACTGGTAAACATCAGCAAAGCGTGACGCTGCATTTCCAACAAGCGCAAGGCGTCTACTTGTTCTGCTGCTGTGAGTTTGCTGGTTTGATGGCGAGAAAGGAAACGGCTAACATTAGCAGGAGAGCGATCGCGCATCACTTGGATATATTCATCCCGTGCTTGCCAGGGATCACGAAATAACTGCCTACCATGTTCCTCATATACTTCTATTAGCTGATCCCGCAGCCAATTTAAAGCATCCCGCAAAGGGCGACGCCATTTTTGATGCCAAACACCTCCTTCACCACCACAACCACAGTCATCTTGCCATCTGTCAACACCGTGGGCGCAACTCCATGCTGTGACTGACTTTAATTCCACTTCCCAAGTGGGAGAATTTAATTTGAGGTAGTGAGCAAAGTTTGTTACTGTCCAACCCTGCTGAGGAAACTCGTTTATAAAGGCGAAGGCTAAAGTTTTTTCGGTTCCCTTCTTATGATGTCCAAAGGTTTCCCCATCCGTCGCAACAGAAATCAATTGTGCCGGACGATGATCCCCACGCACTGCTGAACCTATGCGTCCAGCAAAGTGGCTGGAATTATAAACAACATCGCTAAAACCCATATCCCGCGAGATTGGGCCATCGTAGAAAAAGATATCAATATAAGGCAAACCTTCTGTGTTGCCTTCTTCGTGAAGAGGCAAAGAGTTGTCAGTTTTGCCATTGCTAGTTGGGATGGTACTCAGAGGTGAAGATGTGCTGAGTGTTGGCTTCAAATAACAACGATAGGGGCGCGTGGGATCAATCTGACTACCACCAACTTCGTGCCATTCAGGATGGGGATCATCATTGGAGGGTAAAAGACGGCAACGCTTTGCTTGAGATGGTGCAAGGATAATGAAACGAATACCTTCAGCAACGAGAGCTTCTAGGGTGGCATAGTCTACACCGGCTTCTGCTAGCCACATGCCTTCGGGATCGCGTCCAAAGCGGGAGCGGAAGTCTTCTTTGCCCCAGCGAATTTGAGTATATTTGTCGCGTTCGTTCGCCAGGGGCATGATGATGTGATTGTATACTTGCGCGATCGCATTACCATGACCATGCAAGCGTTGGGCACTCTTGGCATCCGCCTCCAAAATCCGCTGATAAACCTCGATATCGTAGCGTTCTAGCCACGACATCAGTGTTGGCCCAATATTAAAGCTCAAATACTCATAATTATTCACGATCTCCACGACTTCGCCTCGGTCATTTAAGACTCTGGCAAAAGCATTCGGGCGATAGCATTCCCAATGAATCCGCTCATTCCAATCATGGAAAGGTGCAGCACTCGGTTGGCGTTCAATCGCATCCAAATAAGGGTTTTCCCGTGGTGGCTGGTAAAAATGACCATGTACCGTCACATAAACACCAGCAGCTTTTCTCAAGGGATCGGTCTGTTGGGTGTTTTTGGGATCTGAATTTAATGTGAATGTTGAGCCAGAGCTAGCTGGCAGTTCAGCAGCAGAAGTCATGTATTATTTATCCAAAACAAAAACTTGTAGTTGCGTCTAAAATATTGCGCGTAAACCTTTCTACAACAGTTTGAACACAAAATCCGGTATAGACAACAACTATGGGATTCGGGCAAATTTCCCAAGAAGTAGTCTTAGTATGGTGGAAAATCTGCGTTATCGCACAGCCTTTTCCCCGAAGGCTTAAAGTAATTAGCCATTAAACCACGCCTCATTTAGGGGTTTTTTCTTTGGCAGCGCCAATAAAAATTTAATCGTCTTTTAATACATTAAACCCCATTTTTGGTGTAGAGTTTTGGCTTAAATCCATACTTTTGCAACAAAAGATTGCAAAAGCAGTGTAAATCGCAATCTTATTTTATATATCTAGCACAAGACTGAAAACAGTAGAATCTCTGAATGGGTCTACAGATAGTTGAGAGTATCCTGTGGGAGTGCTGAGTCCTGTTAGTGGATAGCTATGGTTGAGCCGCGTGCTGAGTAAGTAAAAAGAAAGTAGATAAGTAGCTAGACATGAATTAAGTTAGAGTTCGTAGTTAACGCTTTAGCCCTAACTTCTCTACTCAGCACTCAGCACTCAGATAAGATACCCTCAACTCAAGGTGATAAATGTCAGGTAAAAACATTCTTCTTCTCGTTCTGTTACTGTTTATCCCGGTTTCCTTAGCAGCTCACTTCCTGGAGTGGGGTGAATTGATAGTTTTCATTACAGCTGGATTAGCGATTCTGCCATTAGCAGCTTGGATGGGTACAGCCACAGAAGAGATTGCTGTAGTAGTTGGGCCCTCATTAGGCGGGTTATTGAATGCCACCTTTGGTAATGCTACGGAACTGATTATCGCCTTAGTGGCTCTGAAGGCTGGATTAGTAGAAGTGGTCAAAGCCAGTATCACGGGATCAATTATCAGCAATTTACTACTAGTGATGGGTTTTTCCATGCTTTTGGGCGGTCTGCGCTATAAAGAACAGACATTTCAGCCGATTGTGGCGCGGGTGAATGCTTCTTCAATGAATTTGGCAGTGATTGCAATTTTGTTGCCAACAGCAATGAAATTTAGCTCTCAAGGGATTGGCGAAGCAACGTTGCAACATCTTTCAGTTGCAGTTGCGGTAGTGTTAATTCTCGTCTACGTCCTAACGTTGCTATTTTCGATGAAAACACACTCCTATCTCTACGATGTGGGTGTAGCAGAGATAGAAGCAGAAGAAATATTTGATAGTAAACCAAATATTTGGTTATGGAGTGGAATATTGCTAGTCTGTACCCTCCTAGTAGCAATTGAGTCAGAACTACTTGTTGACACTTTAGAAGTAGCCACATCCGAGTTGGGTTTAACAGCACTGTTTACGGGGGTGATTCTCGTACCCATCGTTGGTAACGCTGCTGAACACGCTACAGCAGTTACAGTGGCAATGAAAGATAAGATGGATCTTTCTGTTTCCGTGGCTGTGGGATCGAGTATGCAGATTGCTTTGTTTGTCGCTCCCGTTTTAGTTATAGCCGGGTGGGCATTTGGTCAGCCTATGGATTTGAATTTCCATCCCTTTGAATTAGTAGCCGTGGTTGTGTCGGTGTTGATTGCTAATAGCATCAGTTCCGACGGTAAGTCGAACTGGCTAGAAGGGACATTACTGTTAGCCGCTTATACAGTCTTGGGGTTTGCCTTCTACTTTCATCCAGTTATCGATGGCATGGGGTAGTTATCTGCAAAAGCGATCGCTTGTAGTTTAATCGAGAAAGCGATCGCTTTCTTGTTAGGGGTGATAGCCCACGCTACTCTATAAAAAGTTTATAACCACCATCTGCGGGGGGACAATTTTTTTGGAATCAAGAGTCTATGATTGTTGGCAAATGCTGCATTGATGATTGCTTAGAAAAATTAACTCGGTACGTCCAGTAGGGTTATTGGTAGCAGTATAAACATGCTACAAACCGCATCAACACACCAACTGTGAGCTAAAGATAATTCGGCAAACTTGCTTGATGCCATTTCCATAAGATCACATAGTATGTTATTGTCTAAACCGTTGATTTAGGAGCAATGTTTTACAAATTTATACCTTGATTACAGACAAAAAATGCATAAAGCTTTATGTAAAGTAATGCGATGTGCAACTTTATTGTCATGCTGTAGATAGCGACAACGCAGTGTTTGCCTTGGTTTGGTTCCAGAAGCATATAGTAGATTCTTCTCTCGACTACATTCCGTACCCTGCAAGAACGCTGCGCGAACAGAATGACAGTTTTAAAAAAGTTAGACACAGCATAAAGTAGTCGAAATTAGACCGAAGTAGGAGCAGAGCAAATGAGATAATGACGAGTTCTATGAAAGAATTAGTACATAATTTTTTAATTAATTCAGTATGCACTATTCCGGAATAGCAGCATTTTTGTTCGTCAAAAGAAATATTGGTCTTAGTAAAATGAACTACCATGACTGAAATTGGCTTGCTGATGACGAGCGTGTTAACAACAAGACAAGCATCTGGGCCCAATTTGCCGGAGCAGCAATTATTTCAGATGGAAAATGGTGTGGATGATTCAATACAGAGTCAGTCATCTCCAACTGCTCAAGTCACACCACCTGAATTCATGCAGGCAAATGAAACTCCCGAAATTGCTCTGTCAGCGCTCACAGTAGAGAAGGAAAATACACTTAAGAAAATCAGAAAAAAGAGTCAGTCTCTAGGTTCTTCTGACTTCGCTGAGTCTAAGAAGTATTCCCAGTCTGTAGAGAAAAACCGTACAAAGGCTGTGGGACGATTCAAAAAGTTTAGTAGTCAACCTCTGCCAAATCTCTATTTTGGTAGCTCAGGTGTTGCTGTCAGAGCCTTGCAACGGCTGTTAATTTCCAACGGCTATGCCGTCCGAATTGATGGTATTTTCGGGGCGCTGACTGAGACTGCTGTCAAAGCCTTTCAAAACCAGCAAAGTTTAGCAGTGGATGGAGTAGTTGGTCAACGAACCTGGCGTGCATTGACCATTTAAGAGTAGAGACGCGATTAATCGCGTCTGTACAAGAGTCAAGAGTTAAAACTAATGACCAATGACAAATGATCATTGACTAATGACTAATTAACGATACTTATGCTGCTCTAATAGTTGTTGCGCTCTTGGCTTGTAAATTAAATAGAACAAAGCCTCAATATAGCGCAACAAATCCTCTCGATTCTCCTTCGAGGTAAAGTTCCAAAAACCGTAAATCCGTGCTAAAGATAACAGCTTGGTAGTGTGAATTTTCCAGGTATAGGTGGTGTAAACGCGCTGAACTGCTCGCTGGGAAATTTCATTCCAATAGTTAGGATTCTGTTCACACTTGGTGATAAAATCTAAAATTCTTGCGGCTGTTTCGTCTAAATTTGTTGGATTAATGTAAAAGCCATTAACCTTATCCTGAAGAATTTCCAGTGGCCCACCAAACTGTGTAGCAAAAGTTGGTAATCCTGAAACCATCGCTTCCAAAATTGTCAAACCAAAAGCTTCAAATAAGGCTGGTTGTACAAAGATTCCCTGATGATCAGCAATCACTCGGTAAATTTCGCCAGAATCTGTTTTGGACAAGCGTACACCGAGCCAGCGAATCTTCCCGTGCAGGTTGTACTCGTCAATGATTTGGTAGAGCCTGATAATTTCGTCACGCTCTTCGTTGTCGCCTGATTCTTCCACGCGCAACTTACCCGCCACCAAAATTAAGTTGCAATGCTCCTGTAATTCCTTGCTCTTACCATAGCATTCGGCTAAACCTGTGAGGTTTTTGATGCGGTCAAGACGCGCCATTGAAAAGAGAGGACGTTTGCTGGGATCGTCGAGTTTGCCAAAAATTTGGCTTGGATCTTCTAGGGTAAAGAGCGTTTCTGCAAGACGTTGGCGATCGCTCTCAACTCTATCTTGAGTTTGCGAATAGGGGAAGTAGTAATTTTCGTTTACCCCAGGCGGTACAACGTTAAACTTGGGACTAAATAATTCAATCCCATTCACCACATGATACAACTCCGGCATGGTGAAGCATTTGTAAGACTCGTACTGTCCCACACTATCCGGGGTTCCCACAATTTCTTGGTAGGTGCTGCTGATGACGAAATTGGCAGCATTCATTGCCAGCAAATCAGCGGTGAATTGCAAGGAAAAATGATATTTATCTTCCAAATCTTGCCAGTAGAGGTTGCTGAACAAGTATTTAGATTTTTCCAACGCATGGGCGACATTGCACTGAGTGACTTTCATCCGCCGTGCTAGCAAAAACGCTACTAAATTCCCATCTGTGTAGTTACCAACAATTAAATCAGGTCTGCCATGAAATTCTGCTAGCAGTTCTCTTTCAGAGTCAATAGCATAAGTTTCTAAATAAGGCCAAAACTCAAACCGGGAAATCCAGTTTTGAGTCATGTTGGGATTGAATTCCCGCAGAGGTACTCGTAAAATCCAGGCGTTTTCGGTGCCGTGAACTTTTTCCAGTCGTTGATTACAAAGGGTTCCATCACTATTGGGGATTAGGCGGGTGAGAATAATCACCTTTGGCTGGACGTTCAATTTCTCTAAACCAGCAAGCAGGGCATCTTCTTGCAGCTGCTTTTCTAAACTCTTTGCCTGATCAAGTACATAAACTACCTGACCACCAGTATCAGGACGCCCCAAAACGCCCTCTTGTCCAAACCAACCGTGGGCTGACACGAGGACGATTCTAAAAATCATCGGGACGCGGGATATGAAGGCTTCTAGGGTCTGGGGATCGGGAGAGTCGATCAATTCATCGAGAATATTTAGGGTGTCTTGCACGCGCCCAGCCGTGTTACCCCAACCCGGTTCAAAACCCATTGTTTGTAGTTGAAACCGAAATTCTTCGTAAGGTTGATCATTGGGGCGATCGCTCACAAAAGTTATAGCTTTTTTAACTTGCTCGGAAAGTTGTTGCTGCGATTGAATGCGATCGTTAACCAGCAGCTGAACACCGTTGTATTGGTGCAGACGCAAGAAATTTAATAAGCTATCCAGCAATTGTTTGGAGTCTTGAAATATTTTGCTGGATAGGTAGCGGTTGAGATATTGCACACCCTTGCCAATATTTTTCGGGTCGCGGATTACTGGCGTATAGTCATAAAATGGCCCAAAATCCAACTCCAGCAAGTCGCCTTCGTTAGGATGAAATTTGTTCACCAGGCGATCGCGTAGATCAAGCAGATCCTGCACCGTCATTGGTTCAATACTCAAGTCTGAGGTCAACCAATAAACTTCTTGACTAGCAATCTTTGGACGGATAATGAAACAGAAGTTTGAATCCTCCTGAATAATTTCCTGAGTATAGTAAATTAGCTTACCTAAATTAGAGCTAGTGCAAAACGTCTCAGATTTTTCGTACTTGGAGCAGTACTCACTATATACATTCAGAATGTCATTCCGCAGCAAGTACTTTTTGTCTTGCTGACGCAATTCGCTAATGAAGGAACGCAAATCACTCTTTTCTTCACTATCTAGGACTGCTTGAAATAATTCAGACATGGAAAACCCACTAAACAATTTTACATTGTTGACATTCAAGGTAGGTGAAGTAAACTCCTACCTTTTTTGCATCACATATAAACACGAATTAATGTAAATAAATTATACTTATCTATGTACATAAAGGTAGCCATTTTTTAGTAGACACCTAAATCGTGTTCTTCTTTACCCAAAGTATCCATGACTCAGTATTTTTTGATCTAACTAAAGAAATACAATTTTGTTTCTTTTGATAGAGGTTAGGAAGTATTTGACACAATGATAGGTATCCAGAGCGCTACCCGTTACGCTCTCAATTACTTAATCTATTTTTTACTATATTGTTTATTCGTGTGTATCTTATTGCCAGCGCACTAACGATGTCAAGGTTTTCCTATCAACCTCAATAGAAGCTCTAAATAAATAAGTTTTTTGTAAGTATATATACAGTTTTAGTAGGGAGATATATATGAGTGATTTTGTGATGCTGATGATTGCTCATACTTGGAGAATTTGGCAGATAGGTAATTTGTATCACTATTCTCTATTTCTCAATTGCTGTAACAAAAGTTAATTTTTTTAATGTAGAGTATACCTACATATTTAAACTTAAATAAATTAAAATCAATTGTTTTATATTTTATAGACCAATCTTTGTCCACCTAGCTATAATTTCAGCATAAAGTTGTTTAAATAGGGTTGGTGCATATGGCTGACAACATGCAAAAGTTACCAGCTTCTGACCACAGCGTAGGCAACATCATGATTATCTCTTTACTTGCCTTATGTGGGCTGACTTTTATCATTCTTCTAGGCATTTTTTAACAGTTGATTGTGCGTTCAAAAACTTTTTTGGAAGCAGATATAGCGGTTCTCGTTTACGTGAGGTATATCCGTAGGGGTAAGGCACTGCCGTGCCTTTACACCTGGTGATATAATGTTGTACTGCATCTGAATGGGAACCGTTATAAGTAGGTAGTGGCGCGACACGACTAAAGTGATGCAAAAAAAATTGTAGGTTGGGTTGACGTAAGGAAACCCAACACCCTTATCGATGTTGGGTTTCGCGTTGCTCAAACGCCAGGTGCTACAACTGCTGGAACCTCCGCAACGCACTGGCTCCCCAACCTATACCCAATGCACTATTTTAGCTGTGTCAGTCCACTAGACTATCTTATAATTAGGAAATGTTGCTCTTTATTAGTGGTTTAAAAAGTAAAATGTCTTTATGAAACCATTAGAATCCAAACTAAACCAACCCAAATCGAAACTAGAAAGTGCTAGCACATTAATTAAGCGCTTTAGTGCTGGGGCAGCAATTGGACTAATAATCGCTGCAATACAATGGAGCAGCTATACCTATTTTTTTGATTCGATACCGTTAAATAAAGGTATTATGTTCTGTCTGGGATTGACAATCATCTGCGGATTGATGACACTAAAATGGGGTTACAAGACATTGGAGTCTTTATGGCTGTTATTGGGGTAATTTACTCTTCAGGACTGTACTACCCATTTCGGTGAAACCTTTATGTATGGTTTAAACAAAGCTTGATATTAGCATCAACAACCCTTTTGAGTAGAAAGCAAATCTCTAGTCATCCGCCACTGTTCGAGTAATAAAATCTGCATGGCTGCGCTGGGTTGGATAAGGAAGGCGATCGCCCATGACTCCTACTTGAAGAACGCGGTTAAAGGCTTCAGCATCGAGCTTATCTTCAAAAGGAAATTTCAGTTTGGTAAGTTTACCAGCTAATATAAGCCAGCTAAAACCTAGGTTGCAGATCCTTGCTAAATGGATCGCTATACGATAATATAGGGCGAACGATGGGACTTGAACCCACGAATGGTGGTACCACAAACCACTGCCTTAACCACTTGGCTACGCTCGCCATTCAACAGTTTTGATTATAGCAATTTTTGGGGAAACGATCAAGAGTTTTTTCTCAAGGAACGGACTCAGTTGATTTGGAGTCTAATGACTACAACAAATCTTATTTGGCAAACATGAAGGCCTTAACCACTATCGCATATATTGGAGCAGCAGTGGGACTCGCCGCTTTAGGAGTAACAATGGCGAAGACCAATCCCAGTCAGGCTGAGTACGAAGAGTATGCAGTACAGCGGCTAGCGAAATACTTAAAGACCGACGTGTGTAAAAAAACAACGAATCTTCTAGAAAATTTAATCAATTTCAATTGCGAGAAGTTGGTTGATTCGGCTAGCCCACAAATGCAAGAAGTTATTTCTAGGACTACGAAAAGGCAAAATTACATTCTTTTTAGTGTTTACTCTACAGATTTAAAACTAAATTCTTGGATACCTTCTTATCGATTTGAAACAGTTGGAGCATTTAATCAACTTTATACTTACACTGCTGAAGAGCAATAAGTTAGGTAACAGCAGGGGTAAATATGGAAGCGATTGAGAATACTTCTGTAACCTTAATTGCTAGTTAAGTGAAACTCTACAAGCGGTGCATCTACCATTTCCGCCTAAATATTTTATATTTGCTACCAGTTTATAGTTTTTTGGTCATAATATAATAATCCGGTTTGATTGCTGAATCACTTGTAAAGGCAGGGAATAGGGAATAGGGAATAGGGAATAGGGAATAGGGAATAGGGAATAGGGAATAGGCAAGAAGTAATAAAGGTGTACTAATACTAGTTCTCTATAAACTTGCACTAAATGATTATCTTTCTCTTCCTTGGCGTGCTTGGCGGTTCATTTTCTAATATTAAGTGCATCTTCATGGAGAATTGGTATAAGTTTTTTTCCAAAATCAAATATGATTCTTATATCTTGACTAAATCTCTACTATTGACGCAGTTAAGCGGAATCAGGTTATACACTCGTATACACGAATATTGTTAAGTTATTGTAGTCAAACTTCGGTTAATTTTATTGACCATTATAGCGATGTAGGGCAAAATTTTATCTAGGCTTCAGCCCCATTAGTTATTGCTCATAGTTTTATAAATCACCTTAAGACTCATTACTACTAACTAAATTTTCATTAAGATATTAATAAGAGTAAGTAAAAGTTAAACCTTGCCAATGCCATTTGCATATCTATTGGTATCCCACGGAAGTCGTGATCCGCGTCCAGAAATTGCTATGCGCCAACTAGCAGGGCTGGTGTATAATAAATTCCAAAAAAACCACAGCCCAGTGAATAGCAAAAATCTGGTAGGCATAGCTTCTTTAGAAATGAGTTCCCAACCGCTACAGGAGCAGATTAGACAATTTGCCAAAAGCGCTTTTGCCTGTGGGTGCGTGGACGTGCAGCAGCTTGGCCTTGGACACCGCCTGAATATTGTACCGCTATTTCTGCTACCAGGAGTCCATGTGATGACAGATATCCCAGCAGAAGTAGCATTAGCACAAGAGGCTATTGGTCAGGATGTGATGATCGACCTGCGACCATATTTAGGCACTCATCCAAGTTTAAAGGAATTGCTGGCAAAACCAATGGCTGCTATAGAAGCAGAAGCATGGATTTTATTAGCTCATGGTAGTCGTCGTCCCGGTTCTCAACAGCCAATAGAAGCAATGGCGGCGAGTTTGGGAGCAGTGGCTGCTTATTGGGCTGGGCCTCCTAGTTTAGAATCACGGGCGAAAGAGTTGGTAGCTGCTGGCTATCGGAAAATTGCGATTTTGCCATATTTTTTATTCGCAGGTGGAATAACTGATGCGATCGCCGCCTCAGTAGAGGAGCTAAAATTACAGTTCCCTACGGTGACTTTACAGCTGGCGCAGCCCTTGGGAGCTAGTGCAGAATTAGCCGATATGATTTGGGATTTAGTTGACAGATGAACCGCACAGAAACAGAGGGGAAAAAGCATTTGGGAAAGGTTTATTTGGTAGGTGCGGGGCCTGGAGATCCAGGACTACTTACTCTCAAGGGGAAAGGTTTGTTGGAATGTGCAGACGTTGTAATCTATGATGCCTTGGTGAGTCTAGCAATTCTGGCAATGATTAATCCCCATGCAGAGCAAATTAATGCTGGTAAGCGGATGGGGAGACACTCCTTGTTACAGGAAGAAACAACTCAACTGCTGATTAATAAAGCGCAAGATAATGCAATTGTGGTGCGGCTAAAGGGTGGAGATCCGTTTATCTTCGGTCGTGGTGGCGAGGAGATGGCAGAATTGGTAGAAGCTGGGATCAGCGTGGAAGTTGTGCCCGGTATCACATCTGGAATAGCAGCTGCGGCGTATGCTGGCATTCCTTTAACTCATCGGCTGTATAGTTCATCCGTGACATTTGTTACTGGTCACGAGGCTGCGGGTAAGTATAAACCGATAGTGAATTGGAATGCGATCGCTCACGGTTCCGAAACGATTGTGATTTACATGGGAATTCACAATCTGCCTTATATTGTGGAACAGTTAAGTGCAGCTGGGTTGAGTTTAGAAACGCCGATTGCTTTAGTGCGTTGGGGTACACGGCCCGAACAGGAAGAATTAATTGGGACGTTGGGGACAATTGTCCAACAGGTAGAGCAAACTGGATTTGGTGCACCGGCGATCGCAGTCATTGGCTCGGTGGTGAATATGCACAGTATTTTGTCTGGTTGTCGTCCAATTTGATGGTTGGCGCAAAGCTTGTCCAACTTAAAACTAAAGTTAATACTACATTTTGCAGATGCAGCTTACGAAACACTATATTTTTGGAAGCATGGTCAAAATACAATAAAATTGATTAAATTTGAGGAAAAAGATTATGACTGCTGTTGTAAAGGAACTCCTGAAAAGCTTCGATCAGTTGACAGATTCAGAACAGCTAGAGCTTACATCAGAGATTTTGAAGCGAGTAACGCATTTAGACTTTCCGCCTTTATCGGATGAGGATTTAGTGTTGAATGCTGAAGGACTTTTTCTAGAGTTAGATAAACAAGAATCTGCTTATGAGTAGTCCTGATCGTGGAGAGGTTTGGCTCGTCGATCTAGGCTATGTCGCGAAAGTCAGACCATGTTTGGTAATTAGTGTTCTTGCTTTCGAGAAAGACCGTGCATTATCAAGTTTAATCCCACATACAACAAGCCTACGCGGTTCAAGATTTGAGGTGCAAGTCAAAGCTAAGTTCCTTCGAGAAGGAGTATTTGACGTACAAAACATCATTACAATCCCTCATGCAAAGCTTCTACGCAAGTTAGGAAGTCTGACACCAGAGCAAATGGCAGAAGTAGAGGAAGCGCTACTCTTCTGGCTAGGATTTAAAGATGAAAATGCTGAGGAAGATGAAGAATAATCTGGACGTTGGTTGCAGCGGTTTATGAAATTAAATCGCATCATCAGCAATTCCAATGGAATTAATGTTTATACTTAACCGATTGAATAATACTTAGTAGTTGCTCAGAGTTATATGGCTTAGTTATATAGGCGTCAGCACCTTGTTTCCTCGCCCACAAGTGATGAATTGCCTGATTTTTGCTACTACAAATTATAATTGGCACTTTTTGATTAGTCGGATTTATGTTGAGGAAGCGACACAACTCAAATCCACTCATTCCTGGCATTATTACATCAGTAATAATCGCATCTGGCTTTTCTTCTAAAACTATTTCCAGAGCTTCTTTAGCACTGGTGGCTTTAATGACGTTGTAACCTCTATCTCTAAGGAAATAACTGATTAATTTCAATTCACTTAGAGAATCTTCTACAACCAAAATTGTGCCAATCCAAGTAATACTCAACCTTAAATCTCCAAGGCGTAGTTATTCTTTCTCTTGGGAAATTAAACAATGTGTTGAAAAATTACTTTCAATAAATCTCCTTGTGTAAAAGGTTTAGCCAAATAACCTGATGCTTTGACCATTTTGGCTTTAGCTCTATCTATAAAGCCTGTTTTCCCTGTCACCATAATCACAGGTGTGTTTTTAAAATATGAGTGCTTACGCAGCAAAGAGCATAGCTCATACCCGTCTAAGTTAGGCATCGAAATATCCAACAAAATCAGATCCGGTTTGGCGCGGATGATGTGCATTAAAGCTTTCAAAGAATCGGTGACTCCCACAACCGAAAACATCTGCTCATCTAAAAAACTTTTGATAGCATTCAAAACTGTGGGGCTATCATCAATACAAAAAATTGTGTAAAGTTTTTTATCAGTAGGTGGCGGTATAATTTGCTGACCGCTATTGTCAATGGTATTAAGACTGCTAGCTGAAGGGCGGTTAGAGTATGCTACTGGTTTATTGCCAGTGTCCAGTTTAAGCAACTTTTCGGCAGTCTTAGTGCGAGTTTGTGGCTGATTTGTCGGTAAAAATTGCGAGGGTTGCGCTGGAGAAACTGGCGATCGCTTTTGACACCGTTCGACTAGTAAGCGAAGATTAAGATGACAGAATTTTGGCATGTCATCCAGAAAGCTTTCAGGAATAAATTCATAACTTCCCTCTTCTAAACTCAAAAATGACTCCAGGACTTCTAGTGCTAATTGCTCTATCAGTATCGCTGCTTGAGAAGGACTAAGATATTTCTGATTGACTAACCAGCAAATAGCTAGATAATCTGGGTTCGGTATTGCCTGATTATCAATACCAGTTTCAAATATCGCTCGTAACTGCTCATGAATTCCGCGAGGGAGGGTAGAAATTTGCAGGCTCAAGCGTTGCAAGTTTCTGTAAAGCGGTTCAAACATTTTTTCTGAGTGGCAGGTATAAATTAATTTACCTTGGTCTATATATATTGACCAAGAACCTGACGTGCTAAAGACTTGTAAACAACCAGTAACAGACTTACTAGTGATTTTTTTCAACAGAGATAGAGGCTGGAGTTTTTGGAAAAATCTATATCTACTAATAGGAAGTGTCTTCATCGGGACGGCTCTGGATTAAAATGAACAAATACTTGCAAGGCAAAATTGGTGAATTACCTTTTCGGAATTCACAACCACATAGTTAGAGGCACTGTCAAATAAATATAGCGGTCATATTTGAGTTAGTACAGAGATTCCACACCCCCCAACACCAAATTCCCTAATCTCTGTTAAGCTAGAATGCACAAATTGCAACTTGCTACGTCAGACTAAGCTTATGCTGTTGTCAAATAGCAAAACGGCTCAATTTTTTCCTGAAAACAGTATTCCAAAAATCAGATTTACTTTCTGTATCTTTCGCTAATCAGGCTGCTCTTTACAGTAATTCAACCACAGGTGCAAACTAAAGCCTCAGAGCCACATGCAGAGCGAAAACGTTGCAGATGAAGGTATCTGGGGATGCAAGGTTGTAATCAATCACCAACGTGGAAGAAGATACGCTTTGCAAGCTGATATGCATTTAACTTGTATACTGCGTCTAGTTAGGGAAGAACGTGTTAGCCTTTTTTCTTTAAAGTTCTGCTCCGCTGGGACTTTTATCCTTCAACCGAAACGCGCAGACTAAGAGTTTAGCAGCTTAGACACCTTCTTAAGGACAGCTTTATACAAAATAGCAGTGTTAGATGCAACTAAGTATTTATCAAAAGGTTTTACCCAAGTTTTAGATTTTAGAGCTTTTCTTTACAAGACTTGGGCAAATTTATTCCTTAATTTACATCTTGCACCTGACGATTAAAATCGCGGCTACCCGAACAAAGCTCGCCTCCGCAGGCTACCAAACCCTTGATTTTCTGTAGTCCGCGCAGGCGGTGAGACAGCGCTGCGGGAGGGTTTCCCTCCGCAGGCGACTGCGTTCGCCCTTGGCGTGCCGGAGGCATCACCCGAAGGGACTTCGTTTGTATAGCAATCGCCAGTGCGCCCTTGCGGGCAATGCCCGACTTGTTCGCGGAGCGTCTCCCTTAGGAGAAGCAACTGGCGCGCGACTTCCAGTCGTTCGGTGCTCTGGTGCAAGATGTGAGTTAAGCAACAAAAATGGCAAACTCCTCTTAGAGGTGAGTCAGCTGATAATTGATGCAGTGATGGTATGTAGTGAGATGCAACCACGACCGAATCAGCAGAAGCTAATCTGTTCATAAGGAATGAAAATACGCTCTAAAGTTGTGTTGCGATGAATAGTCACCCTGAACAATTTTGAGTGTCAAATTCTCGAATTCGCAGCGAAACTCAAGAAGTATGGTGCATACCTTAAAAATCACAAATTTTAGTTCAATAGTAGATGGTAAGTAAATTACTTCCTAAGATTTAGATTACTATAAATCTCTAGTAAAAATAAAAATAATATGTAAATTTTATAATAAATAATTAAATGGAATATGAACTAAAATTAATATTATCTTTCCGGTAATTGTCTCAGATATTTATCCGTTGCACTATCCGGATATGCAGACAATGTACAGTAAAACACAATTTTATTATAATATTAAATAACACCCAAAAAGTAATGAATGATTTGGTACTAGTAATTTATCATAAAATTTTGAAGTCTTAAAAGTGACACATATAAGATGTTGGATAAAAGTTAGCAAACACACCAAATAATGTTATAAACCGTTAGCGGGAATTAGCGGAATATGAGAAACATATTATTTAAGTAGAAATGCAGAATCAGCCATATTAGAAAAAGTAACTTTCCCTATTGGCGATGTAGTTAAAATTGAGTGATTATAGAGCGATCGCAGCTATTAATCTAGCAACCAGCCAAATAGCATCGCCTTTTTTCAAACCACGGCGTTTTGGTAGAGTACAACAAGCACAATACGGTTTAGTTGACGATTCGTTAAAATTAACAATGCTACCCGTCGAATGGGAATCACCACAATGGTCACACAGCTACCATCTTCCACCCAAAAAGGCATCATCTACCCTGACAGTGACGGACAGCCAATGGCAGACAATACGAAGCAGTTTGAGTTAATTGTTTGGATTAAAGATAATTTAGAATTATTGTTTGCCAACGATCCTAGTGTGTTCGTCGCTGGTGACTTGTTGTGGTATCCCGTGGAAGGTGATAACAAACTCCGCCAAGCTCCCGACGTGATGGTAGTATTTGGTAGACCGAAAGGATACCGAGGTTCTTATCAACAGTGGTTTGAAGAGAATATTCCTCCACAGGTGGTTTTTGAAATTTGGTCGCCTGGAAACCGAATCTCCAAAATGGCGAAAAAATTTGAGTTTTATGAGCGCTACGGTGTAGAAGAATACTATTTATATGAACCTGATGTAGTGGACTTGACAGGTTGGCAGCTTCGTAATTCACGATTAGAAGTAATTGACCAAATGGCTGGTTGGGTAAGTCCTAAATTAGGGGTACGCTTCGAGTTGTCTGAGGAAGAACTGCAAATCTATCGTCCTGATGGCTCGCGCTTTCTCACCTATTTGGAATTAGATCAACAAAGACAGCAAGAAAAACAACGAGCAGAACAAGCGGAAACTAGAGCCGAACAAGAACGCCAACGAGCTGAACAGGAACGCCAACGAGCCGAACAAGCAGAAGCCCAACTAGAAGCACTCCGCGCTTTACTTAAAGAACGGGGAATTAATCCAGAGCAATTGTGACCGAATTTAATTTACAAGTCGAAGAAAGTAATGATCGCCTTGATCGCTATCTTTCGCAAGAATTATCAGATTTATCTCGTTCCCGTATCCAACAGTTAATTGAGCAGGGTAACGTCCAACTCAATGGTAAAATCTGTACGTCTAAAAAGCTCAATGTCAAAGTAGGCGATCGCGTCACTCTCGAAATACCAGAAGCGCAACCTCTAGAACTGCAAGCAGAAGATATTCCTCTAGATATTCTCTACGAAGACGACCAGTTACTGATTCTCAACAAACCCGCAGGCTTAGTTGTCCATCCCGCACCCGGTCATCCTGATGGGACTTTAGTAAACGCCTTGTTGGCACACTGTCCCAACCTACCAGGAATTGGGGGAGTCCAACGCCCAGGAATTGTCCATCGACTGGATAAGGATACAACGGGAGCGATCGCAATTGCCAAAACGGATATTGCCTATCAAAGCCTACAAGCACAACTCCAGGCAAAAACCGCACGTCGAGAATACTTGGGCGTGGTTTATGGTGCGCCAAAAGCTGAAAGTGGCATCATAGACTTGCCCATCGGTCGCCATCCGCAAGACCGCAAGAAAATGGCTATTATAACCGTTGAACAAGGCGGACGATCTGCCGTCACTCATTGGCAAGTACTAGAACGTCTGGGTAACTACACATTAATCCATTTCCAACTAGAAACTGGACGCACTCACCAAATTCGCGTCCACAGCGCTAAAATCGGTCATCCGATTGTTGGCGACCCAGTTTATAGTTCTGGTCATTCAGTAGGAGTAAATCTGCCTGGTCAAGCACTCCACGCTTGGCGATTAAAGTTGCAGCATCCAATATCTGGAGAGTTCATTGAGGTGACAGCTCCTCCTCCCAACACATTTACAAAGCTTTTGGAGGTTTTGCAAAGACGAATTGCCGGCAATACTAACAACTAGCGTGCATCAGACATGGGATAAAGTCTGTTTCACTAGTTATACCTAAATGAAACTCCTAAATAACCCAGGACTTATGCACGCTATAAAATGATTTAAGCTGATGTACTAGCTAGATGCAGACGAAAAATCGTTACTTAACGCCTGCCAGTTTCCGATAAGGTACAGACTGTTCAATATCAATGTTGTATGGCGAGATCCGCTGTGGAGGATTACCAGTTGCATTGATATCTTGTGCCATACCCAAGAAGAGAGATGGATCTCCAGCCTTGGGCTTTTGGTCTTGTGGGGTGTATCTGCGTACTTCTACCTGCCAAATGATTTGTGGGAAGCCCAGTTTGGCACGGTGGTAAGCGTCATATCGCGGAGATTTGATGTTGAAAGGCAACTCACCCTGAGCGCGAGATGGCAACACTCGACGCCGCTGATAGGGAACTGTGGAGTATCCAAAATTGCTCAGGTACTCTTCAGAGTTGAGCAATTCATCAGCAAGGCCTTTAATACCCTTGGTAGCAACTACAATTGACCAGGCAATTTTTTCCCGCTCGTTGTAAACATCGCGGCCGAGAACCTTCTGCACGCAATGTTCCACAAAGCGGTAGTTGCTGTTGAGGTCGTAGAAGCTTTTCTTAAAGGTATTAGAAAGCAACAACCCACGAATAAAGTCCCGTACTGTAATCTGTCCATTACGGAGTTGAGACTCTAGAAATGGTTCGCGATCGGCAGCAAAGGCATGGAAAAAAATCTGACGATATGCTGCTTCAATCAAATTACCTAGATCTGACGGGGAAAGCAGATTGTCTGTAGAGAAAATCCTGGGCTGTTCATCACCCGGTACTTCATATGCCGCTACACGCTGGTTCTGACTTGAAGGGTCATATGTTAATAGAGGAATTGTCACTCTAAAGCCTCCATGTTCTTAATTAAAATTAACAACTTTAAATCACATCTTAATAGAGTAGTTGGATCAGAACCTCTGGATTCTGATAAAATTTCACGAAACTTAACTTAGAGCGATTTAGAATTCGTAGAAATAGTGATTAGGCTGCTGGATTCAACCCAATAGTTAATCAATAAAGCGACTGCGGCTTTACAGTAATAACAACTAATGATTTAGAGCTTTGTCAACATACCAGATTAAAAGATTCACTTTCACTTTTTTGCACTAAAGCAATAATTTTTAACATTTAGCAAAGGAAATTAATAGGGAATGGGGAATGGGGAATGGGGAATTAGTATTTATTCTCCCCCTGCTTCCCCTGCTTCCCCTGCTTCCCCTGCTTCCCCTGCTTCCCTGCCCCTCTGCCCCCTACTCCTTACTCCCTTGACCTATCCAAAATTCCAGGGGGTCTATGGTTGACTTACAGTGAGGCCAGCTACGCAAAGTTGCTTCCATTCCTGGCTCCCAGTAGGGTGGTTCAAATCCGAGTCCTAAACATAGATGAGATAGAATGCTGACAAACTGCTGATTATGACCGGAATCTCCTAAATGGGCATGGGCATATTCATGCACGACGATCCCAAACCAGTCTATAGGTGCAACTCGACCGACATCTACCAAAATGGTGATTGGGGTTGTGAGAATGTTGCACAGGCCGTCAATGCCAAAAGATTGGGCTATGGGTACTGCAAAAATTTGGATTTGGCGACGCTCTTGGGCATGAAAGCACTCATGACAGGCTTCTAGATAAGTGTTGAGTTGAGCATTAACAATGTTAATATTCTCACCAATCCAAGTGCAAATGGGGATGCGATCGCGCAGATTATTGATCGCATCCACGATACCTGGTTCTAGTGCAAGTTTCTGTACCAAATGCAGATACTCTAAGCCGCGAGTAAAAGCATCAGTCTGCTTCAGCTCATTCACCACCCTAAAACGGAATAAAACTGTCTTGCTTCCACAACGTTCTGTGTTTGGTTGGAGGTTACTTCTTCCCTACCAGAACTCAGAGGATCGGTTTCAACGCGGGCTTCAGTACAAAACGATGCCGTACTAAAGCCACCAAATCGTTTCACCGTACTGGTTCGTAGTCGGAGATTTGGGCTGGCGAACCAGAATCGTTCAATGGAACTCATTGTTTCGTATTCGGTTGTCAATACTAACCCACCTTGATCGTCCATGTGAAAAAGACCGACTACAGGCACAATTTCTGCATAGCCTCTTTCGCGCAGTAACCTACCTTGTCTGGGGTTATCGGCATCAGGGACGATCGCAAATATGGTTTTCCCCTCATGGTTCTCATCACTATCTCTATCCCAAGCCATTGTACCCAGCCAACGCACACGAGATCCACCCACTGACAGACTGGGGTCAATCTGATGATATTGGCATAGTTCAATGATTTCTGGATGATCTTTAGCTAGAGTTTCTACCTGAATATCTGATTCTCCTGTCTCTGAGCGCTTAAAGGCAAGGTGATGAGTCGCTCGTTGTGATTGCCACCTGCCAGCACTTAGCTTAAAAAATTCCATTGCGTCCATCAATCTTCTGACTCCTACTTATTACTCCTGCGGATGATGTTTTACGGATTTTTTCTTTTTAAAGTTATTGGTATAGAAACATTCTAAACATTACAGCGATTAGCGGTTAGCTTTCAACAAGCTACCTACAAAGGAAGAGGTAGGTGTACCGCTATGTAATTGTAAACTTTTATAGGGGGCATTGTTTATAGCTTGACAAAGTAGACAACTTAATATCTCAGTGATACACTACTAGAAATCGCGTTTACATCGGCAGTAGCAACCGAATGCCCTTCGATTTAATCAATCAGAGGAGTGAATTATGGACTTCCCAATCGAACTAAGCTTAGAGCAACAATTCCGCTTACAAAATTTAAAAGACCAAGTAAAAGATTTGAGTCGAGAAGAGGCTCAAGAATTTTTGTTAGAAGTTTTACGGCAAATGATGGTAAAAGACAATTTGGTCAAGCATTTAATGAAACAAGCTTGATACTTAGTTAAATTTAGTTATCCAAAGGCAATTAATTAAGCAGCGTGTTGCAAACACAAGTATGAAGCGTGAAGATTGGCTTCTTACTTAGATACTTAAATAAGGCAACTTTCGCAAGATTTCAAAACTTCCCAGAGTTGCTTACGCCAGTTTGCTCAAGAAACACTATTTGCTAGCTGAGGGAAAGGCGTTTAGTCTACGATGGGTCTAATAACGGGCTTTCCCTCCAGTGATGGCCATTACATTTATTTACGCCGAGAGTTAATGGCTTTCACACTTTGATTAAAATTTGATTTGAGTGCAAAATTCCATAGTTTTGTGAATCACATCAGCCTGGGTGAAAGTAGTTAAGACTCACCCAGGTTCGCATTTTTTATTCACCGAAAAGGCGACTGGGTACGTAGACAAAAGAAAAGAAGCGCACTGACCAAACTGAGTAGTGAAGAGCTAACCAAGTGGTGGGTTTCCCGACTTGTACCCCTACAGTGAAGCAAGCTACAAAGTAGCGTCTCCCTTAGAAAAAGTAAGTGGCTTCGGACTGACTTTGCTGAGTTGGAAATATTACAGATTATTACTTTGTCTCTCATAGTAAAGACTAGGGCAGTGTTGATACCCTATGTTTTTCTTGGCTGCTCGCAATCAATCGAGAATACAGCCAAAAATAATATCCACCATTTAGTGAATATCAAGGGGAACTCAATGGTTCTTGACGCTTTTTCCAGAGCTGTAATTACGGCAGATGCCAAAACTGCTCCTATCGGTGGTACTGATTTGGCCGCCCTCAAGTCTTTCATTTCTGAGGGTAACAAGCGCCTTGATGCGGTGAACGCGATCGCTAGCAATGCTAGCTGTGCTGTTTCTGATGCGATCGCTGGGATTGCTTGTGAAAATACAGGTCTGCTACAAGCTGGTGGTAACCTGTACCCCACTCGTCGGATGGCTGCTTGCTTGCGTGATGCTGAAATCGTCCTGCGCTACGTAACCTATGCCCTATTGGCTGGTGATGCTTCTGTGTTGGATGATCGCGCTCTGAACGGACTCAAAGAAACCTATTCAGCTTTGGGCGTGCCCACCAGCTCTTCTATACGCGCTTTTCAGATCCTGAAGGCGATCAGCGTTGCCCACATCACCAACACCAACACTGAAGCTAACGCTGGTAAAAAGTTCCGTAAGCTGGAAGTTGTTCAAGGCGATTGCTCTGCTTTGGCTGCTGAAGCTGCTAGCTACTTCGATCGCGTTATTTCAGCTCTGAGCTAATAGCTCACAGCTAACGGCTATTAGCCAAGCAAACTGAAATCTAAACCCGAGCAAATGCAATCAAGAGTATAAAAAGCAATGAAATCAGTTATCACCACAGTTATTACATCTGCTGATGCAGCAGGTCGTTTCCCCAGCACCTCTGACCTCGAATCCATCCAAGGTAGCATTCAGCGCGCTAGTGCTCGTCTAGAAGCTGCTGAAAAGCTAGCTTCTGGTATTGATGCCGTAGCTCAAGAAGGTTATGATGCTGCCTTCAAGAAATATCCTTACTTGAACCAAGATGGTGAAGCTGGCGACACCCAAGGCAAGAAAGACAAGTGTCTTCGCGACATCAAACACTACCTGCGCCTAATCAACTACAGCTTGGTTGTTGGCGGTACTGGTCCTCTGGACGAGTGGGGTATTGCAGGTGCTCGTGAAGTATATCGCTCTTTGGGTCTGCCCACAGCTCCTTACGTGACTGCGATGACTTACACTCGCGATCGCGCTTGCGCTCCTCGCGATATGTCTCCTCAAGCATTGGTTGAATTCCGCTCTCTTCTCGACTATGTGATCAACTCCCTGTCATAGTGACACGGATTGACTAGACGAGCGATCGTCACACCTCTAAAACTAAGGGACTCTCAGTATATTGCTTTGCCTAAATTAGGGTAAGCGATCAACTAAGAGTCCCTCAGTTGTGTTATGCATTTCAACAAGAGTCAAGGTAGAGACGCGATTAATCGCGTCCGTACAAGAGTCAAGGTAGAGACGCGATTAATCGCGTCTGTACAAGAGTCAAGAGTTAGGAATTCTTCCCCACTTCCCTTCAATTTGACGATATATAAATAAACTTATGACAATAGATTCTTTATTTGAACAATTAAAACATCCCAACCCCAATCTCCGGGAACGAGCGATGTGGGAACTAGCTGATATCCGCGATGAAAATACTATTCCTCGCCTGATGAGCATTTTGGATGATCAAAATGTGACCTATCGTCGAGCTGCGGTAAAGGCACTGGGTGCTATTGGCCCAGATGCTGTGCCTCTACTGGTAGAGTCATTGGTGAACAACGACAACGCAACCATTCGAGGCAGTTGTGCTAAGGCTCTGGCACAGGTCGCCGCTAACCATCCAGAAGTTCCCTTCCCCGCCGATGGCTTACAGGGATTAAAAACAGCGCTTGATGACCCAAATCCCGTTGTTTACATTGCATCAGTGATGGCGCTGGGTGAAATTGGTTCCCCTGCATTTGAGATTTTGGCTGAGGCTTTGAAAACAATAGATAACGTTGCAGTCGCTGTGTCAATTGTGAATGCACTCGGTTCGATGGGTGATATCCGGGGGGTAGAAGTGCTGACAGCATTGACCAATGATGAATCTGTTGATCCATATATTCGTGAGTCAGCAGTGAGTGCATTGCCTCGCTTGGATCAGGTGATTAACTATAAAAGAGCCAATTAGGTCAAAATAATTCGTAATTGATAATAGAGCCTCCGATGCACTCTTCTGTACGTAATTCGTAGTTACAATCAGTGGGCGGCTCTGTACCCACCACTTTCTTGTTGACCAGCAAATGAAAGATTTGGTGGGCGGCTCTGAACCCATTTAATTACGAATTACGAATTATATCAGGTTCGGTTAAACACTTATAATATCTGTAGGTTGGGGAGCCACTGCGTTGGGGAGCCAGCACTGAAGACGGGTTTCCCGTCGCAGGTGACTGGCATCCGGCTCTGCCGACTTAAAGCAACTTGGTTTGAGGAACGTAGACGCCGGAGGCGGCTTCCCGCAGGGTAACCCAACATTTTATCCTTGTTATCCTTGTTCATGTTGGGTTTCACTGCCGTTCAACCCAACCTACATTGATAGATTTTATTATAAGTAATCACTCGAACTTGATATTAGTAATTATTTGGTCAAGCTTTTTTGAGTGGTTCCTTCCAGACACCTCAGAAAGTTCCAGAACCAAGCACTAACAGAATACTATACACCTTTATTCCTTCTTCCTTCTTCCCTATTCCCCATTCCCCATTCCCCATTCCCCATTCCCCATTCCCTGCCTCTACAAGTGATTCAGCAATCAAATCGGATTACTATATGTGCCATCGGTATTGGTTTAATGCTACGTCGGCGTTGTACTAATTCTTGATGAAGATGCCTAATTGACATTTACGGAGGAAGCCTCTCTACGAGACGCTCCGCGAACGCAAGAGACAACTCTGGGCAACGCACTGGCTCTCCTTAATCCCCTCCTCGCTTGCGGGGAACATGTGGCGCTCTTTGGGGATTAGGAGCGGGGAGACAAAGCTACGCTTTGGCGTGGTGGGGTTCTTAGGGTTTAATAAGTAATTAAGCGGACATGATATTAGATAATTTTCAGAGAATCGGCTGTTGTTGGGATCACCGAAAGTGGATACTCATAACATTAAAGCAATCTTTAACTTGGTACTAAAGTTATTTATGCATTTTCAGTATTTGTACTGAAACAAGATTATTAGATTCAAAGTTAGCTTGTATTGGTTAATTTAGCAAATATTACTTATTAATTTATTTAAAACTAGTAAAAAGTTTAATGTACATTTGTTAATACTGATGTACTAGCCAGGAATTAGATTAAAACAACGAAGTACAAAATCTTAAAAAATCTGTACGATTTAGTACGTAATTAACGTATTAAATAATTTTTACTATGAAAGGAAAAATCTAAAGTTTAGAGATAAAAATGTCAATTAATAAAGTAAATAAAAATACACTTGATAAAATTTTAGCTTTTCAAATAATAGTTGCTTGGGCCGGTGAAGGAGCTTGTGAGCCAAAACGTCTTGATTGGTGGCGCACTGACCTAATTGATCAGAACGGTGGTGGGGACTTATTTCAACGTTTATTTCCTAAAACACATCAGTGGGCATCTGTAGAGGCCGTAAGGCAAGCTGCAATCCATCAAGATCGATGTAGACGGATGGATATGGCTAAACCTGATGCAGTCCGGACGTTGTTTTTTTGGGGCTTCTCTGTTGATGAACAGTTAGTAGAGCGGCTTATTTTTCATAAGCAGAACGGTATAAGCCCATTAGAAACTTTGCCTTTTCATCTGGATATATATCAAACCTTTTCTAAAGCTGATTTTGAGGAAGCTATTAGTATTCCGCATGAAAAAGTAGATTTTAAAGTTGTTCCTAGCGGAAGAGAAATTTTAGGTGAAATGCTCAAGGCATTGGATGAATGTGCAAAGAAGTTAGCCGCTGCACTTTTGCCTTTTCCAGATAACTATCCTATGCCATTTTACCGTTTGGAGGAGTGCTAAATTTATGCCTACCAAACTAATTCAACGGCAAATTTACAATTCAGTAGTAGTTCAATCTATGTTTCATGGTAAAGAAGTTAGTCAATTCCATACTAGATTGCTGCGAACATCTTTGGCATTAGAAGAAAGCCGCGCTTACTGGGAACATTTAAAAGTAGAAATATCTAAAGAAAAACGGGCAGTTATTGCTTTTGAGGAACGCTGGTTTGGTAGTAAAAGCATGGCACGAGTGCGGAGCCTCTTGATTGAATTTAGCCATCGCTTTGACACTTACCCAACGGCATTAACAGTTCTTAGACAATGGCGGCCTAATAATCCTACAACTAGGGAAAATATCTGCCATTGGCATATGCAACTTACAGACCCGATTTATCGGAGTTTTACTGGTGTTTTTTTAGAACAACGCCGTCTACAACCTAATTCTGGTATTGACCGGGATATAGTGGCACGTTGGGTAACTCAGCAACTTGAAAGTGAGTGGTCTGCTGCAACAACCTTTCGTATGGCTACTGGCTTAATTGCTACTGCTGCGGCTGCGGGACTTTGCTCAGAAAATTCTGGGATGCGTAGTCTGAAATATCCCAAAGTCACAGATGAAGCATTAGTCTACTGGCTGTATTTTTTACGTGATTTATATTTTGAAGGTTCACTCCTGAGTAATCCTTATTTAAATTCTGTTGGTTTGTTTGACAGCTTTTTGGAACAACGGTTGAGCCGTTTGCCGGGGTTATCATTTACCCGCATGGGAAATCTTTATGATTTCGGGTGGCATTATGCAGACTTGACATCGTGGGCGAAGCAAATCCTCGGAGTGAAGTTGGAGCAAGAAGCATGATTAGCTCTTTGTTCAATCTTCAAATGCCTGCTGTACAAGCACTACGCACTGATTTACTAGATGAGGGTGGCCCGAAAATTAGCACAATGCGGAACTACCGCTTTGCCATTCTACTTTATGATCCGCGTGATGAATTTAAACTGCGTGCCCAAATTCGGGTGCTAACGGATGATCTCAAAGGTCAAGGCTGGAATGTTCTAGCAATTTCCCTCCAGCGTTTGTTTTTAGATCGACTTAAACGAGAAGAATCACGAGTATTAAACAGTATTACCAGTACTGAATATCGTCTGTATGCCAAAGATCCAAACCGTGCTCTTAATCACTTAAAAGACAAAATTGCTCCGTATATTGAAGGTTCTGACGGCATTGCTAAGGATGTTATTGCTCTAATTGACGAATTTTCAGATAAGCATCCTGCTGAGACTAATCGCACTTTGATTTTTTTAGGACGAGCTGGAGCACTGTATCCATTTTTTCGTTCATCAGCATTGCTCAAACACATCGACGGTAAAACACGCAACTTGCCTGTTGTTCTGCTTTATCCAGGGGAGCGAAGGGATTTGAACGCTCTGTCGTTTATGGATGAACTGCCTTCTGACCGGGATTATCGACCTCGAATTTACTCATGAATGGGGAATTGGGAATGGGGAACTTGTACTGAGCGCAGCCGAAGTAGCGGAGTCGAGGTAAGTCGAAGTATGGGGAATGGGGAATACTGCAACTATTAGAGAGGTGATGACATGTTAATTAAGGAAATCTTTGCTGCTGATGTCACCCGTAATATTGCCCCGGTCATTTATTTCCATGAGCAAAAGCCTGCCAAGGTCTTAGAAGAAGTCTCTGAATACATCATCACAGGCGGTTACGCGGAAACTGACCCCCGCCACAAGCGTGTGCAGTCAGGAATTCATGAGCAGTTTGTGAAGCTGCTCAATTCTATGGCAGAAGAATTACAAAAACCGGGTGGGGCTGAACTTCCAGCATCCTGGATTTCCGGTTTTTATGGTTCTGGGAAATCGAGTTTTGCCAAGCTTTTAGGGCTGGCTCTCAATGACATGCTTTTACCCGATAATCGGACGGTGGCAAGTGCTTTGCTAGCACGGGATGATTCTCCTAAAGCCCAAGAGTTTCGAGATGCTTGGAATCGAGTTCGTAGTCAGATCGATCCCCTAGCCGTAGTCTTTGATATTGGTGCAGTAGCACGGGATGACGAGCATATCCATTCAGCAGTCAAGCGGGAAGTACAAGCACATCTGGGCTACTGCACTATTAGTAATTATGTTGCCGAGCTAGAACTGAAGCTAGAACTGGATGGGAAATGGCAGGAGTTCTTAATCTGTGTAGAGCAGACTTTGGGACAACCTTGGTCAAAAGCGAAGGGTGATCAGCTGGCTGAGGAAGCTTTCTCTGAAGTTATGCACGCTATGTATCCTAGCCGTTATACTGACCCAATGAGTTGGTTTGATAGTCGTGCTGGTGCTCAAACGGGAATGGGAACCTCGCCCTCGGAAACGACTAAAGCCATCATTAATATGCTCAATCACCGCGCTTCTGGTAAAACCTTGTTCGTTGTAGTAGATGAGGTAAGCCAGTATATACACCAGAACACGGAGCGGATGCTCAAACTTCAGTCTTTTGTTTCTGACTTAGGGCAAAAACTGAAAGGACAAGTATGGTTATTGGTAACAGGGCAGCAAAAGCTGGAAGACAGTGAGGATGAAAGCAACATTGGTAAGCTCAAGGATCGCTTTCCACCCAAGCTGAGAGTTCACCTTGCACCTACCAACATTCGAGATGTTGTGCATAAGCGACTTTTGAAAAAAGCTGCCTCGAATGAAGCCCAGTTGCGATCGCTCTTTGGCCAGCACCGTAGCGACCTCAAACTCTACGGCTACAAGTGCGATTCGATCACTGAAGAGGATTTTATTGAAGTTTATCCCATGCTGCCCGGTTACGTAGATTTACTGATGCAAATCACATCAAACCTGCGTACCAGTTCCAGCCGTGCGAAGGGAGATGATCATGCCATTCGAGGGCTACTGCAACTGTTGGGGGAATTGTTCCGTGAACAGAAACTAGGAGAACAGGAACTAGGTGCGTTAGTTACTATCGATAGCATTTATGAAGTGCAACAGTCGGCTTTAGATGCTGATGTGCAAACTACGCTAGCACGTTTGTTCAGCCATGAAGAAGTTATTAAAGACGAGATGGCGATAAAAGTTGCAAAAGCTGTGGCACTTTTGGAGTTGATTCAAGAACAAGAAGCGACAACTGTGACTTTGGTTAGCCAATGTCTTTATTCTCAGTTGGGAATGGGCAACAATGAACCATCAAGTACAGCAGCCTTAGAGAAGTTGCGGGGATTAGGGTTACTTTCCTATTCTGACAAACTTGGCTATAAAATTCAAAGTTCTGCTGGGCAAGAATGGCAGCGAGAGCGAGATAATCACAGCGTGATTACTGATGCTATTAGTTTGATTGTGGCAGACAAGTTGAAGTCATTGTTAGGCACTGTAGAACGCCCCCGCTACAAAAACAAGTCGTTTCCTTGGTTAGCTATTTATAGCGATGGTCGTCAGCGACAGGATGAGCGTATTCAAGGTTCAAACGACCCAGCTGTGCTGACTATTGATTTTCGCTATCTCACTAATAAAGAAGAGCGAAACCCCACAACTTGGATACAAACTAGCGATCGCTCAAATTTCCGCGATCGCCTAATTTGGGTAGTAGGTACTTGCGATAATGTTGCAGCTCAAGCACGAGAACTGGCCAAATCCCAGCACATCATCAGTAAGTATGAAAGTCGCAAGCAATCTCTTACCAAAGATAAGAGAAACTTACTTGGAGAAGAAGAAAGTCGCCGTGACGTGTTAGAGAAAGAAGTGCAAAAAGCGATCGCCCAATCCTTTATGGATGGTGAAATCTTCTTCCGGGGACGACAAATCGACAAGCAGCAACACGGTACAACTTTTACTACTGTGCTGGGACGCATCGGGGAAAATATTCTGCCGGATCTTTACAGCCATTATGTAGATGTGGCAGTTACTCCGGGTGAATTAGCGCAACTTTTAGAGCCGAACTTATCCGGCCCATCCCACAAGTTTATGAAAGATGGGCTGGGCATACTCGAACTAGATGCAGGTAAATATATGCCTACCTGTAGCGGTGAAGTTCCTTCCCGGATTGGGCAGTACATTCAAGACCAAAACGGAGTTTCTGGTAATCTGTTGCTAACTCACTTTGGTGGGCCGCCCTACGGCTATCCCGCAGATGTGGTTAAGGCTTGCTTGGTGGGTTTACTTCGGGCTACTAAGGTGCGGATTCGACCCGAAACTGGCCCAGAAATTACATCGGTGCGTGACCCTGGTGCTAGGGATATGTTCACTAAAGACCGGGACATCAAACGTGCCGATTTGCTACCTCCCAATGAAACCAGCATTAGCCCGCGTGACAAAATTGCTATTTGTAAGTTCTTCAAAGACTCATTAAATGTTGAACTGGATCGGGAAAATGATGCGATCGCTGATGCAGTTTTCCAGCAGTTCCCTGGTCAGGTCAAACGATTACAAGAATTAGAACGGCGGTACAATCGACTACCAAACCGACCAAATTTACCCTCAGCTTTAGTCAAGTTACGCGAGTCTTTAGAAAAGTGTACCCGTTCTCGCCAAGTTGAAGACACTGTGATTGCAGTTAAGAAAAATCTCGATGCACTGCGAGATGGGATTCAAGAACTTGGTATTTCCTTGACAGATTTGACCGACAGTGCTGTGGATGCCGTAACTAAGGCAATTAATATTCGGGATAACCAAGTAGTTCAACTCAAGCAGATTGAGCGTTGGACAGAAATTACTGAAGCGATCGCAGCTTTAGAAGAACAGCTAAATAGCGATCGCTCTTGGCGGGACATTAGTAGCTTGGAACCTCACCTACAAACAATTGAACAGCACTACAAAGTCGTGCGGTTGAACTTAATTGAGAGTCAAGAAAAGCAAGCCAAAGCAATTCAAGGACGACTCAAACAGCGTCAAAACTTTATCAAATTAAACGAAAAGCAAGGAGAATATGTGTTCCGTTCTGTTCAAGAAGCGACCTATGACACAACTCAGGATGCACTCTATCCCAGTTTGTTAGAACTCAAAGATTCAGCACTAATTAAGCTCCAGAAGGCTGAGACTACTGCTAATAACAGGCTTGATGATGTCTTGTCTGAAGTCACTGAAGATCAAGTGGTGCAGCTACCGCTAAATCTTAGTGGTCGTGAAGTCAGCACAGAAGCAGAAATTGATGCACTAGTTAACCAGTTAAAAGAGCGGCTGTTAGCTCAACTCAAACCCAATACTCGCATTCGCTTATCTTAGCTGGGGAATGGGGAATAAGTTAAGAATAATTGTAGGTTGGGTTGAACGGAGTGAAACCCAACAAAGGCTTGAAAATGTTGGGTTTCGTTCCTCAACCCAACCTACATAATTTTATTTTTTGGGCTTAACCTAACTCCCAACTCCCAACTCCCAACCCCCAACTCCCAACCCCCAACTCCCAATTCCCAATTCCCAATTCCCAATTCCCAATTCCCAATTCCCAATGTCCTATCTCACCCCTGAAGCTAAATCCAAATTATCCAGTACAATTCGTGCTTTTAGAGAACGTTTGCTCACTGATTTGCAAAACGCCATAGAAAGCACCTATCGATTATCAATTAAAACCTTAAATAAGGCGGGATTAGCAGAAGAGCAACAGGTGAAACGACAACGCTTGGAACAGTGGCTAGATGAGCAATCCCGTAGTCAGGGTAAAAGTAAGAAACAAGAAAATGAGATACGCGATCGCGTTCGCGGAAGCGTCCGCTCTGCGGAAGCGCTGCTGCTTACAGCAGATCGCTATTTGAAAACGGCTGTCAAACTCGCAGCTGCAACGTTGCTCAATCGGCTGGTAGTAATTAAGCAGATGGAAGCACACGGATTAATTAAACCTGCTGTATTAACCGGAGGTTGGCAAAGTCGGGGTTATCGGGAGTTTCGAGATTTTGCACCGGACTTGTGCAAGGATGAAACTGAGGGATACGGAACACTGCTGCAATTACTCTACGATGAACTGGCTCAGGAATTGCCTGGTTTATTTGGCAATGTCGGAGTGACAGCACTATTCCCAATTCCAGCCAGTACCTTGAGAGCAGCAATTGAGGCTTTGGATGCAGCTGAATTAAAGGATGTTTGGCTGGACGATACAACTTTGGGGTGGGTTTACCAATACTGGAACGACCCAGAGCGAGAAGCCTTAGATGCCAAATTAAATGGGGGTGGGAAGGTAGAACCCCATGAAATTGCCAGCAAAACCCAAATGTTTACAGAACGTTACATGGTGGAGTGGTTACTCCATAACAGTTTGGGGCAGATGTGGCTGGCGATGTGCAAAAAGCACGGTTGGACGGCTGAGGTTGAGGCTGATGGAACTTTAGCTCGTTTAGAAGCAAGGCGTAAAGAGTGGCGAGAAAAGCGCGAACAAGGAGAGGTGGCTTTAGACGCATTAATGCCCATTGAACCAGGAATTGAAGAAAATTGGAAATATTGGGTTTCCCAACCATTAACCGCAGATGCAGTCACTCATGCACCAGAGAGTGTGCGATCGCTAAAAATTCTTGATCCTGCCACCGGCTCGGCGCATTTTCTAGTAATTGCCTTTGGATTGTTATTTACACTTTATCAGGAAGAGGCGAGGCATCGGGGGGAAAATTGGAGCGATCGCCAAATTGTTGAGTCGATTTTAGAGAACAATTTATATGGTGTTGATATTGACTCCAGAGCAATACAAATTGCAGCAGCGGCGTTGATACTGAAGGCGCGGCTACTTTCTCCCCAAGCAAGTCCTAAATATTTGAATTTGGTTGCATCTAATCTTCAGTTGGCTTCCTTACCAGCAGATGATCCGGCGTTGGTGGAGTTGCGGCGAGAGGTGACGGAAGCCACGGGGATTTCTGAAAAGTTGACAAATCAGATTGTATATGCATTGCAGGGAGCAGATTATTTAGGAACGCTGTTGAAGGTAGATACGGCAGTGGATGCAGCAATTAGTGAGTATGAAAGTCAGTTTCAGCAGGTGATTCAGGGGGATATTTTTGCAGGCTTTGGTGAGCAAAAATCAGATTTTAACTTTCAGCAGACGAAAGCTTCTTTACTCGATAAACTTGAGCAATTTCTCTCTCGGTGTACCAGTGGCGATGATTTGGGTTTGCGGTTGCGGGGTGAGCAGTTGGCAGCAGGTATCAGATTTATCCGCATAGTGCGTGAGAATAGTTATGATTTGGTGATTGGGAATCCGCCGTATCTGGGGACGAGTAAGATGGCGGATGCTGGGTATATTACGAAGAATTACCCAAAAGGAAAGGCGGATTTGTATACAGCCTTTCTGGAGCGGGGTTTGCAATTAGCAAGAGTTGGGGGTTTGTCTGCATTGTTGACGATGCGGAATTGGATGTTTATTCAGCAGTTTACGCAGATTCGGGAATATTTACTCAGCAATTTTGATTTGAGATTACTAGGAGATGTAGATCGGGGTGGATTTGAAGAGGTTGTTGATGAAGTAGTTGCAACAGTTATGAGTCTGTTTCAAAAAGCAACACCAAATAAAGCATTTAGTCTAGCAATCCAGCCAACTCCATTAGATGATAATTCACGAGATAGTGGACGAACAAAGCGGAAACGGGCAGCAATTTTATTACAAGCAGGGCGCTTTGAATTTTGGAGCGATCGCTTTGAAGTTATCGAAGAACAACCTCTCGTTTATTGGTGGAATAAAGATTTTCTAAAACGCTATAGTGAAACACCAAAAATGGGGGATCAAACAGATGTTAGGGCTGGGATGCAAACTGCAAATAATCCTCGTTTTTTGCGACGATCTTGGGAAATTCGTTTAAATAAGATTTACATCTGTTCTCCTAATAAGCCTTTTCTTGAACTACCTTGTCATAAATGGGTTCCATATATTAAAGGTGCAGCAGGTAAAGCATGGTTTGAACCGTTATCAGATGTGTTGTTATGGCAGAATTCGGCTTCAGAGAAACAAATACTTTTTGATCACTACGGCTCTAATGGAGGAGGTAATGGTCTGCCTAGCAGACATCTTTATTTTCAGATTGGCGTTGCCTATTCAACTATTGGTGCTAATTTTAGCGCTAGGCTCCACAGATTTAGAAGTGTTTTTGATATATCTGGAGCTTCAGTATTTCCAATAAATACATTAAATGCTCTTTGCTTGATGAATAGCAAAGTAGCAGGAAATATTCTTACTGCACTCAACCCAACTATCAATTTTCAAACAGGTGATGTCAAACGTCTTCCCCTCTTCCCCATCGAATCAGCAGACGAAATCTTCACTCAACTCGATGCAGCCTTCACCGAACATGAAGCCGCCCGTGAAACATCTGTAGAATTCAAAAAACCAGGTGCATCCGCTTGGAACTATGCCCAAGAATGGGCGCAAACAGCAGTAGACCGTGAACCTGGCACACCTTTACCAAACTACAAACCTGTCTACGAAGAACCACCCGCAACCAATTTTGTATCCTACGCTATCGGCGTAGCATTAGGGCGATTTAGCACAAATGGTGAAGGCATCCTCAACGCAGCCCTCACAACTGCACTCCCCTACGGCATTCTTTATCTCTCCGCTTACTCTGAAAAAGACAGCTTAGAACACCCAGCCTGTAAACCCATCCAAGAAACTTGGCACGAGTACGGCTCAATTATTGCCAAAGGAACCCAACTTCGCAAATGGTTGCGGTTATCCTTCTTTAAAGAAGTTCACTTGGGGATGTACGAAAGCCGCCCAATTTACTTTCCCCTTTCATCTCAACACCTTAACAGAACATCTCTACCGTCACACAGGGATGAACACAGCCTTTGTGTGCTTCTTTCACGGCGACACACCCCTATCTTTCCTCGGTCTGGGCGAAACATTTGCAGCTTGGCTAATGTGCGTTGAGTATGTCCATGACCTCAGTCGCCCACCTCATCTTGAAGCACTTCAACCCCTGACCCAACTTTCTTTACCCTTGCGAAAGACCTGCAAACAACTTGTTGAATATCTGCGAAAACGCCATCCAGATATTTATGCAGCCAAAGCAGCAATTGTAGAATCCCATTTAGAACAAGAACTTAATCAAATTAGCCCCGAAGACTTGGGACAATTTGAAACCTTCCAGTGGGAAGAAACCGCCATTTTACAGAGTGCTGTACAAGCACTGCTGACAGGGGAATTTCAGAAAGCCTTGCACTGGTCACAATCTCGCACCGAGTCTGCTTCATTTTGGCTAGAACGCGATCGCACTCACAGATTAGAATGGTCATTAATCAAAGATGCAGCCACTTTGGGTTACATGATTCAAGGTGCGGGGCAACTTAAGGGCAAACAAACCCTCCGAGAAGCTTTAGAACACTATACACAAACTGGCTGTGAAGTAGACAAAGCACATCGTCGCTTTGAGCAGCAGCGGTTAAAACTCCTAGAACCCACCTTACCCCACTTCGCCCAACTCCTAGAAGCTGCCGATAAACTTCGTTTTCAGTACCGCAATTGGGCTGATACCCTGGCACAAGACTTTGCCGTCATCTGCACCACAGAAAGCTTTTTACCCGATGCTGAACTCCAGCAACGCACGCTCTACGAGCAAGTAGTACACCCCCTCACCCAAGGGAATAAAAAAGTTGCTTACTTTCTGATTGATGCCTTCCGCTACGAAATGGCAACAGAACTTATCCAAGAATTTGAAGGAGCTGGTACTACCGTAACGTTGAAAGGGAGATATGCCGAATTACCCAGCATCACCGCTATCGGGATGAACATCCTCGCCCCCGTTAACCAAAATGGGCGAGTAGTATTAGCGGGTAATGATAGTTTCAAAGGTTTTAAAACAGGTGAGTATACTGTACGAAAGCCTGATGAGCGAGTTCGGGCAATGAGTGAGAAGAGTACTGATAATATCAGCGCAGGTCGTAGACGAGTTCGGGGTCTGACTCTGGCGGATGTCTGCAATTGGTCAACCACCAGCCTCAAACAAAGTTGTGCTAATACCAATCTTGTTGTTGTTCACAGTCGAGAAATTGACGATGCAGGCGAAGCTAATGTAGGTTTAGCAACCTTTGAAACCTGGCTTCAACAAATCAAATCAGCCTGGAACCACCTCAAAAGTATTGGTATAAATGAGTTTGTATTCACTGCTGACCACGGATTTCTCCTACAAGACCAAACCACCCAAGAAAAACCCTATCGTGACTCCAATCGCCGTTATATTCTTGCCAAAGAACCCCGCTCCGAAGAAGGAATGGTAACAGTTTCTTTAAATGCCCTCAAATACGAAGGACAAGAAGGTTACTTACTATTCCGTAAAGATACTGCTGTTTTTGCCACTGGCAATCCTGGCGCTACCTTTGTACATGGTGGGAATAGTCTTCAAGAGCGAGTTATTCCTGTACTCACAGTATCCCATCGTCATCAATCTCATTTGGCAATGGTGAAATATCTCATCGAAGCCAAACCAGAGCCAAGTATTTTAGATTGTAGCCGGATTCGGGTTAGGGTTAAGCCCGCGCCTGTTGCCCAAGGCGTTCTTAGTTTTGTGGGAGCCAGGGAAATTAATGTCGCTTTGCGCGTGCCAGAGCGACCTGATATCCAAGTTACGATTAAGGATGCCCCTGGTGCAGAAGTCAAAAATCAGCAACTCCAAATTGCCGTCGAAGGAGATTGGATTGAGGTGCTTTTTGACCTCAAGGGACAGCGAGATGAGCGCGTCCGTCTGGAAATTTATCACCCAGATAATGTTGAAGATGTAGAGTCAATAGTTCCTCAAACTTATTTCAATGTATCTGGCTCATTCCAGGGTGAGGTTTTTGCGGCTACCGAATTACCCAAAAATACTGACTGGCAAGATAGTTTCGCGGATGAAACCGTTCGGCGTGTGTTCTTCCACCTCCAGCAACACGGCTCAATCACAGAACCGGAACTCAACCAAATTCTTGGTTCAGCCAGACTCGTGCGACGTTTCTCCTTAGATTTTGAGGAACACCTGAAGAAGGTTCCTTTCTCAGTCAGGATTGAAACAACCAGCAACGGTAAACGCTATGTCAAGCAAAATTAGGGTGGGGAATTGGGAGTTGGGAATTGGGAATTGGGAATTGGGGGTTGGGAATTGGGGGTTGGGGGTTGGGAGTTAGGGGTTGGGAATTGGGGTGGTGAGGATGGGGCGACCAGATTTTGAAGAGTTGGAGGTTTACAAGTTATCAGAGAAACTAGCAAATGAAATTTGGCATATTGTCAAACAATGGGATAAATTTGCTCAAGACACTATTTGTAAACAAATTGTACGTTCAGCAGATAAGACTTCTTGCAAAAGTCGTTATTTTCGCGCTCTTCTTTGCGTCTTTGCGCCTTTGCGTGAGACAAAAAAATATTTATGCAAGAGGTCTATAGTATTTGTGCGAATATTGCCGAAGGCAGAGGACGTTATAACTATCAAGATAATAAACGGTTTATCAAAATAGCCAGAGGTTCATTATATGAAACAATTAGCCTTGATAATGTTGGGTTTCACTTCGTTCAACCCAACCTACACAAATTTTCATTTTTAGCCTTAACTTTTAAGTAATGAACAAATAGAAAAACTTATACCAATAATCAATGAATTACCACCAAAACTTAACGCCTATTTAAAATCACGCCACAATTAATAAATCTTACCCCCCATTCCCCATTCCCAATACTTCGACTTCGCTCAGTACAAGTTCCCCATTCCCCATTCCCAATTCCCAATTCCCAATTCCCAATTCCCCTATGGCAATCAGTGAACGAGATATTGAGCATATCTTTGAGCGTCTTCGCTCCGGTGTTGTTCCAGAACGAGGATTAGAAGCCTTTGCTGTTGGTATTGACAAACAGCGAACAGAAATTCATCGCCAATTTCAACTAGCAGCTAATAGCGAAGGTGTCTTCAAGTTTTTACGCGGTGGCTACGGCTGTGGTAAAACTTTTATGTCCCGTCTAGCCATCCTTGATGCCCAAGCTCAAGGCTTTGCTACCAGCTTTGTTGTCGTTTCTGATAACGATTTGCACTTTTACAAATTCGATGATGTTTACCGCAAAGTCGTTCAGGAATTGGGAACTAGTTCTTGTCCTAGAGGTGCTTTAAGTGATATTATCGATCGCTGGATTGCGCGTGTGGAAGATGCATTGATTGCTGGTGGGGCAGATGAAAACAGCGGCGAGTTCGATACTTTAGTACAACAACGCATAGAAGAAGAACTCGCCTCCCTTACAGGCGGTAAAGCTCCAGAAGATATGGCACGAGTTCTCCGTGCTATTTTTACTTTTAAGCAGAAAGGTGAAATTGCTGAAGCCAGCGCCTTGCTTTCTTGGCTTTCTGGTAGTGAAAATGTGGCTGCTACCGCTAAAAAAGCCGCAGGTATTAAAGGAGATATTGCTAGCCGAGATGCCCTAGACTATCTACACGGTATTCTCGAAATTGTCAAAGCCGCAGGCTACAAGGGACTAGTTATTGTCATTGATGAAGTAGAAACAGTACTGCGAATGCGGCATGATAGTCGAGGTAAATCCTTAAATGGAATTCGCCAAATCTGTGATGCTGCTGACCGTTACAGAGGATTATTATGGATTTATACGGGAACACCTGAATTTTTTGATACCAAGCGCGGTGTTGCTGGACTAGAACCTCTGCATGACCGTATCCAATTTCTGACTCTTGCTGGCTTTGCTAACCCCCGCCAACCCCAGTTAGAACTCAAACCCTTTGATGCACGCCGTTTAAAAGAGGTGGCACTCAAATTGCGAGAAATTTACCCCACAGCCAATCGGACTGGAATTGTCAATAAAGTCACTTCAGAATTTATTGAACGGCTAGTTACCAAAGTTACTGCTGGCTTTAAGGGAGACGTGGGAGTGGTTCCTCGACAATTTCTGCGCCAGTTTGTCAACATCCTTGATTTAGCATCAGAAAACGATGAATTTGACCCGATGAGTGCAGAAGGTTTTGAACCCACAGATTTGAATGAAGTAGAATTGCTCATCCGTGAAGGTCGTACTTATTTTGACGAAGAACCTGCGGATATTCAAGGTTATACAGCCGTGGAGTTCTAGCCATGACTTCAGCCTTTTCTCGCTTTCCTCCCCGTTTGCAAGCCGCTATTGTCTCCAACTTGGGTTGGTCTTCTTTGCGTCCTGTCCAAGAGCTGGCAGGACATGCACTGCTCGATGGTAATAATGCAATTATTCTAGCTCCTACCGCTGGTGGCAAAACGGAAGCTTCTATCTTCCCACTATTAGCAACCCTAATGGAACACGAACCGGAAGGAGTTGGACTCATATATATTGCACCTATTAAAGCTTTGTTGAATAATCAAGCTGAACGCTTGGGGCACTATACCGAAATGGTTGGGTTAAGGCGTTTTCTCTGGCATGGGGATATCAAAGATAAGGAAAAGCGTGTCTTTATTAAAGAACCGACAGCACTATTGATGACCACTCCTGAGTCATTAGAGGTGATGCTGCTATCTGCCAAAGTCCCCCACAAAAAAATCTTTGGCGATATGCGTGCTTTAGTAATTGATGAAGTTCATGCCCTAGCTGGTACAGACCGAGGTGCTCATCTCATGTCCGTTGTGGAACGGCTAGTTCATTACACCAATAACGATGTGCAGCGCGTTGGGCTTAGTGCCACTGTTGGTAATCCGGTGGATATTTTGCATTGGCTCCAAGGTACATCAAAACGTCCTCTTTGCGTTGTCGATCCGCCCAAAGTTCCCTCGAAAAAGGATTTGCGTGTTTATCTGCGTGATACACTAGGCGCGATCGCTCAAGATGCCAGCCAGATAACGCAGAGCAAGAAAAGCCTGTTTTTTTGCCAAAGTCGATCTTTGGCTGAAGAAATTGCCGAACGAATGCGTAACCGAGGTACAGATGTTTTTGTCCACCATAGTTCTGTCTCCCTCGAAGAACGAACAGCCGCAGAAGACCGTTTTCATAGAGGGACAAATGCCAGCATTATTTGCACCTCGACTCTAGAGTTGGGCATCGATGTTGGCGATCTCGATTTAGTATTGCAAGCTAATGCCCCTTCTACTGTCTCATCTTTCCTCCAGCGCTTGGGCCGCACTGGACGGAGAACAGGGCAACAAGCTAATACTACATTTTTCTGTGAGAATGTAGAGACAGTTTTGCAAGCGATCGCCATCATTGAACTAGCGAAGAAAGGCTGGGTCGAATCTATACCGAATCAAACACGCGCATGGCCCGTACTTGTACATCAGCTACTAGCACTTACTCTCCAATTTGGTGGCATTAGCCCAGAACTCTGCTGGGGGCAACTTTCAGTAGTTCCTGATTTTTCAGGCATAACCCACTCAGAATTTGAAATACTGATCAAACACATGATTCAGGAGGATTTCCTATTTCTAGCTGGTGGGCTACTGTCGATGGGAGAAAAAGCAGAACGAGTGTTTGGGCGTAAAAACTTTATGGAACTTTACGCTGTTTTTAGTAGCCCAGTTCTCTATAAAGTTCAAACACCAGCAGGTTACACTGTAGGCTCTCTAGAGCAAGCTTTTGTCGATAAATTAGTTGCACAGATCAGTTCATTTCTTCTCGGCGGTCGGGCTTGGACAGTTATGCACGTTAGCCATGAGGAACGCAAAGTTGGAGTTGTTCCAGCCCCCCGTGGTAAAAAACCAAGCTGGGGTGGCTTTGCCCCACAACTCCTTGGCTTTGAACTCTGTCAGCAAATTGCGGAAATATTGCAATCAGAAAGTACTATTCCTTACATTGATGCTAAGACACAAGCTGTGTTAGATGAGTACCGTTCTGACCTCAGACCATTAATAACAGAAGTTCAATCAAGCATCCAATTAGAAACTAACCAAGCACTTTGGTGGACTTTTGCTGGAGGACAAATCAATCACACACTAAAGTACGGTCTGCAATTTTACCACGATTGGAAGATAATTGCTGATAACTTCAAGTTAAAAATTGAAGGCGATAGTGTTGGTTATGCAACCCTGAGTTTAGCGATCGCTCAAATGAGTGAACCTGCGTTTTGGAAGACTCCAGCAATACAGCATTTTCTCTTATCACACCTACCAGAATACCGTTTAAGCAAATTTCAACGGGCATTACCGGGAATATATTCTTTAGAGATGATTAATAATTATTTATTAGATATCCTTGGAACAGTCCAATTCTTATATTTAAAGTTTTAGTAATTAATTCCGTGCGATTAGTTATGCCGGGAAATTAATGTGTGAAGCTGTCTCAATGTCAATCATACACTATGACAATATAGCAATGTGATTTGATTCCTGAATCACTCATAGGGATAGGGAATGGGGAATAGGGAATGGGGAATGGGGAATGGGGGATAGGGAATGGGGAATGGGGAATGCATTTGCAGACTAACCTTTCAGGCTGCTATTTGTCCAATATCTTTTCCAAATGGGCGAACCTACTGTTAAATTAAGCCTTGGTGTAATTGAAAATATTGTAGAGTATAGGATTGTCCTAAGTATTGCCTGGGAGCAACTCACCCTATGACTACCGCACCCTTAAGCTGGCAAGAACTAGAAACTCTCACGGACTATCAAATAGATACCGTTAATGGTCTGACCAACGCTAGAGCCAGGTTGCGCTTGTTTGGTCAGCCGGAATCTGATGTGCGGGTAACGCTGTACCGCGATAACCACGCTTGGTGCCCTTACTGCCAAAAAGTTTGGTTATGGCTAGAGGAAAAACAGATCCCCTATCGCATCGAAAAAGTGACAATGTTCTGCTATGGGGAGAAAGAAAGTTGGTACAAACGTAAGGTACCATCAGGAATGCTCCCGGCAATCGAGCTAGATGGACGGATTATTAAGGAAAGCGATGACATTTTGATCGCTTTGGAAAAGGTTTTTGGTCCATTGAGCCAAGGGATGGAAGACCGCACGGTGCTACCTCTACGTCAATTAGAACGACTTTTATTTAGAGCCTGGTGCGCTTGGCTATGCTTTAGAGCAGAGAACTCTCAACAAGAACAACGCAACCGAGAACAATTTATCGGAGTGGTGGCTAAGGTCGAGTCGGCTCTGGATCGCACCCCAAGTCCTTACTTTCTAGATAGCTTCGGCATCGTCGATGTTATTTTTACGCCCTATGTGGAACGGATGAATGCGAGCCTCTACTACTACAAGGGCTATTCCCTGCGGGAGGAAAACCCTCGCTTGAAGGCATGGTTTGCGGCAATGGAAAGCCGGCCTACCTACTGCGGCACCCAGAGCGACTTTCACACCCACGTACATGATTTGCCGCCCCAAATGGGGGGCTGTTGGGAAAACGGCGAAACCCAGATGCTTCTTAATAAAGCGCGGGTGGATAACGGTCCCTGGTTCGGGCTACCAGATGTTACTTATCCAGAACCCGAAAACTCCCGCATGGAAGCTCTTCAACGAACTATCGAACACCGCATCAATATTATCCGAGTCAACCCCTTAGATGATAAATTGTTTGATCAAGCTCTACGTTGTGCTTTAACACACATGATGACCGATGAAGACTGTGTACCTCCATCGGGTTCTGATGTCGCTCTCCGATATTTGCGCGATCGCATTAATGTACCCCGAGACATGTCCATCTACGCAGCCAAGCGATTAAGGGAATCCCTGGAGAAAACCGCAGCCCTTGCGGGTGATGGGCAGCCAGCCCCCATTCCCACTAAACATCGACGAGATCAAGACCCGTCTAACTTTGTCATCAAGTAGGATTCAAGCACCCATCCTGGCAGATCGCGCTCCTCTAACAGTTATGTTGGTTTCAAGCTTTGACCAAATAATTACTAATTCGTAATATAGTAATCCGATTTGATTGCTGAATCACTCGTAGAGGCAGGGAATGGGGAATAGGGAATAGGGAAGAAGGAATAAAGGTGTACTGAGTTTTGTTCAAAAATCAAATAGGAGTCCTATAGTGCCTCCGCAGTTGAGGATACCAGCCGTCCTCATCCTTCTCGACGAAATCTAGGGGTCACGTTAATTTCATAGCGACAAGACAATTCAGCCTTGCGCTGCTGATGTCGTTCGGTTTTGGTTTCGCCCGTTTATTTTGCAGCTTTTTGAGTTCGGCATCAGAGATAGTTGGAGAAGAAGCGATCGCTTTCTCCCAGTAATCCTCCTAAATACATCCTGAAACTTTGGCGTTGTATTTACCGTGAGAACAAGTCATCAAAGCGATGACACCAATTCTCAAAAAATTTGGGCATTGCTGCCGCAACTTGATGTTTCATTTTACGCGCATTTTCCGCCATCAAACTTTTCAGGACAGACATCGCCTTTTGAGATTTGACTCGCTTGAATTTTCTAAAGGCAATTTTTCCTCAAGTTAAGCCTTAACAGTATTTAACTGTGTTTTTCATGGAATGATTGTATATTTTTTAATTTATGGCTGTGCCATGAAATTACACCTTTCGCTAAATGTAAAAATTATGGGACAAAACACTTCACGTCGCTCAGTTTTACAAGGTTTGGTTACCAGTGCAATTGTTATCGGGTTTGATTTAACTACTCGTTCCTGGATAACATCTGCCAGTGCCACATCTGTTTTTGAAAGTTTACCTTCCTTGGATGGAGTACTTTACACCGATAATGCGACAGTTGCTTCTTCTAGTATTGATTTTGGTAATATCGTGCATCGTAAGCCAATAGCAGTACTTAAACCAGGCTCAATTGAGGATATTGTTCAAATTATTCAATTCGCTCGGAATCACAAACTCAAGGTTGCTCCACGCGGTCAGGGTCACTCTACCTACGGTCAGTCACAAGTAGAAGCAGGCATCGTCATTGATTTAAGTACGCTCAACAAGATTCATTTCATTGGTACAGACCGAGCAATTGTTGATGCGGGGGTCGTGTGGAGTCAGCTACTGCAACAGACACTTGCTATGGGATTAACACCGCCTGTTCTTACCGATTACATCGAGCTTTCTATCGGCGGTACTTTGTCAGTAGGGGGTATTGGTGGTGCAAGTCATCGTTATGGTGTGCAAGTTGATAATGTTTTAGAACTGAAGGTAGTTACTGGTATTGGTCAGCTCGAAACTTGTTCAGAGTGGCAAAATCGCAATCTATGGAAAGCAGTACTAGCAGGGCTAGGTCAATGTGGAATTATCGTACAGGCGACTGTTAAGCTAATTCCTGCCACTACCAATGCCCGTGTGTTTCAGTTGTATTACGACGATTTAGCTACCTTTACTCGTGACCAACGCGAAATCATAGATGATGAGCGCTTCAACTATCTAGAAGGTCAGTTAGTTTCTAATAATGCTGGTGGATGGCGTTATCTGCTAGAAGCGGCTAGCTTTTACAGTCCTCCCTCTGTACCTAATAACAGTTTGTTGCTTGCGGGGTTAAACTACACTCGCGGTACAGAACAAATAGAGGATAAAACTTACTTTGATTTTCTCAACCGTTTAGCTCCTACAGTTGACTTTCTCAAATCCATTGGTGTTTGGTCAAATCCTCATCCTTGGTTAAACCTGTTTGTGCCCAGTAGTGCAGTTAACAGTTTTGTTAGTAAGGTGGCTGCCACCTTGACGCTAGCTGACACTGGTCAAGGGCCAATTCTGCTGTATCCAGTTAAAACTAAACGCTTTGGGCTACCCAATTTCCGGGTTCCGAACCAAAATGTTGTGTTTCTGTTTGCCCTATTGCGAACAGCAGTACCACCAGATGATTCTGTAATTACAAAAATGCTCAATGATAATCGTAGACTCTTTGAGCAAAATCGTGATTTAGGTGGTTATCAATATCCTGTAAACGCCCTGTCTTTCTCCAAAAAGGATTGGCAGCAGCATTTTCATCCAGTTTGGGGAAATCTGGTAAGTGCAAAGCGACGTTACGATCCAGATAATTTACTAACGCCAAGTCAGGGCATTTTTTCAAACTGTTAGCCCAAACTTTGACCCGTTTTGAATTAAAAGTTAAAAATTTCATAGCGTTTTCGATGTTCCTGAATTAGCTTTTCACGTCCAATTGCATACCCTAGAAAGGCAATCCAAATTTGCCAACCTAGGCAAAATAGATCAAGCGATCGCCTCTGCTCTTCGAGTTCATGTCTCAACGGCAGAGCGGACGCGAGAAAAATTTGTTATCGGTGGGTTAGACTTTGTGCTGAACGAACGCCCTCATCCACCGAAACCTCACAAACTTGAAAACAAGCAAGAAGCTTTTTTAATTGCCACAGCCTGTTCTAATCCACCTTCTGGATGTGTGCGATGGACAATGCAACTGTTAGCAGATCATTTAATAAATACTGGTTTATACCAATTCTTTGTGAGGTTGCACATTATTTTGACCCCTACCAACCTCCCCTTACCAAGGGGAGGTGCCGCAGGCGGTGGGGTTCTTTCTATGCGTCTTCATATGGAAATGGTATTAGTTGATTCGATTTCTGACGAAACAATTCGCCAGACTCTCAAAAAAACGACTTCAAACCGTAGCTTAAAGAATAATCAAGCGTTTAAAATTTAGGTAATTTCATTACTTTTGTGTTACTCAAGTTGGTAAATTCTGAACTTATAGTTGCTCAACTTAAGTATTAAATAAAATTATTACCAATAGTCTAGGAAAAGCAAAAACGTGAACCGTTTCAAAAAGCTATCCTCAATTGTGTTCCTGCTATTAGCCTTCATTTATCCACCTGCTTTGGCTTCAGCCAAGGATACTAATCTCAATCATGTGTTCAATGAACAGAGTCTTGACGCACAAACAAAATTAGCTGAAGAACAAAGTGAAGAGCTTTTGTTAGCTCACCGACGGACTCGACGACGTTATCATAGACGGCAACGGACTAGACAATATTATCAACGCCAGCGGAATCGACGACATTATTATAGACAGCGCTATCGCTCTGTACGTTATCGCGGACAACCATATCGTCATGGAGAATGGGGACTTGTGCGCGATCGTCATGGACGATTAATGTATGATTGGCAGCGTTAATATAGCGGTTATCAGTTGAGTGCAATACAGACCTAACCCCCAGCCCCTTCCCTACAAGGGAAGGGGAGTAAGATTCAAAGCCTCTCTCCTAAAAGGAGAGAGGTTTGGAGAGAGGTCAAACTGTATTGCATCCAAACGAGAACCGCTATAGTACACTTTACCCCCAACAGAGAATCTTTATGCGTAAATCCTCATGTAGGCAGACTTGTTCGAGATCAGCGCAATACTTTGTGCTTTTTCTTGCATAGTAAATTTGTAGTATGCGTAGGCGCAGCCCGCCGCAGGCATCGCTCAAATTACTTCCTTTCTGGTTAATCACTAATGATTCTACCAGTTGGGACTTTGCTCACTGCTGCCATACATCCGCTTGCATAAAAAGTTCCAATTTGGCTTTCGCTCCCATCACCTATTTGCCGACCATTGGTTGGCAAATATTTTTCGATGTTCTCGTAAACAACAGTAGCGGAAATTTTTAAGTACGCAGTATCACGGCTATAGTTGAAGCTGAACGTTCTTCACTAGTTTTATTTTGTCTCATTTTATACGTTACGCTTTAACAATTTGTTATGAACACAATACAGAATTGGTATAACTTCCTGTATGCAAAAAAGTTAGAGTTGGTAATTATTTTTTATTAACTGTTTTAAATTTTTCATTATTTCCTTAACTGTCTTAACTGTCCGCTTAAATGTCTTAAATGTCTTAACTGTCTAATTAACTATCTTAACTGTCTAATCAACTATCTTAACTGTCTAATTAACTATCTTAACTGTCCGATTAAATGTCTTAACTACTATTGCATTTGTTTAATTAAGCTGAGATGATTTGTAAGCTAAGTTAAGCGTCTTATTTTAAATTGAATAAGTTTATTTAATTGGAAATTAATCTTTCATTTACCAAACCTATTGTAGTGAAGTAAAGTTCTGGTCAATAAATTTTATGACTAAACAACATTCTTTAAAACACATTTATCAGCAACAAGTTGTTATTACGGCTACATTTACCAGCGAACCAATTGAGGATTCCCTATCGTATTGGCTCAAAGAAATAGGAGTTCCTTATTCAATAGAGTTTGCTCCTTATAATCAGGTATTTCAAGAACTGTTGAATCCAGCCAGCCTTCTAGCTAACAATCAAGATGGAGTTAATGTAGTTCTGATTAGGTTTGAGGATTGGGAAGTAAATAAGAATCGTCTACAACTAACAGTTGATTATCTAAAAGAACAAATTCTAGGCGATCGCTTACGCCACACCTTACCAAATCACTTAGAAATCGCTCACCTTAACCAGTACGAAACTGAGTATCTGTACCAAGAAATTTTTGGCGATCGCGTCTATTTAAAGCATGGAATTGTCTTCAATGAAGACGACTGTATAATCGATGTGGGAGCGAATATTGGTCTATTCACCTTATTTGCCCAGCAAAAATCTCCGAAGGGAACTATTTATGCGTTTGAGCCTGCACCCCATGCCTTTGACAAGTTACAGACTAACGCAAAGCTCTACTGTCAAAATACCCATCTTTTTAACTGCGGATTAGGTGGTGAACGTAGAGAAGAAACTTTCACTTTTTATCCTCGTTCCTCGGTTTTCTCTAGTTTTGCAGCTGACACAGAGCAAGATGAAAAAGCTATTCGCTCAGTCATTATTAATATGCTGCAACGTGATAATTCCTTGGATGAAGAGTCATTAGAACGCCTAGCTGATGAATTTATCAAGGATAGACTAGAGCGAGAAACTTATCAAGCTCAACTGCGAACTCTTTCAGAAATTATCGAAGAATACAATATTAAAAAGATTGATTTATTGAAACTAGATGCTGAAAAAAGCGAGTTAGCAATTCTTCAAGGAATTAAAGACAATCACTGGCTATTGATTAAACAAATAGTCATGGAAGTGCATGACCAAGAAGGCAGTACGATTAAACAGGTTATGCACTTGCTTGAAGACAAAGGCTTTAAATTTGTTGTCGATGAAGAGTCTCTGCTGCACGGTTCGGGACTCTTTAATATCTACGCTACTCGCCCCAACCAGAAGCACAACCCACCATCGCAGCAATTTGAAAAAAATGTAGCTCAATTAGAGCAAACCGTCAAAGATTTTGGCAGTGCCTTAAAAACTGCAACAACACGCTCGTCAAATCCTTACTTGGTCTGTATCTGTCCTGCCTCTCCAACTGCTGATACAGCATCTAACAGCTTACACGAGAGAATGCAAGAACTGTTAGCAGCCAATCTCAAAAATGTCAGTGGTGTATACCTGATCACAAGTCAAGAATTGACCAGTACTTACCCAGTCGAGGAGTACTACGACCCCTACGGAGACGAACTAGGACATATTCCCTACACGCCAACCTTTTTCGGTGCCTTGGGGACAATGCTGGCGCGGAAAATCTTTGCTTTAAAAAGCTATCCCTACAAAGTAATTGCCCTTGACTGCGACTATACATTGTGGAGTGGTATTTGTGGTGAGGATGGAGTTGCTGGAGTGAAAATTGATCCGCCTTATCAAGCACTACAAGAATTCATCGTCAGGCAGCAAGCAGCAGGAAAGTTGATTTGTTTGTGTAGTAAGAATCAAGAAGAGGATGTATTTGCAGTCTTTGACCAACATCAAGATATGGTGCTTAAGCGCCATCATCTCGTCAATTGGCGGATTAACTGGGAATCAAAATCGGATAATCTGAAATTTTTAGCTGCCGAACTACAACTGAGTTTAGATAGCTTCATTTTCATTGATGACAATCCCGTTGAGTGTGCTGAAGTGAGGGCAAACTGTCCAGAAGTCCTGACACTCCAACTTCCTCAAGAATGTCAGACGCAAAGCTATCAGCCTTCGGCTGTACGCATCCCTCAATTTTTAGAGCATATTTGGGCTTTCGACCAACTCCAAACCACCCAAGAAGACCAACAAAGAACTAATCTTTATCAACAGAATGTCCAGCGCCAGCGTTTGCAACAAGATTCTCTTTCCTTTACTGATTTCCTCGCACAACTCAACTTAGAAATCGAGATTTCCCCGATGCAAAGCGAGCAACTTTCGCGGGTTGCTCAACTTACCCAACGCACCAATCAGTTTAACCTGACACCAATCCGACGGTCTGAGGTCGAAATTCAACAACTTTGCAATTTAGGAAGATTAGAGTGTCGAGTGGTCAAAGTAAAAGACCGCTTTGGAGATTATGGCTTAGTGGGTCTGCTCTTGTTTGAATCTCAAGAAAATGCCCTATTTGTAGACACATTTTTGCTCAGTTGTCGGGTACTTGGTCGGGGTGTGGAGCATAAAATGCTTGCCTATTTAGGAACTCTTGCTCAACAAAGAGGATTGGGACGAGTCGAGCTTTTCTATACACCTACAAAGAAGAACCAACCAGCCTGGGATTTTCTGAGTAGTGTTGGTAGACAATTTCAGCAGGAGAAAGATGATGGTTGGTTATTCGAGTTTCCATCTCAAACCGCATCTGAAAGCAGTTTCATACTTATATACGATAGAGTTACCGTAGGTAATAAGACCGATCAAAAAGTCAAATCTCCTCATCCTCTCCGCGTCTCTGCGCCTCTGCGTGAGATAAATTTTGAACGCATTGCTCAAAATCTATACAGTCCCGAACTCATCCTCAAAGAGATTGCATCCCGACAACAACGCCAACGCCGTCAGTTAGATATAGAATTTGTTGCTCCTCGCACTCCTATAGAAAAGGCGATCGCACATCTATTCGCAGAAGTCCTCAAAATTGACACAGTGGGTATTGATGATAACTTCTTTGAACTAGGTGGCGATTCGATTCGGGGTGCGATTCTGATTAATAAACTGCAAGCAAGATTAAACGAGATTGTTCACTTTGTTGTCCTATTTGATACAAAGACAGTTGCCAGACTAGCAGCTTACATAGAAGAAAACTATCCGCAAGCAGCAGCAAAACTCCTGGGTAAAGAAATAACCTCAATTATTGAGTTACCACAAGAGCAAATCGATGAAGCTAAAGTTTTGCAAATGCGTAGATGCATAGCAGCTTGTCCCCAGACATCGCTTATTCCTTCCATTGCTCCCTCAATAGATGACGACGCAATCAAAAACCCGCCAGCTATCTTTATCCTCTCGCCTCATCGCAGCGGTTCTACCTTACTGCGCGTCATTCTAGGAGGAAATCCGCAGTTGTTCGCGCCTCCAGAATTGGAACTGCTGACATTTAATACACTTGGTGAACGAAAATCAGCATTTTCTGGACGTTACAGCTTTTGGATGGAAGGGACGATTCGCACAATCATGCAAATTCGGGGGTGCAGTCCAGAAGAGGCGATCGCACTTATGGAAGAATTGGAGGCGAAAAACTTCACCACCAAGCAGTACTACCAACTTATACAGCAATGGCTGGGTGATAAAATCTTGGTAGACAAGACCCCCTCCTACTCCATAGATTTAGAAACCCTCAAACGAGCAGAAATAAACTTCCAAAACCCTCTCTACATCCATCTTGTGCGTCATCCCTATGCAACGATGCGCTCTTATGAAGAAGCCAGAGTAGAGCAAACCTTTCCATATCAACATCCTTTCAATAGGCGAGAACTCGCTGAACTCGTTTGGCTAATTAGCCATCAAAATATTCTCGAATTCTTGCAACAAGTTCCCCAAGAACGTCAGCATCAAGTCAAATTTGAAGACATCGTTAGCCAGCCGCAGACTAGTGTTGAGGGCATTTGCCAATTTTTAGGGCTAGAATTCCATCCTGATATGCTGCAACCATACAAAGAGAAAAAGCAGCGCATGACCGATGGGATTTATGCCCAGTCTAGAATGGTGGGGGATGTGAAGTTTCACGAACATCAGGGCATTAATGCTAGCACCGCAGATACTTGGAAGCAGTACTACAGCAGCGACTTTTTAGGCGATGTGACTTGGCGGTTAGCAGAGTCTTTGGGATATCAAAGAAATAATGGTGCTATTTCTAAAGTTAGTCGGGGAAATCAAACAGAATCTCAGACATTCCCGCTTTCTTTCGCCCAGCAACGGTTATGGGTTTTGGCGCAATTGGAGCCGGACAGCCCTTTTTACAATATGTTTAAGGCTGTTCGTCTCAACGGACGTGTAGATATTGAAGTTTTAGAACGCAGTCTCAACGAGATTATCCGCCGTCACGAAGTTTTACGCACCACTTTTAGTGCAGTTGAGGGAACGCCTGTACAAGTAATTGCTCCCCACGCAACCATCAAACTCTCGGTTGTAGACTTGCAACAATTGACAGGAAAAGAACAGTCAGAACAATTGCAACTCTTAGCAACCCAGGATCAATTACAACCCTTTGACCTCACCAAAGGACTGTTGCTGCGAGTCACTCTAGTGCAACTCAAGTCAGAGTCCTATGCTTTGTTATTGACCATGCACCACATCATCGGTGATGGTTGGTCAATGGGAGTATTTATCAAAGAATTGTCGAGTTTGTATCGAGGCTTTTTGGTTGGCGAACCTTCTCCACTTCCAGAATTACCGATTCAATACGCAGATTTTACGATTTGGCAACGCCAATGGTTGCAAGGGAAAGCATTACAAACCCCAATCAACTACTGGAAGCAACAGCTAGCAGACGCACCACCTCTTTTGGAATTACCTACGGATAGGCCTCGTCCCTCCGTGCAAACTTTCCGGGGTTGGTGTTTTTCCTTCCAGCTAGATGCAAAACTGACGGCTTCGCTGAAACAACTCAGCCAGAAGTCAGGAACTACCCTGTTTATGACCTTGATGGCGGCTTATGCGACTCTATTATTCCGTTACAGTGGTCAGTCAGATATTCTATTGGGAACACCGATCGCTAGCCGTAATCAGCAAGATATAGAAGGGTTAATTGGCTTTTTTGTCAATACTTTGGTGATGCGAACTCGACTAGAAGGTAATCCCAGTTTCTCAGAACTGTTGATGCAAGTGCGTTCTTCTTGCATGGATGCCTATGCGAACCAAGATGTTCCTTTTGAACAGATTGTCGAAGCTTTGCAAATAGAGCGCAGTCTCAGCCATAGTCCCCTATTTCAGGTGATGTTTGCATTGCAGAATGCCCCAATGGAGCAATTAGAAACGCCTGATTTAGCTATTTCTCCTCTACATCTAGATAACGTCAACGCCAAGTTTGACCTCACATTACAGATGTGGGAAACAAACACAGACGAAAGAAGCTCCCTACAAGGGTTTTGGCAATATAACAGCGATTTGTTTGATGAAGACAGAATCGCTCGGATGACTGGTCATTTCCAGACATTATTAGCAGGAATTGTGGCGAATCCTCAAGAATCGGTAGGTACATTACCATTGCTAACTGAGCGTGAACGTCATCAATTACTAGTGGAATGGAATGATACTCACATACCATATCCCGATACTAAATCTATCCATCAAGTGTTTGAGGAACAGGTAGAACAAACACCTGATGCTGTGGCTGTGGTGTATGAGAACGAGTCTCTGACATACCGAGAGTTGAACGATCGCGCCAATCAATTAGCGCACTATCTGCAAAGCTTAGGAGTCAAAAAAGAAGTATTGGTGGGGATTTGCGTCGAGCGATCGCCACAGATGATTATCGGAATGCTGGCAATTCTCAAAGCAGGTGGTGCTTACGTTCCTTTAGACTCCAGCTATCCTCAAGAACGTTTAGCTTATATGCTGAATGATTCTCAGGTATCAATACTGCTGACTCAAGAACAGCTAAGAGCGCAGATACCGGAAACCAACGCTCAAGTTGTACTTTTAGATACTTCCTGGAAGCAAGTAATTAGCAAATATAGCCAGGAAAACCCCACTAATGAGGCATCGATTCCTAACCTAGCTTATGTAATTTATACCTCTGGTTCTACAGGAAAGCCGAAAGGCATAACCGTTACTCATCAAGCTGTAAATCGGTTAGTTTGTGACACTAACTACGTGAATTTAACAGCTATTCACCGAATTGCTCAAGCCTCGAATGCAGCTTTTGATGCTGCTACCTTTGAAATTTGGGGAGCTTTGCTTAATGGAGCTAGGTTAGTAGGTATTACTAAAGAAGTCCTGCTTTCACCACCACAACTTGCTACACAACTGCAAGAGCAGCAGATTGACTTTTTGTTTATCACAACAGCTTTATTTAACCAGATGGTAAGTCAAGTACCAGGAATCTTTAAAACTCTACAAACTGTCCTATTTGGTGGAGAAGCGGTTGAACCAAACTGGGTGAGAACATTACTGCAAAATCAGCCTCCAAAGCGACTGCTTCACGTTTATGGGCCAACAGAAAATACTACTTTCTCTTCCTGGTATTTAGTGCAGGAAGTGCCAGAAGGTGCAACAAACTTACCAATTGGGCAACCAATTGGTAATACACAAATCTATATTCTGGATCGTCATCTCCAACCTGTACCGATTGGTGTTCCTGGTGAACTATGTATTGGTGGTGATGGTTTAGCCAGAGGTTATCTTAACCGCCCAGATTTAACTGAGGACAAGTTTATCCCAAATCCGTTTGAGGAGGCACAATTAACTTCTAATAAAAAGTTATACAAAACAGGAGACTTAGCACGTTACCTACCTGACGGAAATATTGAGTTTATTGGTCGCATTGACAACCAAGTGAAAATCCGTGGTTTCCGAATTGAACTTGCAGAAATTGAGGTTGTTCTAACTCAACATTCTCAGGTAGGAGATGCCATTGTGATTGCTAGAGAAGACAAGCCTGGTGTTAAGAGTTTGGCAGCTTACGTTGTTTCAGAAGGAAAACAGCCCACCAGTACCGAGTTGCGCCTGTTCCTCAAGCAAAAGCTTCCCGATTATATGATACCTGCATCCTTCACACTTCTAGAGGCTTTTCCCATTACGCCCAATGGTAAAGTAGACCGCCGTGCCTTACCAGTACCAAAATTCGAGTTTAATGACTCAACTGGCTTTGTCTCTTGGCGCACCCATACTGAAAAAATCTTGCTAAAAACTTGGCAGGATGTTTTACTATTAAAACAAGTTTGTATTCATGACAACTTTTTTGAATTGGGTGGCGATTCCATTATTGGAATTCAAATTATCGCCAGAGCCAATCAAGCTGGATTAAAACTAAGTCCAAAACAGCTGTTTCAGCATCAAACCATCGCTGAGTTAGCTGCTGTAGCTGTGACAACTACCTCCAAGGAGGCAGAACAGGGCTTAGTTGAGGGCATTGTTCCCTTAACACCAATTCAGCATTGGTTTTTTGAACGGAATTTACCCGAACCCGATCACTTTAACCAATCTGTCCTGCTAGAAGTTCCGCCAAATATACAACCGGAATTACTAGAGCAGGCGTTGCAAAAGTTACTGTACCATCACGACGCTTTACGGCTGCGGTTTGTGCAGCAAGCAGCGCAATGGCAACAGTACAACAGTGATGTGTCCGATGAAGTATCGTTGGTGATAGCTGATTTATCCAACCTGACTCAAGCAGAACAATTAAAGGCAATTGAGTTAAAGGCAGATGAAATACAGCGATCGCTAAATATAGCAGATGGGCCGCTACTACGGGCGGTTCTATTTAACTTAGGCAAATCTTCCCCTGGACGCTTGCTCATCGTCATCCATCACCTGGCTGTAGATGGGATTTCCTGGCGGATTTTGCTGGAAGATTTATCTGGGGCATACAAACAATTAGATAGTGGGAAAAACATTCAACTTCCTGCAAAAACAACTTCCTTCAAGGATTGGGCAATCAAATTGCAGGATTATGCAGGCGCTCAAGAACTGCACTCAGAGCTAGATTACTGGCTGCACTCAAGTTCGTTAGTTGCTCCTTTACCGTTGGATTCTCCTGCTATTGCCTCAGAAAACACTGTCGGTTCAAGTCGCATTGTTTCTGTATCCCTGAATGTAGAACAGACTCGCACCCTGTTGCAGGATGTCCCAGTCGCCTACAACACCCAAATTAACGATGTACTTTTGACCGCATTAGTGCAAACTTTTGCTGGATGGACAGGCTATGACTCCCTACTAATTGAATTAGAAGGTCACGGACGGGAGGACTTGTTTGAGGATGTAGACTTGTCCCGCACAGTAGGCTGGTTTACCAGTATGTTCCCCGTTTGCTTAAAACTTGGAGGTCTTCACCATCCTGGCGAGGCTCTCAAGTCGGTCAAGGAGCAACTGCGACGCATCCCCAACCGAGGTATTGGCTATGGCATCCTGCGGTATCTGAGCATGGATGCAACCATAAACAAGCAACTTGAGCGACTCGCTCAAGCTCAAGTAAGCTTCAACTACTTGGGTCAATTCGACCAAACGCACCTAGCACCCCTTGGTTGGAAATATGCCCAAGAGTCTAGCGGTTCTATTCACAGTCCCAAAGGACAGCGCCACCATTTGTTGAATGTGAATGGATTAGTCATTGAAGGCAGATTGCAACTGGAGTGGAAATATAGCGCAGCTTTCCATCACCAAGCTACTGTAGAAAACTTGGCTAAAAACTATCTCAAAGTCTTAGAAGCTATTATCGACCACTGTATATCAAAAGAAGCAGGAGGCTATACTCCTTCAGATTTCCCTGAAGTTGGTTTCAGCCAAGAAGCGTTGGACGAACTGCTAGCAGAAATTGAATGAAGTCGTTCACAAGTCATCTCTATCAAGAATAGACTTGCCCTCACTTTGTCCATTGTTTTACGTTTTCCACATCAACCTTATTTATTGTTTATGACAATCTCGAAAGCGACACTCACAACCACGCGTAATCCAGGGATTTTGGTTAATAAATTTGCTTCCAAAATCTCTTGCATTTCTTATCAGAGTATGCGTAGGTCTAGCAGAGTATTGAGAGAATTTGTACTTTATTATTTTCCAATTTATAATCTCTCAATGAATGACTTCTTTCGGTTTTATCCAATTTTAGGTTTTATTGAAGCTCTGGTTTATCAAACTGATGATGAAGTTGAGAAAATTCAAGGTGAAGGCTATGGAACACTTCAACATTCTCCTTGGCAATCCAAACAAGAAATGATTTTGGCTGTTTTAGAAGAGTATAATCTCAAGCATTGTCAAGTTGAATTCTATATGCAAAAATTAGGAGAATATTTTGAATTAGAAACCCAGCTATTAGCAACTTCTCATGTTACTCATGAAATGATTAAAAATGCTGCTGAACTACGCTCTTCTGACTATCGAGTATTACATTGTACTTTGCTAAAAATGTTAGGTCTAAATTACGAAGAAGAAGAGCTAAATGAAGAATTGAAACTCATGTGGGCTTTAGAAGTTGTAAATGATATTGAAGACGATTTGATGTTTTACTCAGAGGATGTAGCAGCTAAACATTATAATACCTACAGAATGTTTGTGAAAGTTTATAGAGAAAAAGCCCCTTATTACTTAAAGAAGGAATTGAATTTTTATGAAGGTCTATTTCATAAACAAATAGGGCGTTTTTCAGGAATGAAACGAGAATCTTTCATCAAATCTTGGAATGCCTATCGTCTAGATCATCCAGTACCAACTATCCCTGAACCGATTCTGGAAGATTAATATTAAGTATTTTCAATGGCTAATAGCCAATTATAAATTTATTAAAGCTATTGGCTATTATCAAATTGATGTATAATTTGGGAAAAAAGGGAAGATTACAACTCTAAAAATCCACTTTTTTAAACCCGCAGTTTAGTAAAAGGGTAAGGTTAGGATGGTGGAAAAACAGCGTGGCGTAACAATATGGTTAACTGGTTTGAGTGGTGCTGGCAAAACCACCATCTGCCAATTTTTGGAGACAGAACTGCGATCGCAAGGTTATAAAATTGAAGTATTAGATGGTGATGTAGTTCGCCAAAACTTAAGTAAGGGGTTAACTTTCAGCAAGGAGGATAGAGACGAAAATATTCGGCGAATTGGTTTTGTAGCTCAACTGCTAACTAGAAATAATGTCATTGTACTGGTTTCTGTCATCTCGCCATATCGAGCAATTCGAGAAGAAGTGAAAGAAAAGATTAGAGATTTTATTGAAGTATACGTCAATGCACCATTAGAAGTTTGCGAACAGCGAGATGTCAAAGGTTTGTATAAAAAAGCCAGAAATGGTGAAATCAAAAATTTTACTGGAATTGATGATTTATATGAAATACCTCTTGAACCTGATGTTGAATGCAAAACTAATCAAGAAAGTGTTGTTCAAAGCGCAAATAAAGTTTTAAGTAGGTTGGAAGAATTAGGATACATCAATTCTTCGTTGTTGCCACAATTTCAAAACAATTACTCGCGGATATAGCGCTCATGTTTAGGAAAAAATAAAATGACTTTAGTAAAAGAGAAGGAACTGTGTAAACTTTTTGTGGAAGTTGGACGAGAACAATATTCCCTTGCTGCTATAGGTACTAATTTTGCTAAAAACGATGAAGTAGCATGGAATAGTTTTGTTACCACTTTACTATCAGCAAAGGGTGATACTGCTGTTGAAATAGTCTATAAATATCTCGTAGATGCAGTTGTTGAATATAACAAAGGCAATAATACAGAAGTCAATATCAAAATTGTTTATAATTACTTTATTGCTAAAATTATTCGTTCAATCTTTGTTGAACCATCGGAACTAGAGAAAAACTGGTATTTCATTTGTCGCGCGGCAGAAATTCCTAAGCCGGGAGATTTTGTTACTGTTCAAATTTTTCAGGAACCCTTGGTGGCTGTGCGCCAAGCAGACGGAACGATTCGCGTTTTCCTCAATGTCTGCACTCATCGCCAAGCACCAGTTTTTGAAGGTCACGGTTGCGTAGGCGTAGATAAACCGGCTCTTTGTCCTTATCATGGATGGGCATTTAGTATAGATGGTCATTGCAAGAATGCACCAGGGGCAAATAGAGGAGAGTTTGGTGCTGATTTTGAGTTGGAAAATTACAGTTTGCAGCAGTTTGAGGTCAAGATTGATGAAAATCAGGGGGTTTTTGCCAAGCTTTTAGAAAATAATCACCTCAAGCAAGAATCACAACCTGAAAACCAGCAAAATATCGGGGTAGAAATTACAAATCTACTCAATTCTGTGAGTCCAGGCTATGCAGATGGGGAAACCGCCACACTTCCAGAACAAATCCGTCTTTGGTTGAGAATTGGTTATTTAGAAGAGAATATAAAACAGTTAATTGCAGACATTACCCAAGAACGAACAGGTGATAGTCACCAATTAATGTTAGAGTCATTGATTGGGGAACTCAAACACGCTATCCTGACCGTCGATAGTGATGGGTCAACCCTAGAACTGGATGCAGTGCTGCAACAAGTTTACAGCAGTGACGAGCAAAGGCAGTTGATTGAAAAGTCTATTGAGTATCCTAAAATTGATACTGATGGCATAGAATATTCCGAATCGGCTGAAAGAAGGCAAGCATTGCCAATCTGGATTTATGGTGATGCAGCATTGTTTGCTCTCGAAGTTGAGCATTTAATTAAACCAACCTGGCAATTTGTTTGCCATATCAACGAAGTTCCGCAACCGGGTAACTTCACTTGGCTGGATATTGTCGGTGAACGAGCCTACGTCATTCGCACTGCAAGCGGTGAATTGTTTGCTGGCAAACTCAAAGATGTCACACAACGGGGGAGCTATCCGAAATTTGGTTTACCCAACTACGGTTTAGAACCCATCGACATTGACATTTTTTATGGATTTATTTTCATTCGCTTTACTTGGGAAGGTTCAAGATTAGCCCAAAGTTGGTATTTACCCGGTTTATTAGAACCATATCAACTTGAAGATATGCACCCCATTGGTGGAGCCGGTCAGTATGACATTAGTGTGGAGGTGGATTACAAGCTGCTGTGGGAAAACTTCTTAGAAGATTACCACTTTCCCATGATGCACAAAGGTTTAACCCGTCGGTTTGGAGTGTCGAGTGATTGTGAAGGCATCAACGGCATGATTATTCCCATGCGTGATCCGGCTTCACCCAGCTTAACCCCAATCGAGCGACAATATTATGATTGCGCCAAAGCGATCGCTCGACATTCTTGGGAACGTGAGCAGCAATTACAAGATTTTGCTGCCCAAAACCATGCTTTGCCCGAAACGCTGTGTTACTCGGCCTTCTGCTCGATGTCGGCGCAGGAGGAAATACCGATGCCTTTTTCTTTGAGTGTATTTCCCGAACACGTCCAAACTTTTTCATTAGTTCCCGCTGGGCCAAGAGAGTGCCGTTTTCATGTTCGCAGTTACGGACATATCCTCAACCCCGATGACACCAACACTAAAGCTATCGAAGAGGCGCGTCTAGCGAACATCCAACTGCTTTTGGAATCCTTACACGAAGACATTCGGGTTAACTACATCTGTCAAGACAGCGTTTCATCGCGGCTGTTCGAGAAAATCGGAGTATTCAGTATTGCCGAGTTTGATGTTGCTAAGTTTCAGGAGGCTATCCGCGCCAAGCTACCAATAACCAGTCGCCAGAGGAAACCATTATGACTACTCCTGTGAAGGAGAACAGGGAAAGGTGTGTAATTAATTGTTTTTAAGTACTTGTAACATGAAACTAGATGACTGCAATCAACCCACGCAAAACGCCCTCCACACTCAGGGCATAATTGCGATCGCGATCGTCAGTTTAATATGGGCGACGACTTTTCCACTTACCAAAGATGCAGTCACTAACTTTTCGCCAGCTGTACTTACCGCCAGCCGTTTCACCGTTGCAGCAGCGATATTTACCCCGCACTTACGCTCCCTAAACGCTCAAATATTACGCGATGGGGCCATTTTAGGACTTCTACTTTTCGCCTGCTTCGCCTTCCAAGCGATGGGGTTGGAAACTGCCAATGCCAACCGGGGAGGGTTCATTTTCAGCCTAAATGTCATCATCGTACCCCTGTTGGGGGCGTTATTCGGTCAGCCCTTGCTGCTTAAAACTGTACTCGCCGCTGGAGTTTCCCTCATAGGTATCGGGATTATGTGCTGGGAAAATGGCTCTCTAGGCATAGGTGACTTGTTGTTGTTTGGCGAAACCTTCATTTACGGGGTTTATATGCTGGTACTTCAGGGAACAGTACGACGCCACTCAACCCTATCACTCACTGCCATCCAACTATGGATTGTAGCAGTGTTAAGCGCCATCTGGGCAGCACCGGATCTGAGCGTCGAGCAATTTGAGACTCTGAGCAATAACTATGGTATCATCCTCTACCTCGGTCTGGTTGGGACTGCTGGTACCACCTGGCTAGAAACAATAGGTCAGCAATGGATTTCAGCAACGGAAGCTGCGCTATTGTGTACCCTCGATCCGGTACTCACGTCCGTTTTTTCCTTTTGGCTACTCGGTGAGAAGTTTGGAGTACGCGGTTTTATTGGCACGGCTCTGGTACTAACTGCATTAATTTTGAGTCAGAGTAAGTCTCAATATATAGATCGATTAATATTTCGCGCCGAAGATATTTAAAAATTAGTAATTTTAACTTGATTTGTTCTACTATACGACCTTGGTTCAAACTATGCTGAAGTTTTCGATTGAATTTCGACCTCCTACTCCTCCTAGAAAAACTTTAATTATAGGCACATTGGGGCCTAGTGGTACGAGTAGTGACTATGCTTCAAGTTATATACTCAGACAATTAGAGTCAGAACAATTAACTGGGAAAATTCAGTTATTTGATAGCTTTCCAGATGTCAAAAAAGCTTTGCTGCAAGACAAAGTAGATCTGGCTTTAGTTCCTCATGCTTACCAGTTGATTAATGAGTTTTATATGGAGCCAAGTTTTGATTTAGGCTTCATTTTTATCTATCCTACTCCAGTTTATGGATTGGCTAAGAAGAAAAATACAGAGGTAGTTTTCAAAGGAGCTAGAATTGTTACCCATCCTGCGCCCTTACCTTTATTGTCGAGACTCTTACCAGACTCCCAAGATCAATCAGAAATTCAGGTAGAATTGTCTCCTTCTACTAGCGATGCGGCAATTCAAGTACAGCAGGGTTTAGCTACTCTAGCTATTACTAATCAAAACGCTGTCGAAGCTTATGATTTAGAGTTTATTTCCACTTATGGAAAAATTCCTATGAGCTGGTCAATTTTTTATAAGAAGATAGAAGAAAGTCATGTCTAAATTTTTTCCAACTCCCAAAAACACAAAAATTAATTCAGATGTAGAGTTAATAGCATTTGAATGTCAAGATACGCTTGTGCAATTAGTGTATCTTTCTCCTGGAGCTACTTTTGCACTACATCAACATCTAGAAAGTCAGATGGGTATGATAATTTCTGGACGTTTAGAAATGAACGTTAACGGAATTAAAAAAATTATTGAGCCGCTGCAACAAGCCTACATTGCCAATGCTTATGTTCCTCACGGTTCTGTAAATATTTTTCCAGAAACAGCATTAGTGTTCGATGTAAAACGTATTATAAAGTCCTTAGTATCGGACAAACCTGACGAAGTATTTATCAAGTTATCGCCTAAGAAAGATGAAGTTACTGGCTTCTCATGTCAATCTGTTGTTGCTTCTTGGTTTGAGATTACGATTATTGAAATTCCGCCAGGAGGTATAATCCCAATGTACCAATCTGCTAGCGAACAAATGGGAATAATCCTTAATGGTCAATTAATGATGATTGTGGGAGACGAACAGCAGCAACTAGAATATGGTAGTATTTATTATGCTCCATGTGATGTGTTTTATGGAGGACATAATTCTTCTAATGAAACAGTATCTTTGATAAAAATTTTGATTCAGCCTTGTTCTCGTTTATCTTACCAAAAAGCTTCTCTTAGTGAAAGAACTGCGCGATCGCTAACTGCGACTTAGAGGACTATTAACATGGATTTAGGACTAACAGAAAAAGTAGCTTTAGTTACAGGAGCGAGTGCTGGTATTGGTTATGCTATAGCCCAAAAACTGGTAGCAGAAGGTTGTCATTTAATAATTTGTGGAAGAAATGCAGACCGATTAGAACAAGCCTATCAAAGTTTGGTGCATTCTCCAGCCAAAATCATTACCTTCTGTGCTGATGTTCAAAAGGCAACTGACTCTGAAAGATTAGTGCAAGAAACTCTCAATCAATTTGGGAAAATTGACATCTTGGTAAATAATTCCGATGGAGCTAAATTTTCCAGCGTTGCAGTAGAAAACCTATCTGATGAAGATTGGGTAACTGTCTTGGAAGGCAAATTAATGGGCTATATCCGCATGACAAATCTGGTTTTACCTACTATGAAAAATCAGCAATGGGGACGAATTGTCAATATTATTGGCACATCCGGGAAAGAACCTTCTCCTCGTTTAATTAAATCAGGAGTGGCGAATGCAGCGTTAATCAACTTTACTAAATCTGTAGCTACACAAGTTGCTAAGTGGAATGTGTTAGTTAACTCTGTCAATCCTGGAATTATTGATACACCAAGGCATAGAGAATATCTAGAAGTATTTGCCCAAAAGGAAGACCGAAATATTGATGCGATCGCGCAAGGAATAGATAACACTATTCCTATAGGTCGTCGTGGTCTTTCTAGTGAGGTTGCTAATTTGGTTGCCTTTCTCAGTTCAGAATGCGCTAGTTATATAACAGGTGTAACTATTCAAGTTGATGGGGGATTGTCTACAGGAGCTTTTTAATAACGTTTTTTATGAATATAGATAAACGAACCGCAAAGGACGCAAAGAACGCAAAGGAAGAGATGCGTTAAGTAATTAGTGCAAGTTTACAGATATAATATTGCATTTTAACTCTGCGCTCTCTGCGTCTTGGCGATTAATAAAAAAATATATATTACAAGAAATATAACAATGGTAGCTATACAAAGCCAAAATAAAAGTAAAGATATTGAAGCTATATATCCTCTTTCGCCGATGCAGCAGGGGATGTTATTTCATACTCTCTATCAGCCAGAATCAAGAATATACTTTGAGCAGTTTCGCTTCACTCTTCATGGGGATCTAAACAAGAGTGCGTTTGAGCAAGCTTGGCAACAAGTGGTGCAGAGACACTCGGCTTTACGGACTCTTTTTGTGTGGAAGAACCGCAAACAGCCAGTTCAAGTAGTGCGTAAACAGGTTAATTTACCTTGGGTTAACATGGACTTGCGTTTGCTATCACCTGAGAAACAGCAATCGCAAATTGATTCTTTCTTAAACACAGATAAAGAGCAAAGTTTTGAACTTGACAAATCTCCGTTGATGCGGTTTGTTTTATTTCGGTTGGCAGACGAAACTTATCATTTTGTCTGGAGCTTTCATCATATATTGCTTGATGGTTGGAGTTGGCCGATTCTCTTCAAAGAAATCTTTGCTTTTTACGATTCTATAAATAACAATCGACAGTTATATTTAGCTCCATCTCGCTCTTACCGAGACTACATTAATTGGTTGCAGCAGCAAGATTTATCTAGTGCAGAAGGATTTTGGCGGCAAACTCTTAAGAGTTTTACTGCTCCTACACCTTTGGTTGTGGAACAAGCAGTAGGGCATAATCATCACCAGCAGCAAACTAGTTATATCCGACACCAACATCTATCAGCCGAGGCAACTGCTACCTTAAAATCTTTTGCCCAACAACATCATCTCACCCTTTCTACCTTGGTGCAGGCAGCTTGGGCTTTGTTACTGAGTCGCTACAGTGGTGAGTCTGATGTGGTGTTTGGGGCTACGGTGTCTGGTCGCCCTCATAACTTATCTGGGGTAGAGTCGATGGTGGGGTTGTTTATTAATACCCTACCTGTACGGGTGAAAATCCCTGAAACAACCGATTTGTTACCTTGGCTGGTGCAATTGCAACAAGAGCATATCGAACGGGAGCAGTATTCATACAGCTCACTGGTGGATATTCAAGGCGTGAGTGAGATTCCTCGGAATCAACCTTTGTTTGAAAGCATTGTTGTATTTGAGAACTATCCTGTAAACGCAACGCTGCAAGCACTACCGGGTAATTTAAGAATAAGCGATCGCCAAGCCATCGGAGAAACGAATTATCCCTTAACGGTGGTGGCGATTCCCGGTGATGAACTGGTAATCAAAATCAATTATGATCGCTATCGCTTTGACGCAGATACCATTGATCGCATGATTGGTCATTTGCTCACGTTGTTGCAGGGAATTGTTGAGTTACCTGATCGCAGTGCGGGGGAACTACCACTACTCACACAAACAGAACAAGATTTACTGCTAGTAGAGTGGAATGCTACCCAAGCAGCCCATCCCATCAATTATTGCATCCATCAATTATTTGAGCAGCAAGTTGCAAAAACACCCCAATCTATAGCGGTGGTGTATGATAACCAACGATTGACCTACCGAGAGTTAAATCAACGTGCCAATCAACTAGCGCACCATCTGCAACGTTTGGGTGTCAAACCAGATGCACCTGTGGGAATTTATCTAGAACGTTCTCTAGAGGCGGCGGTTGCCATATTAGGAACCCTCAAAGCTGGAGGCGCTTGTGTTCCACTCGATCCAAGCTATCCCCCAGAGCGTTTAGCATTTATGCTGGCGGATACTTGTGCAACTGTCGTATTGACGCAAGCAAAGGGAACTGGGGATTGGGGATTAGGGACTGGGGACTGGGAGAAGTTGGTGAAGGATTCAGACGCGCCATCAAATTCTAGTCCCAAAGTGATTTTGTTAGATAGGGGATGGGATGAGATAGCTAGAGAATCTGATGTCAATCCTCAAATAGATGCAGAAACGCAGAATTTAGCTTACATAATATATACTTCTGGGTCTACAGGAACTCCTAAAGGTACTCTTGTTCCCCATCGATCGCTCACCAATTTAATAGAACACCATCAGGCGAAAATGGCAACGGGTGTGGGTGTTCTTCAGTTTGCCTCCCTGAGCTTTGATGTCAGCTATCACGAAATGTTTGCAGCTTGGGGTTTGGGTGGCACGTTGTATATGATTCCCGAAGGCGATCGCCAGGATTTAGATAAATTAATTCAGTTACTTGCATTTGAACCAATTGCCAAAGTATTCCTTCCCGTCACCTTATGGCAACAATTAGCAGAAATATACGGAGAAGAAGCACATCTATTTCAGAATATTAGAGAAGCGATCGCCTGTGGCGAACAACTCCAGATTACACAACCAATGATTAAGCTGTTTGGGCGTTTGGAGAATTGCAAGCTCTACAATTTATACGGCCCCACGGAAGCAGATTTAGTCACATCTTATGCATTTAGCAACCAACCAGAAGATTGGCCAATTTATCCCCCAATTGGTAAACCTGCCGTTAACGTGCAAGTTTACCTGTTAGATCAAAATTATCGCCAACCCGTCCCTATAGGCGTTCCAGGGGAACTCTATGTGAGTGGTGATGGTTTAGCTCGTGGCTACCTTAACCGCCCAGATTTGACAGACCAAAAATTTGTCCCAAATCTTTTTAGTAATGATACTAAGTCACGACTGTATAAAACTGGCGACTTAGCTAAATACTTACCAGATGGCAACATCGAATTTTTGGGACGGATAGACGATTTAGTAAAAGTCCGGGGTTTTCGGGTTGAACTTGGCGAAGTTGAAGCAGTCTTGAGTAAACATCCCCAAATCAACCAAGCAGTCGCTAAGGTATGGGGGCAAAGTGCCAGAGAAAAATATTTAGTCGCTTACTTTGTACCAATTCAAGGACAAACTGTCACCGTCGAACAGTTGCGTACTTTTCTCCAAGACCAGTTGCCAGATTACATGATTCCATCGGCTTTTGTGCAGCTGGAGTCGTTTCCCCTGACACCTAATGGTAAAGTAAACCGTCGCACTTTACCAGAACCAACAACCAGCCGGCCAGAATTAGCTCAAACTTTTGTTGCACCCCGGACTCCCACTGAAGAAATTTTGGCAGGTATCTGGAGGGATGTTTTGGGGTTAGAACAAGTTGGGATTTATGACAACTTCTTTAATTTGGGAGGACACTCATTACTTGCTACCCAAGTGATTTCTCTGACACGCAAAGCATTTAAGATAGAATTACCTTTGCGAAGTTTATTTGAATCTCCGGCGATCGCAACTTTAGCTAGAACAGTCGAGACAGCTACTAGGCAAGAACTTTCGCCAGAAATCATCCCATTTAAAGCCGTGCGCTCGCGTGATGGAGTACTGCCAATCTCCTTAACTCAGTTAGAGTTTTGGTTTTTCGAGCAATTTTATCCTGGCAATCCTGTTTACAATCTCCCGCTAGTTTATCGCGTCACAGGTTCGCTGGATGTGAAAGCGTTGGAGCAGAGTTTAAGGGAAATTGTTCGACGACATGAAACCTTGCGAACTACTTTTAAGGTTGAGAACGGACAAGTGGTTTATGCAATTTCCCCCGAACCTATCTTTGACTTTGCCGTAGTAGACGTACAAGACATCCCTGAAGCCAAACGACAAGCTGAGAAGGAAATTAAACAGCCTTTCGATTTGGCGCGAGGACCGTTATTGCGGAGTAAGCTTTGGCGTTTGAGTGAAACCGAGCATTTGCTAGTTGTCACTACACACCATATTGTTGCTGACGGTTGGTCTTTTAGCGTGTTGACTCAAGAACTGGCAACCCTTTACGAAGCTTTTTCTCAAGGCAAACCCTCTCTACGAGACGCTACGCGAACACCCCTAAAAGAGTTACCTATCCAATATGCGGACTTTGCTCAGTGGCAACGGCAATGGTTACAGGGGCAAATTTTAGAATCTCAAATGCAATTCTGGAAACAACATTTAGGTGTCACTCCTCCAGTCTTGAAACTACCAACTAACCATCCACGCCCAGCAGTGCGAACCTTCACAGGTGCGCGTCAACCGTTGGTAATCTCTAAAGACTTAACCAAAGCACTCAAAGCATTGAGTCAGCAGGAAGGCGTAACCCTATTTATGACCTTGTTAGCAGCACTCAAGACATTACTTTTCTGCTACACAGGACAACCAGACATCATTGTCAGCAGCACCGTTGCCAATCGTACCCGCGCAGAAACAGAAGGACTGATTGGTTTCTTTGTCCACTTACTGCCATTTTGCACCAACTTAGAAGGCAATCCCAGCTTTCGGGAACTACTGCGGCGGGTGCGGGAAGTGGCTTTAGGAGTGTATGCACATCAGGAAATGCCCTTCATCAAACTAGTAGAAGAACTGCAACCAGTTAGAGATAATTACACACTGCTAGCTCAAGTGATGTTTGTTTTCCAAAACACTCCAGAAGATGATTTAAAACTGGCAAATTTGACTTTAAAAGAGGAGTTTATTGCAACAGATACCAAAGACACAGCAGAGTTTGATTTGAATCTTACACTCCAAGAAACATCAGAGGGAATTGAAGGCGCTTTAGTCTACAAAACCGATTTGTTTGAATCTGCCACTATTACCAGAATGATTACAGTATTTCAAAATTTGCTTGAATATATTGTTACTAATCCTGACCAACGTCTTGGTGAACTTCCCTTTTTATCTGAAGGTGAAAATTTACCAATTCAAAATTCTAAATTACCTATAGCTACGAAAAATCCTCAAAATAATTTTGTTGAACCTGCCAACCCTATGGAGGAAGTTATGTTAGCTATTTGGAAAGAAGTTTTAGGACTAGAACACATCAGTACTCAAGATAACTTTTTTGAACTGGGAGGACATTCTGCTCTAATTCTGCAAGTCATATACAAGTTACAGAAAGTTTTGCAAGTACACTTACCCTTAGTTTCTCTATTTGAAAAACCTACTATAGTTCAACAAGCAGAAGCCATCCGCAATTTAATAAACAGTTTATAACAATCCTAAAATAATTGTAAACTTCTTTCCTTCTTCTCTTGGCGCTCTTCTCTAACGAGACGCTTTGCGAAGGCGTCTTGGCGGTTCGTTTTCACAATTCAAATAGAATTGCCCTAACCCAAAAAATATCAATATTGAATTTTAAAATCACTCCCACTCAAACTAGAAAAACAATTGTGAAATCCTCCCTTTTCGACCTAACAGATAAAATTGCCATTATCACCGGCTCCGCACGAGGCATCGGCAAAGCAATAGCTCAAGGATTAGCATCTGTAGGCACAAAAGTTGTAATTGCCGATATCAAAGTGCCGGAATCAGAAAAAACTGCACAAATGATTCAAGCAGATGGAGGCGAAGCGATCGCAATTCCCACTGATGTCACAAACCGCCAAGATTGTTTACACCTAATTGAGCAAACCGTAGCGCACTATCACAAGCTTGACATTATGGTGTGTAATGCCGGCATTGACATCATCAAATCAGCGGCTGACTTAGAAGAATTGGAGTGGGATAACATCATCAACGTCAATTTAAAAGGATACTTTCACTGCGCTCAACTGGCGGCTCGACAAATGATTCAACAAGGAACAGGCGGCTCAATTATCATGAACTCTTCAATTGGGGGTGTAGTGGGAATCAATGGCTCGGCGGCTTACACAGCAGCCAAAGGAGGAGTAAATTTACTAGTGCGATCGCTTGCATTGGAATGGGCAGATCATCAAATTCGAGTCAATGCTTTTGCTCCTGGCTATATCGACAACATTATGGAAGGTACTGAAGAATTTCGGCGATCGCCACAAGACGATCAGCAACACCTGAGCGCCGTGATTCCCATGAAACGACGCGGTAAACCAGAGGAACTCGTCGGCCCAGTGATATTTCTCGCGTCTGAAGCAGCTTCTTATGTGACGGGAGCAGTTTTGATGGTGGATGGCGGATACAGCGCAATGTAGGGCAGGTAAAAGAAGTTTCCTGGAGTACAACTATGCGAAGATTGATCACATTTACTGCTATTCGCCGTCGGCAAGCACCAGCTATCATCGGATTTATTCTGGCGCTTGTTCTAGTTAGTTGTGTCCAAACTAACTTGCTCCATAAAGCAGTAGCCGGATCTCAAATCATCGTTAGTAGTTCTATCGAACCCAACACCTTTAATCCTCAGTTGATGGAGCAGGGAGTAGGAATTTTATCTTTCCTCTATGAAGGACTAATTCGTGAAAATGGTCGAGGAGAAATTGAACCAGCGTTAGCGCGATCGTGGGAGATTTCTGAAGACCAAAAGCGAATTATTTTTACACTGAGGAAAGGGCTGAAATGGTCAGATGGTAAATCGCTGACTGCCGATGATGTAGTATTTACTTATAAAGATATTTACACGAATGCCGCCATTCCTTCCTATGCAAAAGATTTTTTGCAAATAGGTAAAACTCGCAGTTTTCCTACAGTGAAAAAACTAGATAATTGGCGGGTTGAGTTTACCCTTCCAGAACCTTTTGCTCCCTTTGTTCGCACAACAAAGTTAGAAATTTTACCCGCTCATAAGCTGCGATCGTCCATTACCAAAAAAGACTCCGCAGGTAGACCCCTATTTCTCTCAACCTGGGGTACAAATACTCCACCCAACCAAATTATTAGCAACGGTGCTTATAAATTAGAATCTTATGTTCCAGGTGAGCGGATCACCTTTCGCAGAAATCCCTATTACTGGCGTAAAGATGGTCAAAGTCATACTCAGCCCTATATTGATCGCATTGTTCAGAGTACGGTAACTAATAATGATACGGCGTTAATCCAATTTCGTTCTGGAGGTCTTGATTTTATTGACGTGAATCCTAATTATTTTTCATTATTGAAACAAGAAGAAAAAAGGGGAAAATTCAGGCTTTACAATGGCGGTTCCCAAACAGGAACCACAGCTATGATGTTTAATTTGAACACAGGACGTAGAAATGGTAAGCCTCTGGTTGATCCCATTAAGTCTCGCTGGTTCAATACAGTAGAATTCCGCCAAGCCGTTGCTTATAGCATCAATCGCCCACGTATGCTCAACAATCTTTTTGCAGGGGTAGGAGCGCTGCAAAATTCGGCGATCGCAGTCCAAAGCCCTTACTATCTCTCTCAAAAAGCAGGTTTACCAGTCTACGACTATAACCCTCAGAAGGCAAAAACGTTACTCCTCAAAGCAGGATTTCGATACAACAATCAAGGTGAGTTATTCGATATCAATGGTAATCGAGTCCGGTTTTCGCTCACCGCTAATGTCGGTAATAAGGTGTTGCAAAATATGGCTCCACTGATTCAAGACGATTTGAACCAAATAGGAATTCAGGTAGATTTGAATTTGATTGCAGTGGGATTGGTTGTAGACAAGTTAACAAATCGTCTGGATTGGGATTGCCAAATTCTTGATGGTTTCCCAATGACGATAGAACCCAACGAAGCAGTGAATATTTGGTCTACGGTCGGTAACTGGCACTTTTTTAATCGCCAACCCCAAGCTGGACAAACGCCAATTATTGGACAGCAAGTAGCAGATTGGGAGCAAAAGATTGCCGATTTCTACATTCAAGGTGCAGCAGCAAATGAAGCAAAGCGCCAGCAGATTTATGCAGAAACTCAACAGCTTAGTCAGGAATATCTACCGTTTATTTATTTAGTTAACTCGTTGTCAATGGTGTCTGTGCGAAATCGTATTCAGGGGGTGAAACACTCTGCTTTACAAGGAACATTTTGGAATGTTTACGAATTGAAAACTAATTCTGTTAATAATTAATACCAATTCTCTTATGAAAATTAGCGAACCGCCAAGCCGCCAAGAGCGCCAAGTTTCTACATCAATTCCGGTCATTGATTTCCATCAGTTTATAGTTGGTGATGTTGCTGCTAAGGAAGCAGTTGCTAATCAAATTGCATCAGCTATTCAAGAAATTGGATGTTTTTACCTCAACAATTCTGTACCCCAGACCTTAGTTGAGCGAGTGTTTGCTCAAGCTCAGAGTTTTTTCGCATTACCACAGGAGGAGAAAAATCAAGTAAAACTTGCTCCAGGAACTAGTCGAGGCTATGTTGCTCGTGGTAAAGAGCGGGTATTGCTGGAAGCATTCAATTTTGGTTTAGACATTGCACCGGATGAAGCGGGTGCAACTCACCAGAAGTTTGGTGAACCAAATCGATGGCTTGAAGACCAAATAGAGTTTCGCCAAGTGCTATTGGAATTTTTTACAACTTGTCGTGATACGTCTTTGAGTATTTTACAAGCGATGGCGATCGCCTTAAAACTTCCAGAGTCTTACTTCACGGATTTCCATATTGAGCGCAATTTCAACACCTCCATCAATCACTATCCACCTGTGAGCCAACCTCTTTCTCCCGCAGAGACTCGGTTTGCTGAACATACAGATTACGGCAGTATTACCTTAATATTTCAAGATGAGACAGCTGGACTAGAAGTTTGCACCAATGCAAGGGAATGGATTGCAGCTCCCTACCTCCCTGGTAAAGTTCTGGTTATCCTCGCAGATTTAATGCAGCGCTGGACAAACGACAAGTTTCCCGCCACCAAACATCGAGTTCCCCTACCCTCCAAATTCCCCACCAATCCCAGATACTCGATTATCTATTTTGAGTCTCCCGATTACGATGCCGAGATTACTTGTCTTGACAATTGCTTAGAGGAAAACGCAACTCCCAACTATCCACCAATTCGTACCCATGAATATATCAATCAAGTCGCAACAGGAGGCTATACATCTGAAAAAAATAGACATCTCCCACAAAAAATGTAGAGACGTAGCACTGCTACGTCTCTACACTCCACATCCTGATTCATACATCAATTATCATTTCTAGAAATTTTTAACGATGATCTCAATAAACGAACTTTCAAAAGAATCTATTGTTTCAACACAGATTCCCGTCATTGACTTCCATCTATTTTTGATAGGTGACACGGTTGCTCAAGAATTAATTGCAAATCAAATCGCCATTGCTTTACAGGAGATGGGATGTTTCTATCTAAAAAATCATGATATTCCCACAACTTTGATTGCTCAAACATTTGCCCAAGCCAAGCGTTTTTTTGCACTACCGTTAGAAGAGAAAAAGCAGATAGCTTTAACAGAAAAGTATCACCGAGGATATATTCCTATGGGGATGTCAAGCATACTCAGCGAACAATTTTATTTTGGTAGGGAAATGAAACCAGAAGAATTGGATAAGCTAGATCATCCTTTTCACCAACCGAACCAATGGCTGCAAAATCAGCCAGAGTTTCGTGAAGTGATGTTGCAATTTTTCACAGCTTGCCACACAAGTACGTTGAAAGTTCTTGAAGCCTTAGCCATTGCTTTGAAACTGCCAAAGTCTTATTTTGCCGAGTTACATTCAGAGCAAAATCATGCTATGGGTTTGCATCACTATCCTGGTATATCTGAACCTCCCAAAACCCAAAACATTCACTTGGGAGAACATACAGATGGAAATACTATTACTTATGTGTTTCAGCATGAAGTAGAAGGTTTAGAAATTTGTACCAAAACTGGAGAGCGAGTTCCAGTTCCTCTAATTCCTAATACGGTTGTCGTCATGGCAGGAGAAATTTTACAACGATGGACGAACGATAAAGTGTATGCCACAAAACACCAAGTTGCCATCCCATCCGTATCTCAACATATCCAACCAAGATACTCCTTTGCATTTTTTGCCTCTCCTAATAATGAAGCCGAAATTGTCTGTCCTGAAAGTTGTTTAAGTGCGAATAAAACTGCAAAATATCCACCCATTTTGACAAGCGAATTTTACACCCAAAGAAATAATAATAATACATCGCTTTTAATCTCCTCTAAAAAATAGTCTTCTTTCTCTCTGCGCCTTTGCGCCTCTGCGTGAAACAAAAATATTTTATTCTTCAAACAACCGACAATGAATGTAAATTTTTGGGAAAAAACCATACCAAAACCAATAATTATGTTTTTTTATAGCATAATTTTTATCCTTGCCTTGATTTCCAGTGCTGGTTTACTAAATACGGTTTCACATGCTTCTAATATTCCTGAAAATCTTGGTGACATTACTACTAAATTTGAATATTTTGCTAAACATAAAGATGATTATGATGCTATTTTTTTAGGGCCAAGTACCACATACCAAGGAGTTATTCCTAAAATATTTGATGAAACAATGGCAGAAAACAGTAACAGTATCAAGTCTTTCAACTTTGGAATCATGGCGGCAAATGTAGCTGAAATGGATTTCTATTTGCAAAAGATTTTAGCTTTAAAACCAGCCAACTTAAAATGGATATTTTTAGACTGCTTAGTAGACTTTTTCATGGAGGAAGCACCGACTTCGACTAAAAATGTTTTCTGGCATACTCCTCTAAAAACAATAGAAAATTTTCAATTAATCATTGAATCAACATCTACTTTGAAAGAGAAATTCAATGGTTTTTATGCAAACTCAGTAAGTTTTCTGTATCGATGGCTAGGAATTGGTTATTTTTCTAATTTTTGGCAGCAAAAATCTGAAGTATTACCAAAAGGAATCTCTGCTGAAAAATTAATACAGGAAGCTGGATATTATGCAATGGATTGGTTGGAAAATAGTGAAAAACGGAGAGAAATCTTTATGTCAAATTTAGATAATTATCAACAGCAACTAAAACAATCAAAATCAGGAGCTTTTCTTCGAGGTAAATATACATATCCTCTTAATTCCCATGCAATTAAAATACTTACAAATATAGACTATAGAATTAAGAACCAAGAAGAAATAACTAAAACTAAAGTTGAACCAATTTTCTTTATTACTCCAGTATTAAATACTGATTTTGATAATTCTGTTATCACAAAAGCTTATAAAAAAGGGTATATCTCTAATCTATTTGCTTTTAATAATCCTAATACTTTCACTAATTTATATGAAGTCGATCGCCGAGCTGATAGTAGGCATTTAAATCACCAAGGCGCTCAAGAATTTACACGCGCTTTAGCGGTAGAATTTTCTGAGCATATTAAGTTATCTCAAAAGGAAATATATCATCAACCGCCTATATCTATAAGTCAGAAATGATTTGGTATAAGTTAATTTATCCATTAGAATAAACATGGTTTTTACAGAATTTCGTTTTCTCTTTTTCTTTATTATTATTTTCTGCGTCTACTGGGCTTTACAGAAACACAATCATCGTAAAACCTGGTTGCTAGTCTGTAGTTATATCTTTTATGGTGCTTGGGATTGGCGCTTTCTTTCTTTGCTTTTGCTTTCGACAGTCGTTGATTACTTTGTCGGTTTGATGCTATCTAGACTACAGGTTGATAGTTCAACAGTAGGACAAGAAATTCAAACAAGCGAGGCAGTCCAGAATGGATGGACAAACCTATTTTCTTGGGATGCGCTGCTGAATAAACCAATTAATCAAGAGCAGCGCCGAGGATGGTTAGTACTCAGTTTAGTTGTAAATTTAGGTTTATTAGGATTTTTTAAATACTATAACTTCTTCGTTGACTCTGCCTCAAACTTATTAAATTTTCTGGGACTACCTGTTAGTATTAAAACCCTAGAAATTATTCTGCCAGCAGGCATTAGTTTTTACACTTTTCAAACTCTGAGTTATTCAATTGATGCGTATCTGAGTAAACTCAAACCTATTAGAAATTTTTGGGATTTTGCTCTATTTGTAACTTTTTTCCCTCAACTGGTTGCAGGCCCAATTGTCCGCGCATCTACTTTTTTGCCTCAACTACTAACTCCAAAAAGCTTAAATGAGGTTGATTTTCGAGGATGTTTAACGCTTTTTCTGGTGGGGTATTTTAAGAAAGCTTGTATTTCGGATAATCTCTCTCCCTTGGTAGAACAGTATTTCACGAATCCAGAAATTTATACTGTCTTTAGTTGTTGGATTGCTGTGATTTCTTTCGCTATACAACTATATTGCGACTTTTCTGGCTATTCAGATATGGCGATCGCCTGTGCAGGTTTACTTGGATACAAGCTACCTCTCAACTTTAATTTCCCCTACTTTTCCAGCAATGTCACTCAGTTATGGCAACGTTGGCACATAACCCTCTTCACCTGGCTGCGAGACTATATTTATAGCCCTTTGATGAAAATGCGACCAAAGGAGCAACGTACAGAACTCTTTAGGTCTAGAAATATTCTCATTCTGATGCTTACCTCTGGACTATGGCATGGTGCGGCTTGGCATTTTGTCGCTTGGGGAGGATTGAATGGAATTGCTTTAGTTATTCACAAGCAATGGTCATCCTGGCTTGCTCCCTATAAGCGATTCTTGCCACTAAGAAATATCGTCGGTATTCCCCTCACATTTTATTGGTTTTGTGCCTCTGCAATCTTCTTTCGGAGTAATAATCTGGGGAGTGCTATGCAAATAGAAAAATCTTTTGTATTCCTCAATTCTTCTGGTTCTCAAAACCTAGACATTCAAATTGGATGGGTTTTTATACCTTTAATTATTATGCACTGGGCAGCCTACAAGGGTTGGTTTGCGGACTGGTGGCAGAAAATTCCCAAATGGAGCTTTGCCGTTTTCTATGGGGTGTTAGTTTCAACAATACTTCGGTTTGCAGCAATCAATCCTCAACCCTTTGTTTACTTTCAATTTTAGTATCTCTTAGCAATAAACTTTTTTTGAAATTAAAAACTATGAGCAAGAATACCATTTTGCAACCAATCAAATCTTTCCTTCACTATGTGTCATTTAATTTGCAATATGAATTGATGCTTTTATCTTTTCGAGGTAAAAACAGAAAAGAAGTTTTTAATGATATATATTATCGGAATAGGTGGGGCGATCGCGAATCTGTTTCTGGCAGAGGTTCTAATCTTCGGCAAACTTTAGTTATCCTCAAAAAGATACCAGTTTTACTGGAAAAACTTAATGTCAAAACAATGCTCGATGCTCCTTGTGGAGATTTTTATTGGCTAAAAGAAGCAGAATTAAATCTAGATAGATACATTGGATGTGATATTGTTGCCGAATTAGTTACCAAAAATCAACGTCTTTATGGCAATGATTCCAGAAATTTTATCAATCTTGACTTAGCAACAGATGCACTCCCTCAAGTCGATTTAATTTTCTGTAGAGATTGTCTAGTACATCTTTCATTTAAAGATGCTATTGCTGTAATTAAAAACTTTAAAAAAAGCAATTCTAAATATCTTTTAACTACAACTTATCCGGGGATACTTGAAAATAAAGATATTGTTACAGGTGATTGGCGAGCAATCGATTTAAACTTACCTCCGTACAACTTTCCCGATATGCTCGAAATTATTGATGAAGAAACTACTGAAAGAAAAGACTATCCACAAAAAAGTTTGGGTCTATGGAAATTGAGCGATATAGGGAATAGGGAATAGGGAATAGGGAATAGGGAAGAAGGAGTGAAGATGTACTAATTTTTGAAAAAAATAGGAGTTTTATATAAAAAAATGCGTATTTTGGGAATTTCAGCTTATTATCACGATAGCGCTGCCGCCTTAGTTGTGGATGGTGACATTGTTGCTGCTGCTCAAGAAGAGCGTTTTTCCCGTAAAAAACATGATGCGAGATTTCCCAAAAGTGCGATCGCTTACTGTCTCAAACAAGCAGGGATTCGATTGACGGAAGTAGACCAAATCGTTTTTTACGATAAGCCATTAATTAAATTTGAGCGGCTACTAGAAACCTATCTCGCCTACGCACCCAAGGGATTGGGTTCCTTTATTGCCGCTATGCCAGTTTGGCTCAAGGAAAAGCTTTACCTCAAAACCCTATTAAAAAAGGAATTGGCGACCCTCGGAGATTGCAAAAGAGCGCAATTACCCCAGCTTTTGTTTACTGAACATCACCAAGCTCACGCCGCTTCTGCCTTTTTCCCCAGCCCCTTTGAACGGGCGGCGGTACTGTGCCTTGATGGGGTAGGAGAATGGGCGACTACCTCGGTTTGGTTAGGAGAAGGACATCAACTAACTCCCCAATGGGAAATTGATTTTCCTCACTCTTTAGGGTTACTTTATTCTGCCTTCACCTACTACACGGGTTTCAAGGTCAATTCTGGGGAATACAAACTCATGGGTTTAGCGCCCTATGGTGAACCCAAATATGTAGACCATATCCTTAACCATCTCTTGGATCTTAAAGAAGATGGCACATTTCGGTTGAATATGGACTACTTCAACTACACCACAGGGTTGACCATGACCACCCCTAAATTTCATGCGCTGTTTGGCAGTCCGCCCCGCGAAAGCGAGGGTAAACTGACCCAACGAGAAATGGATTTGGCCCGTTCTATCCAATACGTTACCGAGGAAGTCGTTTTGCGTTTGGCAAGAACAGTTAAGAAAGAATTGCATACAGACTATCTCTGTTTAGCTGGGGGAGTTGCCCTGAATTGCGTCGCCAATGGGCGAATTTTGCAAGAAACAGATTTTCGGGATATTTGGATTCAACCCGCCGCCGGAGATGCAGGGGGGGCAGTTGGAGCAGCATTAGCTATTTGGCATCAATATCATGATAAGCCTCGCTTTCCCAAGGATGGGGATACGATGCGGGGGAGCTATCTAGGCCCCAGTTTTGGGGAAACAGAGATTCGAGATTATCTCAAATCTGTGAATGCGCCCTATCAACATCTAGAAGATCACAAACTCATGCCTCATCTTGCCGAAATTCTAGAGCAAGAGCATGTTGTTGGTTGGTTCTCTGGACGGATGGAGTTTGGGCCACGGGCTTTGGGTGGTCGCTCGATTATCGGCGATCCTCGCAGTCCTAAGATGCAGTCGGTGATGAACCTGAAAATTAAATACCGCGAATCCTTCCGTCCTTTTGCCCCTTCTGTGTTAGCAGAGCAGGTTTCTAACTACTTTGAAATTGACCGTCCCAGCCCTTATATGCTTCTGGTTGCACCCATCAAATCTGAACTACGGATTTCTATGACAACAGAGCAGGAAGAGTTGTTTGGTATTGAGAAGTTAAACGTGAAGCGATCGCACATCCCAGCTGTCACCCATGTAGATTACTCGGCTCGGATTCAAACCGTTCATCAACAAACCAATCCTCGATACTATGAGTTGCTGCGTCATTTTCAGGCAAAAACGGGCTGTGCAGTTTTGGTAAACACATCATTTAATGTCCGGGGTGAACCAATTGTGTGTACCCCAGAAGATGCCTATCGCTGTTTTATGAGAACGGAGATGGATTATTTAGTGCTGGAGAATTTTATCCTGGCCAAATCTGATCAACCCCAGACACACAAAGATGAATCTTGGAAAACAGAATTTGAATTAGATTAACGCTGATGAACGAAATACGAGAACTTGATCAAAAAGGACTACGGGATTTTGGACTAATTGGCGGTGCGATCGCAGCAGGCTTATTCGGTAGTCTACTGCCCCTGATCCACCATGAGTCCATACCTATCTTACCTTGGCTAATTGCCACCATCCTTTGGGTTTGGGCACTTATTGCCCCTGCAACTCTCAATGGTGTTTACCAAATTTGGATGAGAATTGGCCTAGTTTTAGGCTGGATTAATACGCGCATCATTTTGGGCATTGTTTTCTATGCTCTATTGATGCCAATGGGTCTAGTAATGCGGGGTGTTTTCCATCAAGACCCAATGAAAAGAAAGTTAGATGCTGATTTAGCAACCTATCGCGTAATCAGTCAAGTAAAACCTAGAGAAAAAATGGAGAAACCTTTCTAATGTTTGACACAACACAAGACTTCCTCAAAGATTTATGGGGCTTTCTGAAAGAGCGCCAAAAATTCTTTTTGCTTCCACTCATCGTCACACTATTGCTTTTAGGTATCCTGATTGTCTTCGCTCAGTCATCCGTGCTAGCACCCTTTATTTACACGCTCTTTTGAGGAATGTGAGGTGACAACATCATCATTATCATTAAAACGTTGGGTAACGGTAATATTGACCCTCGGTTTATTACTTGGCGGAATTGTCTTGGGGTTAGCTGTCGTTGAAATTGGCTTACGCATTGCCAGGATTGAATACAGGACATTTTATACCGTTGAACAACACAGAGGTTGGGCAGGACGACCCCATACAGCTGGGTGGGTTCGTGACGAAGGGGAAGCTTATGTCCAATACAACAGTGAGGGCTTTCACGATCAAGAACATCCGCAGGTTAAGCCAGAAAATACCCTCCGCATTGCTTTGCTCGGAGATTCCTTTACAGAAGCAGTACAAGTGCCACAAGTACAAGGAATTGCAGCAGTTATCGAACGTGAACTTAAAAATTGTCCTACCTTAGCAGGTCGTGACGTAGAAGTGATGAACTTCGGAGTGAACGGTTATGGCACTGATCAAGAATTGCTTACGCTGCGAGAGAAGGTCTGGAATTATTCACCGGATTTCGTACTTTTGAACTTCTATCCTGGCAACGATGTTATCAATAACTCCCGCACTCTCACCCAAAAAATGGTGAGTAAGACTGCTATGGATAATAGCGCCCTTATGAAACCCTATTTTGCTGATCGAGAAGGTGATTGGGTAGTTGATGACTCCTTTGTGAATATGGATATCTATCGCTCACAGAATTCATGGTGGCATCAAGCTTATCTCAAACTTCAAGACCGTTTGCGGATTTTACAGCTTCTAAAACAAGCAAAATACGCTTTCGTACTTCCTCATCAAGATAACGAAAGACAATTATTTGAACCTATGCAGCAGGGTAAACAAAACCCCCAGTCTGCAAAACTATCTCCGTTAGCTGACCCGGAATGGCAAAATGTCTGGAAGCAAACAGAAAGGCTTGTCTACAACACTGCAACTGATCCTGAATGGCAAGAAGCATGGCAACTAACAGAAGGTCTAATTCGCTCAATACATAATGAGGCAATTACCAAGAAAGCGAATTTTGCTGTGGTGACGCTAACAACTGCCCTGCAAGTTAATCCCGATCCTAACGTGCGTCATGCTCAGGAGGTATCAGGGCTGACAGATTGGTTTTACCCAGAAAAGCAGATCACAGCGTTAGGAGAACGGGAAGGTTTTAGCACGATTAATTTAGCACAATCTTTTCAGACGTATGCCGAAGAGAATAATGTTTGCTTACACGGGTTTGACAATACTTTTCCTTGTGACGGACATTGGAATGCTTTGGGACATCAGTTAGCGGGGGAAATCGTGGCCAAAACACTCTGTAAACAGGGCTTGACTAAATAATTACTAATTCGTAATGGGCTGCGCTAACGTAATTCGTAATTAAAAGCGTATTGGTAAAGAGTCAGAATTCATGCAAAAAATAAAGCCTTGGCTACAAAATTTATTGCTCATGTTGGCTGGAGTTATAGTTGGGCTGTTGATTGTTGAGACTTTTGCCATTAGTACGGGAGTTGCTGCCCCACAGAAGTCCAAGGCGCAAATTTTTTATCAATTTATTCAACCGGATGCTCAATTAGGCTACAAGCCGAAATCAAACCTTAAGGACTTTAAAACTGTTTGGCAAGAAGCAAAAGTTGCAGAGGTTGCTAATACAGATAGTTATGGATTTCGTAATTTGGGAAAAGATTACACAAAATCTGACTTGTATTTTATTGGAGATTCATTTACATGGGGTCAATGGATCAGTGAGGAAAACACATTTCCTAGACTTGTTGAATCAGAATTGAAACAACCAATAGTTAACTTAGGTGTTCCGGGTTATTCTTTTGCTCAATATGAAACATTATTTAATGAATTTATAGCCAAATATAAACCTAGTACAGTAATCTTATCTATAGTTGCTAACGACTTGACTAATTATTCAGCAGATATTGGTCAAAAGATATACAATTCTCTTAGAGAAAAAAGCTTTTCACCTTGGTATGAAAAAACGCTTTTGTACCAGTTTGTATTGAAAAATAACAAAAAAAGCTTGCAAATACCTATTTCTAAAAAAGCAGAAAATGGTTTAACTCTATTTAATTTATCGTTGGCAGCACCTGAGTCAGGAGTAGGTGTAGATAGCGATTATTTGACATCTGATGGTGTTGTAAAAGTAGAAGCGGCATTATCACGCATCATTAACTTGACCAAAGAAAATCAAGTTAAGCTGTTTGTTTTCCTTGTACCTTCAAAAGAATCAGCATATATCAACGATTACGTCCAGTTATTTCCTGACGATGTAACCTTACTGAAAAATGAAGAGATTGGATATCAACGTTTATGTGATCTCGCTAAATCAAAAGAAGTAACTTGTGTCAATTTAACTGATGATTTTAGGAAAAATAGTAAGCAAGAAAAGCTTTATTTTGATATCGATGGTCATTGGAATCCTGCGGGACATCAACTAGCCGCTAAGGTGATTGCAGATACTCTAAATAATTCGTAATTCTTAATAGTGCTTTCAGATGCGTTAGCTGTACGTAATTCTTAATTAATTCAGATTCTAAGTTTTTATGACAACAAGCCAAACAACCACAGAGGAAATATCTAATGAGATGCCGACGATCGCAATGGAACCTCAAGACGCTTCTGGGCGTATTCCTTATCCTCCACCAACTCCATATCCAATGATGGGGCCTGCTTCAATAGACGATATGCCGTCCTTTGCAATGGATGGCGAAAATCTTGGGGGTTACTCTCAGTACGGTGTTGCTGCCACTTCTGGGGCAGAAAATCGGCTAGATGTCTTTACCATTGGCAAGGATAGCGCTATGTACCACAAAAAGTGGGATGGCTTAGTCTGGAGCGATTGGGAAAGGCTAGGGGGGTACTGTATTTCTGCACCAGCGGCGGTTTCTAGAGCAGGGAACCGGATTGATATTTTTGTGATTGGGGGCGATCGCTCCGTCTACTACAAGTACTGGGATGGTTCAACCTGGAGTGATTGGCTAAATCTTGGGGGCTACTCTCAGTATGGCGTCGCTGCTGCTTCTTGGGGAGAAAATCGCCTGGATCTTTTTATTGTCAACTGGGATGGAGCCATGTACCACAAAAAGTGGGATGGCTCAATCTGGAGTGATTGGGAAAAGCTTGGTGGCTACTGTATTTCTACACCAGCTGCGGTTTCTTGGGGATTAAACCGGATTGACATTTTTGCTCTGGGTAGCGATCGCGCTGTCTATCACAAGTGCTGGGATGGCTCAAATTGGGTTGGTTGGGAAAAACTCGGTGGCTACTCTCAGTATGGTGTTGCGGCTGCTTCTGGAACTGAGAATCGCCTAGATATTTACATCATTGCTCGTAACGGTGCGGTGTACCACAAGTGCTGGGATGGCTCAAATTGGGTTGGTTGGGATAATCTTGGTGGCTATTCTATTGCTGCACCGGCTGCGGTTTGTTCGGAACCGAGCCGGGTTGATACCTTTGTTTTGGGTAGTGATCGCGCAGTTTACCACAAGTGGTATAGCGTAGCTGATTAAGAAAATGTCTCACGCAAAGGCGCAAAGACGCAGAGAGTAAGAGTTGAGAAGAGTTAGCGACGCCATTTATTTAATTCTGTAATTGCAAAAAGAGGCTAATGACAACAAGCTATCCGACTACAGCAGCAATTTCTCAGGATCGGGGTATGCCATTTCCGGCGATGAGTCCCGCCTCAAAAGAAGATATGCCAACATTTTCTAGTGATGGGGAATATTTAGACGGATACTGTCAGTATGGTGTAACAGCGGCTTCTTGGTCAGAAAATCGGCTAGATGTCTTGCTCACCGCTAGTATTGGCCCTCTGTGGCATAAGTGGTGGGATGGCTCAACTTGGAGTGATTGGGAAAGGCTTGGTGGTTATTGTATTTCCTCGCCAGCTGCGGTTTCTTGGGGAACGAACCGCGTTGATACCTTTGTTTTGGGTAGCGATCGCGCCACCTATCAAACATGGTGGGATGGTTCAAAGTGGAGTCGTTGGGAGAACCTTGGGGGGTACTCCCACTATGGTGTCGCCGCCGCTTCTGGTGGTGAGAATCGACTAGATATCTTGACTGTTGGCATTGATGGCGCGATGTACCACAAGCGGTGGAATGGTTCAGCGTGGGATGAGTGGGATAATCTCGGAGGTTACTGTCTTGCTGCGCCAGCTGCGGTTTCTCGTGGGATGGACTGCATTGATACCTTTGTCTTAGGCGGAGATGGCGCGATCTATCACAAGGGGTGGAATGGCTCAAATTGGAGTGGTTGGGAAAACCTTGGAGGGTTTTGCCAGTATGGTGTTGCCGCCACTTCTGGCTCAGAAAATCAGCTAGATATCTTTACTGTTGGCTGTGATGGTGCAATGTATCGCAAAGCATGGGATGGTTCAGTCTGGGGTGATTGGCAGCATCTCGGAGGTTACTGTACTTCTGCACCGGCTGCGGTTTCTCGGAGCCTGAACCGGATTGATACTTTTGTGGCGGGTGGCGATCGCGCAATTTACCACAAGTGTTATTAGTTTTGCAAAAAAGCTTTAACTCATGCACTCTGTGCCCAAATCAACAATTGTATTGAGTCGTTGTTGATATTTTAGGAGTTCAAAACCATGTATATTTATCAAGTTGAAATTTCCAACTTTTGTAATCTAACTTGCTCTTACTGTCCTCATCCTACTCAAAGTAGAGCAAAAGGGAATATGTCATTTTCTACATTTGTAGATGTTGTTGAATTAGCAATTGAATGTGGACAAGAAACTTTATTTCTTAATAATTTTGGAGAACCCCTAATTCACCCAGAATTATTCGAGTTTATTTCCTATGCTAAAACTAAGGGAATTGAGTGCAATTTTATCACCAACGGTATACTACTTGATGAGCCGATGGCATGGCGCTTGTATGAATTAGGCGTGCGTGATATTTATCTCTCGGAACATCTTGTCGGGCAGAAAGAGCGTATTCAAGAAATGTTTAAGGAAAATTCTATTCCTTTGTCTATCGTGTATACCTATAATCCTCATAAACAGGAAAAGCATGATTGGGCTGGGCAAGTTGCTTCTAAAACTACATCAACTCAAACTTTAATTAGGGAAAAACAGCTTAAGCCGTGCATTTTTGAAACGAAAAAGCGAGTTGCAATTTTGTGGGATGGAAGTATTAATACCTGTTGTATAGATGTGAATGGAACAGGTATTGTTGGTTCTGTTAAAGATTATATTGGTAGAACCAATGAGTATGAGTTTCATCCGTTTCCACTATGTAATACTTGTGATTTAATGCGTGAAGAGTAATTAATAACTTTTCAAATAAAGTCTTTATTTGTCAGGACTTACGCAAAAATCCTCAAAAAGCTTAATTTATTGAACCGCCAAGACGCCAAGAACGCCAAGAATTCGTAGAGCGTGCGTAAGTCCTATTTGTGTACAAAGACGCTATCAATTACCCAAGAGAAAATCATCAATTTTTTAGGATTTTTTAACTATGACCTCAATTAATGAACTGACAAAGCAAACAACTGTCTCAACGCAGATTCCCGTTATTGACTTCCACCCCTTTATTACGGGTGACACCAATGCTAAAGCAGCAGTTGCTAACCAAATCTCTCGTGCTATTCAAGAGGTGGGCTGTTTTTACTTAAAAAATGGTGTTCGCCAAACTTTAATTGACCAAGCTTTTGCTCAAGCCGAGAGCTTTTTTGCACTCCCATTAGAAGAAAAACAGAAAGTCGCCTCAGCAGTAACCGGGCGTAGTCGGGGGTACATCCCCTTTGAGAAAATGTTCATTGGTAATCAACCAGGACAGTTACACGAGTCCTTTAGTTTTGCCAATGAACTTGATCCAAATAAAGCCGAGGTTGACAGTTATGCAGAAGCGTTGGATGTCCCTAATCAATGGCCGCAAAATCCGCCAGAATTTCGTCAAGTCATGGAGCAATTTTTCTTGGCTTGTCAGGAATCTGCTTTGAGTGTGTTGGAAGCATTTGCGATCGCACTGCAACTACCAAAATCCTATTTTACCAATTTACATTCTCAACAAAACCACGCCGGGGTTTTCAATTACTACCCCAACATCTCCCAAGCTCCCAAAACAGGACAAACTCGCTTTTATGAACACACTGATTTAGGCAGTATCACCTTGCTATTTCAGGATCAAGGAGGCGGGTTAGAGGTATACACACCAATAGGAGAATGGATCACTACTTCTTCAATTCCTGATACCGTTTTGGTAATGCCGGCAGATATGATGTCACGATGGACAAACGATAAATTTTGCGCCGCACCTCATCGAGTTTCAGTACCAACTGATTTCCAGGCGGTTAAAGAAAGGTACTCATTTAGCTTTTTTGTGATTCCTGATTATTATGTGGAAGTCACTTGTTTAGAAAGTTGCTTAAAAGCAGATGAATCTCCCAAATATCCCCAAACTTTTGTCGGCGATCATCTCTTGAATCGAACCAAAGATAGAGCAACAAAATATGGACGGAGTTGAGAATAATTCGTAATTCGTAATATCATATCCGCCAAATTACCCATAATAAAAGAACCCCAACCCCTCCCCGCCTGCGGCTACGGTGTACACACATCTCTGTACAAAACCAAAATCGTTGTAGATCCTCCTAAATCCATGCCACTTGCTTCAAGTCGGCAGAGCCGCCCAACGCAGTGGCTCCCCTTAAAAAGGGGGACTTTGAAAGATTTTTGCCCCCCTTAAAAAGCTACCGTGTATACACAAGTACTCGAATTGCATCATAATCCCTCGAATCACCCCACCCTAACCCTCCCCTTGTTAAGGGGAGGGAATAGGATTTCTAATTTCCCCCCTTGATAA